>WNEQ01001472.1_pt1 | contig 12454 bp, 10 predicted proteins | sample 5399971 | NCBI WGS metagenome assembly WNEQ01 (sample SAMN13153330, study PRJNA577476) | soil metagenome | isolation source: 20 cm grassland meadow soil 2 days after 1st rain plot 5 | place: USA:California | collected 2015-09-18
CGCAACCCTACGTCTTAAGCGATTCCGCCAAAGCGATAGTCTGGCGGGCGCGGTCGACAATCGGCATATCGAGCAATTGACCGCCGAATGCGATGGCGCCTTCACCGCGGGATCGGGCGTCGTCAAAGGCTTGGACGACGCGGCGGCAATAATCGACTTCTTCAGACGTGGGCGTGAACGCGGCGTTCACTTCGTCGATCTGGGCGGGATGAATCAGCGACATCCCAGAGAATCCCAGGCGCCGCGACTGCAGGGCGAACTTCTTCAATCCTTCGATATCTTGGAAATTCGGCCAGACACCGTCCACTGCTTGCACGTGCGCGGCAGCCGCAGCCGTTACCATCGCCGACCGGGCATAGATGAGATCGACGGCTTCACCTTCGCGGCGAAGAGGAAGGCTTAGCTCCCTGGAGAAGTCCTCCGCTCCGAACATGAGTCCGATGACGCGCGGCGAAGACGTGGCAATAGCGTAGGCATTGAATAAGCCTCTGGGGCTTTCCAGCGCGAGCAGTAATCGGACACTCCCGCGAACCATTCCCATTTTTGGTTCGCGCTCGTCGAGAATTTTTTCCACAACGTTGACTTGGTCGGGGGTCTCGACTTTCGGAACGGCCAGACCTTCCAGCGCCGGCCGGATGACGTACTCGACGTCGGCGTTCATCCTTTCGTGTCCGACGGCATTGATACGTACATAACGCGCCGGCGTGCGATACGACGGGTTTTCTTTTTTCTGAACGGCAATTCGATCGAGTGATTCCGCAATCTGCTTGCGCGCGGTTTCCTTGGCGGCTGGAGCGACACCGTCTTCAATATCTAAGAGGATGGCATCGACCGGCAGTGCGACGGCTTTGTCGATCATCTTCTGGCGGTCGCCAGGCACAAACATCCAGGAACGCAGTAATACAGTTTTGTGGTCCATTATTCAGAAACCTTTCGCCACAAAAAGGCACAAGAAGTCACAAGAGTGGATTTGTTTTCGTGAAATTTGTGCCTTTTTGTGGCCAATTCCCTCTGGAATCTAGTACGACTTCGGCATGCCGAGCACGTTCTGGCCAAGGAAAGCCAGGATCATGTTGTTGCTGACGGGCGCGGCCACGAGCAAACGAGTCTCTCGAAATTTTCTTTCGATATCGTAGTCGCGGGCGAAGCCGTATCCACCGTAGGTCGACATACAGACATCAGCAGCTTCCCATGCGGCCTCCGACGCCAGAAGCTTGGCCATATTCGCTTCGGATCCGCATTTTTCGCCTCGATCGAATTTGGACGCTGCTGTGAATCGCATGAGATCGGCTGCCTCCACATGAGCGTACGCCTTGGCGATGGGAAACTGGATTCCCTGGTTCATACCGATGGGCCTTCCAAAAACAACACGGTTCGTGGCGTACTTCGACGCGCGATCGACGAACCAGCGGCCATCGCCGATGGACTCGGAAGCGACAAGAATTCGTTCCGCATTCCAACCATCGATGATGTAGCGGAAACCTTTGCCTTCTTCTCCGATCCGGTTTTCCACCGGGACCTCCATATCTTCGAAGAAGACGGTCGTGGTGTGGTGATTTACCATGATATCCAGCGGCTGAATGTCCAACCCCTTTTTGACCTCGCGCATATCGACGAGGAAAACGGATAGTCCTTGCGTCTTGTCTTTCAGTTCCTCATAAGGCGTCGTTCGAGCCAGCAGAAGCATCAAATCGGAGTAGCGCGCGCGCGAAATGAAAATTTTCTGACCGTTGACGATGTAGTGGTCTCCCTTGCGGACGGCGCGGGTCTCGATCCGCGTGGTTTCGGATCCGGCATTGGGCTCGGTAACGGCAAAGGCCTGCAAGCGCAGCTTGCCTTGAGCGATCGCGGGCAGATAGCGCCGCTTCTGATCCTCGCTTCCGTGACGAAGCAGCGTGCCCATGGTGTACATTTGGGCATGACATACGGCGGAGTTGCCTCCCGAGCGATTGATCTCTTCCAGAATAATGCTGGCTTCCGTGATCCCCAGGCCCGCTCCTCCATACTCTTCCGGTATTAAAGCAGCGAGATACCCGCTTTCGGTGAGCGCATCCACAAATTCCTGCGGATACTTCTCGTGCTTGTCAACGTCTTGCCAATACCGGTCTGGAAAATCCTGGCAAAGCTTGCGTACTTCTTCGCGAATCGACTGCCGCGCTTCTTGTACCGAGGCGGTTGATTCCATGCTGTGTCCTCCGGACATCGAGTAATATAAAAGGCCGCAATTATAAATCAACTGCGGAGGATTCCATGCCTGTCAAGCCCGGTTGGGAGGGCCGTTATTTCGAAGATTTCGAGGTTGGCGATATTTATCGTTGCCGTCTCGGAAGAACCGTCACTGAGAACGACAACATCTGGTTTACCCTCCTCACCAACAACACCAACCAAATTCATTTCAATAACGAGTACGGTAAACGCACGGAGTTCGGGAAATGTTTGATCAACAGCGCGCTCACGCTGGCGATTGTGGCGGGTATGGGCGTCGCGGATGTCAGCGAGAACGGATTCGCCCTCGGGTGGGATGAAATCAAACTGCCGAATCCCCTGTTCGCGGGCGACACGCTTTATTCGGAATCCGAGGTTCTGGAGAAACGCGAATCGAAATCGAAGCCTCAGTGGGGCATCATCAAGGTGCGAACACGCGGGATCCAGCAGGAAGGAAAAATCGTCATCGACTACTCCCGAAGCGTGATGGTGTGGAAGCGTGCTTACGCTCCGAAGCAGCAACTCTTTCCGGAAATCCGCGCCTGATGGCGGAGGATCGGCCGAGAAACATCCCTCGCGCGCTTTCCGGCGTACGCGTTCTCGCCTTGGAAGTCTCCGTTGCCGGACCTCACTCGACCCGGATTCTCGGCGACATGGGAGCCGAGATCATCAAAATCGAGAAGCCGGGGACGGGCGACTTGATTCGCAGCTGGGACTCGGCCGTGCGTGGCATGTCGTCCGGTTACGTCTGGCTCAACGGCAACAAGCGAAGCTTTGCCATCGACATCAAAAAGACCGCCGGGCTCGAAGCGGTCCGGCGGTTGGCAGAACGCGTCGATGTCGTTCTGGAAAACTTCGCGCCCGGTGTCGCTGCCCGTATGGGATTAGGAGCGGCCGAGTTGTGCGCACGTAATCCGCGACTGATTTATTGTTCTTTGTCCGGCTACGGCCAGGATGGTCCGTACCGCGACGTGAAAGCGTATGACCTGCTGATCCAAGGCGAAGCCGGCATTATTGCCACCACCGGCTATCCGGATAAGCCCGCAAAGGTCGGCCTTCCGATCATCGATCTGGCGTCGTCCATGTATGCCGCCGTCGGAATTGTTTTAGCTCTCTATCAGCGGGAAAAGACGGGTACCGGCCAGGTCATCGACATCTCGATGTTTGACTCTGCCGTTGCATGGCTCGGGTATTTTCCACATCACTACTGGCACCAGGGAGAAGAACCTGAGAGAGTGGGCATGCGCCATCATTATGTAACCCCGTATGGGCCATATGTGGCCGGCGACGGAGTTTATGTGAATCTGGCGGTCGCAACTGCCGGCGATTGGGACATCTTCTGCCGGGACGTCATTGAGCGTCCTGACTTATTGGTAGATGCCCGGTTCAACACATCCGAAGCGCGGCGGAAGAATCGCGCAGCGCTAGAGGAACTCATCGAGAAGATTTTTCTGGAACGCCCCCATCAGGAATGGTTAGGCCGGCTGCGCGCGAGCCGTTTGCCTTACGGCGAGGTGAAGGGCATCGCAGAAGTTCTCGCGCATCCCCAAGTGATCGCCCGCCGGATGATCCGGGATATGGAATCGCCGGTGGGGCGAGTCCCTGTTATTGCCAGTCCCCTCCGGCTTTCCAACAGTCCGTCGCGGCTCGACCGCATTCCGGCGCTTGGCGAGGACACGGTAGCAATTCTCGGCGAGATCGGCTATACCGACGGCGATATAGAAAGACTCCGCCAGGATCACGTCATCTGAAAACAGACAACTTTCTCCGGGAAATCATTCAGCGCATCGCGTCCCTATTCGTCTCCTCATAGCCAAAATACGCGCCGCTTATGAGCTTTCCGATGACGCCGGAACGAGTGGTGACACCCATCTTCAGCATGACAAGGCGTAAGAAAACCTTCACAGTGTTCGGGCTGATGTTCATTCGTTGCGCGATTTCCTTGCTCGTGAGCCCATCTGCGAGATGCTGCACTGCCTCGATTTCTCGATCGGTCAGTTGAAATCGCGTCGCCAGGTCGATTAGAACCGAGTGCCGGCGTTCGAGAGTGATTGCAATAGCCGGCTTCGAATTTTTATTGCATTCCTGTTCCAGAGCAAATGTCCGGCACAGATACCGCCTTTTACCCGACTCAAAGTGTGTTGTCATTGGGCAACCACTATTGTCAGGCTTGTTCCCGATGATCGAACCCATGGACTCTGAGAATAGGGCGCCAGGCGCTTTAGGCGGTTGATTTGGATAGGCAACGATGCGAAGGGCTTCGGTGTTACAATACACCGGCTTCAAAGACGAATCCAACAGAATAAGGCCCACCATGGCCGGGTTTAATACTTTCACGCGGATCCTTCCGCTCCCAATTGATTCCTGAAACCGATCTGCTAATTGCAGTCCTAAACTTCAGGAAATAGAGGCGTTTGTCAACAGTATTCTTATTCCGTCAGTTTCGATGTATGACAAAGCAGCGGATTCGCAACAACGGGAAGGGCCGAAGGCTCTATTGGAAACAACGCTGGTCTCGGCTGGTGCCTGCATGAAATGCCCTCGGGGCACCTTTATCCAGCAGGGCTTGATACGTCAACAAAGAACAACTGAGGTATGCTTTAGCGGTGCTGGCGTTATCTCCAGGTCAAGTCCGAGAGATCACGTTCAACCGGACGCGTAAGTGTGATGCCAAGGATCTGCATGTATGGCTGCTAACGGCCCAGATGAACGCCGCGGAGCGGGACATCTATCAGCCCGTCCTCTCGGGAGATGAGAGGGCGCGCTCGGACCAATACGTCTTCGAGATCGATCGGGCGCGTTCCATTACCGCGCGCGGAGGTCTTCGATGGCTCCTTTCTTCCTACATTGGGGTTCCTCCCCATGCCTTGGTATTCGAGGAGGGTGATTACGGAAAACCTTCGGTACGTGGCACGTCGATCCACCATGAGTTCAATGTGTCCCATTCCGGAGACTACATATTGATTGGTATTACTACCGGTGCCCAATGCGGTGTCGACATTGAAGGCTCTCGGGCTCATATTTCAGAGCAGTCCATCGGCGAATCGTTTTTCTGCCCTCGCGAAATTCAATGGCTGCGTCAGACTGAAAAAGGTTTTTTCCGTCTTTGGACAATAAAAGAAGCCATCCTCAAGGCCGTTGGCCGCGGTCTGTCGATACCGTTATCCGCCGTGGATGTGACGGACATTGTCGAAGGCCGGGCGTCAATGATAAGCCTGAAGGCTTCGGGGCTGGCGTCCCAGCCACTGTGGGTACAGGAATTGAAGCTAGTGGACGACTATGCGACCGCAGTTGCAGTCGTCGGCGCGGCACGTGAGATTCGCTTGATGCCGGAAGATTAGTTCGTCGGGTCCCGCCAGACGGGAACTGCTTGCCAAATGACGCCGAGCGAGGACGATTCGAGCACGGCCAAGAAATCCCGGTCGTCCCTTTTAAACGAGCACGTAACCGCCTTGTAGAGCATCTGGAATACGACAAGACACCGATGATGCTAATTTATGCGGCCAACTCGTGTGCTTACGACAATGCTGTTGGTGGACGTCCCGCGAATTTCTTGACAGAAAATCAAGCGTAACACAGATTGATTTTATCTCTCGAAGTGAACCTTTTAACGAGGGAGGTGACTCGAGAATTGTCACTCCGTATAGAAATCGGGCATGGGTACGCTAGCTTCATGGTTTTCGCTTGGCCCACATTCTGGTGGCTTGACTATTACTCCGGTCTGAGCCAATATCTGCGGGCGAAGTTTACCTGCCAGGATGATCGTCTGATCATCTTCGATCTGAAAGGGCGGGACCAAGCGCGGAATTCAGAGGCGGCGTGAGCATGAATCAGCACGTCTTATCTGAATTTACAGCGGACGGACCGTCGCAACTACCAAATCCGGTTTTTCAACCAAACTCGGCTTCTGTCACCCAATCCCAACTGACATCCTTCATGCGGTACTCGGAAGCAGAGACTTGGCGGCATTTTGGAGACTATGCCGCATTTGAAGATTTTGCAAAAGAGGAGTTCTGTACATTTTGGCGTTTGTTCTTGAGTTGGTCAAAACTCACGTATGAAGGGGACATTGAACCGGTATGCGCAGGCGACTCCTGTGAGAATGCAACATTTTTCCCAAACCTTCGCCTCAATTACGCTGAACTTCTTCTCGCTGCCAACGGCGATGCCAACCGACCGGCAATAACGGCCTGCCACGGCGATGGACGACGTGAGCAACTTACTCGGCTGGAACTGAACGACAGGGTTCTACGGCTGGCTGTTGCACTTCGTGATCTCGGCGTACGAAAGGGCGACCGTGTAGCCGTAATCGCCCGCAATAACATTGAAGCGGTTGTCGCGGCCCTTGCCACCGCAGCCATTGGTGCGGTCTACTCAAGCTGTGCTCCGGACATGGGAGCATTTGCGATCCTGTCTCGTTTCACGCCGCTCCAGCCAGTTGTCCTGATCGGAAATATCAGGGAGGAGTCGTGGGATGCCGGAATACCTGTTGCCTCGCGGTTCTTCGAAGTGGCAGCCGGTCTGCCGTCAATATCTACAATCATTGCACTTGATGACGGGCCGATACCGGATGGAATAACAGTGCCCGTAAAACGATACGTTGACCTTACGTCCGGAGACGTCGTTCCCAGTGAATGGGAGCGCTTTCCCTTCAACCATCCGCTTTTCATTATGTTCTCGTCAGGAACTACCGGCGTGCCCAAATGCATTATCCATGGCGCCGGAGGTACGTTACTGGAGCACCTGAAGGAACACCGACTGCATTGCGACTTAAAGGCAGGCGACAAGCTGTTCTTCCAGACATCGTGCGCCTGGATGATGTGGAATTGGCAGTTGTCGGCGCTTGCCTCCGGGACCGAAATACTGGTTTACGATGGTCCGATCCGCAGCGCGGAAACCATATGGCGGATTGTTTCCGAAGAACGCGTAACGGTGTTTGGAACCAATCCCGCATATCTGCAATTTTGTGAAGCGGCAAATTATGCGCCTGGGAAGGTCCTTGATCTGTGTGAGCTCCGCAGCATGCTTTCTACCGGGTCCATTCTTTTTGATCGGCAATATGACTGGGTGGATGCCAATGTGAAATCATTGCCGCTGCAATCCATATCGGGCGGCACCGACATGATCGGATGCTTCGTGCTCGGCAATCCCAATCTTCCGGTCTATCGCGGCGAGGCTCAGTGCCGCAGCCTCGGCCTCGATGTGAGGTCATTGCCGCCGCCGGAGGAGCCGTCAGCACGGGTTGGGGAACTGGTTTGTGCCAATCCATTTCCATCCCGTCCGCTTGGCCTTTATGGCGACAGCGACGGCAGCCGCCTCCACAATACCTATTTCAGCCAGAATCCGGGCGTGTGGACCCATGGCGACCTGATTGAGCTCATGCCGAGCGGCGGGGCGCGCATTCATGGCCGTTCCGATGGCGTCCTCAACATACGCGGAGTGCGCGTCGGTCCGGCGGAAATCTACACTATCCTGCAATCTATTGGCGACGTCGTGGAGGCAATGGCTGTTGAGCAGCAAGCGGCGGATGAACCCGGTGGAGCAAGGTTAATTCTGCTTGTTGTGTTGCGCAGCGGTGTGACCCTCGATGATGCGCTTTCAGCCTTAATTCGATCAGAGCTTGCCAACCGTGGCTCGGCGGCACTTGTGCCTGCACGGATTGTGCAGGTTGATGAACTCCCGATGACGCATAACGGCAAGCGTTCCGAAGCGGCAGCCCGCGAAGCCGTGAATGGCCGTACTCCGCGTAATTTGGACGCTCTCAAGAACCCGCACTGTATTCAGGCTATTAGCCAAAAGCTGGCGGCATGGTCTGCTGCAAGAGCGAACAAATCTGCGGAACCCAGACTAGAAGCAATTCAGTCGCGGGAACAGCTAGAGCAGGAATTGCAGCGGATTTGGGAAAATGTATTCGAATATCCAATTGGGCGTTCGGAAGATTTTCACAAAGGCGGCGCCAAGTCCCTGAAGCTGTTGAGCCTTTTTATTAAGATTGAAGAGAGATTTAACTGTAAACTGCCTTCCGATGCGTTGTTTATTGCCCCGACCGTAAACAGCCTCGCCACGCTCCTCTGGGAGAATAGAACGACCGTCCAGGACACGAGTTCAAACACTCCACGTATTCGTCCAGCAGGCCCGGATGACGTTGATGCCATTTGTCTGTTCTTGCAGCAAGGTTTTAAAGGTGACCATCTTCCGCCGGATGCCTGGCGGCAGATATTCAATTACAACTGGCTCGAAGGTAAACCGAACCTTGGATATGTATTAACCGCCGAAAACGACATTGTTGGATTTCTGGGAGCCGTGTACGCTCGACGCAAAATCAATGGCAAGTCGGTACTAATGTGCAACCTTACGTCTTGGTATGTCCTTCGGAAATATCGCGGCTGGGGCGCATCCCTTCTCACCACGGCTACGCGTGATGCTGGCATCTGCTATACCGCTTTCACTCCGGCTTCCAGATCAATAGCTATGCTCAAAGCGGCGCATTTTAGCACCCTGGATGAACATCAATGCTTTTTCCCGCCCTTTGCCCATATCCATACACTGCGGGAGAGCCGTCCTACAATCATTTTCGATCCGGATACGATACGTCGCATGCTGAGCGATGAGCATCGCCGGATTTTCGATGATCATTTACCCTATGGTTGCCTACACATGATTTTGCGTGACAAGACGGAAGCACAGTATGCCTATCTAGTTTTCGTACGACGCAGATTGAATGCCCAGCTTTCCATCACCACTAAACTCCCGTACTCGCAGTTACTTTACTGCAGCGCGCCTAGCATGCTTGCCCGGCACCTGGAGCGGGTCAAGCTCGCAGTATTGAAACGACATCGTTCCCTGGCAATCGCGGCCGATGAACGTCTGTTTACGCACCCGCGTCCTGGCCTTCATGTGAAGGGACGCGGACAAACGTTGTACCGCTCGCCAAACCTTGAACCTGCGGAATTGGACAAGCTGTATTCCGAACTTGTGTTGCTACCGGTCTAAAACGCCGTTAGGTGGTGGATTGTGGCAGCCCACAGGGGTTCTCGTATGATCAGTTACGCAATCTTTGACAGGGCGGACAATCGGCCCGGATGGTGACGGTGTCCCAGGGGCCGATCTGGGGCATGGCAAGTTCCGGCGAGCGTCCTCCGACGACGACATCGAAATCATCAAAACTGGCATCGCGGGAACCAGGATGTGCCCGGCTTTGCGAGCTACTTTTCGGAGGTCGAGATAAGATAGGAAGTATCGTTGACTACTTGCGTTATATGGCTGCCACTGCCAGCGACACGTCTGTTCTGGGCAATGCCATTCAGGGCAAGGCTGTTTTCCAAGGCAAGGGTGGATGTTTCACGTGCCACCGCGTCAGAGACAGAGGCTCTCGCGTTGGACCGGACCTCACTGAGATCGGCTCTGTCCGTCGCTTGATTGAGCTGCAACGCTCGATCCTCGATCCCGACGCTGAGGTTCTCCCAGAAAACCGCATCAGCCACGGTTACGCTTCTCCGAGGCGCGCGTTGTAGCATTTCCTTCCACGTCAGCGTCTCTCCAGTCAGGGCCTCATTGGCGCAAGGCCGAAAACAAACAGACAACTTCCCGCGTTCACCGCCACATATTGCTTGCCATTCACCGAATACGTCATAGGAGCAGACTGGACCGCCGCACCGAGGGCTGCCTTCCAAAGCAGTTCACCGCTGCGGGCGTCAAGGGCAAAGAAATATCCCTCGCGTCCGCCGCTGAACAGCAAATCCGAAGCAGTCGTTAGGATGCCGGCCTCCGTTACATCAGCCATCTTGAACTCCCACCTCATTTCACCCGTGTGCGGATCAACCGCTCGAACAGCGCCGTATCCCTCTTCTTCCTTCCGAAAATTCGGAGCAGGAGACCAATTAAAGGGTACAGTCGTCCGGTGCGCTCCCCCCGGGAAATTCCGGCCTTCCCTGTACTCGACGAGACCCTTGACAAATATCGAGGAGGAGTTGACCCAAGCGGGGATGTAGAAGAGACCGGTGCGTGGGCTGTAAGAGGGGGAATACCAACTGGTTCCGCCTGGGTTACCAGGATAGATGAGGGTTCCTTCCGCGCTGGGGGTCTTGCCAGGAACAAGCACGGGCCTGCCCTTTTCATCAAAGCCACTGGCCCAGTTCACCTCGACGAAGGGTTTCCCCAGCAGGAACTGGCCCGTCGCGCGATCAAGCACATAGAAGAAGCCGTTGCGGTTGGCCCACAGTATGACCTTGCGTGGCTTGCCCTGCCATTCTATGTCGGCCAAAACCGGGACTTGTACGGCATCATAGTCGAACTCGTCGTGAGGCGAGAATTGGTAGTACCATTTTAGCTTGCCCGTATCCGCGTCTATGGCGATCACCGAGTCGCTGTAGAGATTGTCTCCAGGTCGATTGTCGCCGTTCCAATCAGGACTCGGGTTACCTACACCCCAATAAGTAAGGTTGAGAACTGGGTCATAGGAGCCCGTCATCCATAGGGGGCCACCCCCTGTCTTCCAGGAGTCGCCTCCCCAGGTTTCGTGGCCAGGTTCGCCCGGTCCCGGGATCGTATTGAAGCGCCACACTTCCTTCCCGGTGCGGCTGTCATAGGCAGCGAGGAAGCCCCGGATGCCGTACTCGCCACCGGCGGTGCCTACGATCACCTTATCTTTGATAACCAAGGGAGCGTGCGTAATGCTATAAGCAGACCTTGCGCGGGCTACCGTAGTCTCCCAGAGCGGGTGGCCGTTTTTGGCATCGATCGCGATCAACTGTGCGTCGAGAGTGCCCATGAAGAGAATGTCATCGAGTATGGCGAGTCCGCGGTTGACACGGCCGCAGCAGGGGCGCCCATGCTCCGGATGATGCGAGTAAGTCCAGAAGACTCGTCCCGTGGCTGCATCAAGAGCAATCACGTCATTCGGAGCCTGCACCGTGTACATGATCCCGTCTACCACCAAAGGCGTGGCCTCAAACTTCTCCAGCGACCTGGCCTGATAGATCCACTGCAATTCCAAATTCTTCACATTCGCTGGAGTGATCTGGTTTAGAAGACTATGACGCTGGCTGAGAGTAGTTCCAGAGTAGGTTAGCCAGTTCTGAGGTTCCTTGTCAGCGCCAAGGATGCGCTCGAATGAGACCTGGCCCGAAGAAATTGAAGCCGAAAGAAGACTGGACAGGACTACCGAAACTAGTAATGGGGCTTTTGCATTCATTGGGCGCCGATTCCTTTCAGAGAAACCAGGTAGCTGACGAGATCCGCGAGTTCGGGAGGGTTCAGCTTGTCCCGGTAGGTGGGCATTGGAGATTTGTCGATGAAGGCATACTCGTTGAGGCTCGACTTCTGTAAAGAATGCAGGCGTTCCTTCGAATCGATAAGCTGCACGCTGAAAGTGTCCTGGTTCAGAAGTCTTCCGGTGATCGTGACGCCATCCCGAGTTACCAGGCGGACCAGACGATTCTGGAAGAGGATTTCGGCGTTCGGTTCGAGAAGCGACCGTTCCAGCTCAATCATCCGCCGAACCGCCCCAATCTCCGTGAGGTCTGGCCCGAGCCGAGAGCCTTTGTCCTTGACCCGGTGGCAATTGAGGCACTCACCCTTGCCTTCGAAAATAGCCTTGCCCCGGACAGGATCGCCTGGGGCTGAGGTGCTGTAGGCGTTGGCTGCCATAAAACGGAAATAAGCAACGATGGTGCGCATCTCGATGTCCGAAAGCTCTTTCGAAAACGCGGGCATTGCAGTTCCTGGAACGCCAGCCGAGATGATCTCGACGAGGTTATCATACGATGATGCTCTCTTGAATTTGCCATGCCCAAGATCCACGCCGGGGACGGAATCACCATCCGGACCGTGACAACCTGCGCAGTTGGCTATGAAAAGCTGCCGGCCCTCGTCCACTTCGCTCGGTGGAGCGGTTTGCTGCTGGGCTGACAGTGTGTTGATAGCCAGGAAGCCCGCCAATACTGAAGTGCAGAGTTTAACGGCCCGCATCGTAGCCTCTCCCTTCCCTTGCTTAACGTTTCAAATAATTAAAATTTCATTTAATTCGGCCATCTGGCCAATCACTATCGCCTCGCTCTATAACCGCTAGAGGGACGCCTCACCGTCAAATAAGGAGGGAGTCCAAACTTGTCTGCTGTTCAGGATCTCTCTCAATTCGGGATTATTTGCGTGGTAGAAGTATGACCACGTAGACAGCTTGAGCCGGTAAGGCGCGGCGGTCTCGATGAACTGCCCTTTCTCCATCCAGCGACCAGTGTGTTCCAACATG
>WNEQ01001475.1_pt1 | contig 12447 bp, 14 predicted proteins | sample 5399971 | NCBI WGS metagenome assembly WNEQ01 (sample SAMN13153330, study PRJNA577476) | soil metagenome | isolation source: 20 cm grassland meadow soil 2 days after 1st rain plot 5 | place: USA:California | collected 2015-09-18
TCCCGCGGGGAGCATTGATCTCTACTTTACGCAGAGCCGCCAGGAAGGCCTCCCTGTTCTCGATATTTCCTTTAATAGTTTCGAGCGCCCGGGCGATCATCTGCGCGGTCACATATCCTTGCTCCGCATAAACCGTGGCCGGACGCTTGGTCTTTGCCTCGTAGGCTTCGACGAACTTCTTGTTGTCAGGAATCTCGAGGGCGGGCGTCCACTGGAGCGATGTCACGATGTCCAGGGCGGCGTCTCCCAGCTTGGGCAGGATGACCTCATCCACCAGGAAGCCCTTTCCTATGAGCGGGATCTTTCCCTTCAAACCATACTCCGCATACTGGTTCACGAAGCGGAGCGCGTCGGCTCCGGCAAAAAAGACCGCAACCACGTCGCCGCTGCGATCGATGCTGGAGATAAAAGGAGCGAAGTCCGCCGTCCCCAGCGGCGAGTAAATCTCCTGGATAATTTTGCCGCCGGCCTCGATAAAGGTCCGGGCGATGCCGCCGACGTGCTCGTAGCCGGCGCCGTAGTCCGATGCCGTCAGGATCATCCGACGATAGCCGGTTTTATAGGCCCATTCCCCCAGGGGATGCGAGGAGTCGCTGTTGGCAAAAGAGGCGCGGAATACATAGGGGCTCCTGAGCTTCTGCGTGATGACGTCGGCACCGGCGTTGGAGACGATAAAGGGAACCTTTTGATTGTGAGCGTATTCTCTGAGCGCGACCGCGACCGGCGACGAGATGACTCCGGCAAGGATGTGGACGCCATCCCGCTCCACCAGCTTACGGGCCTTGGTGAGACCGTCATCGGGCTTGTTGCTCCCCTTATCCTCGACGAGGACTTCCACGGTCCGGCCCGCCGTTTTGGATCCGACCTGACTCCAATAGAGGAGAAAGCCGTCCCGCAGATCCTCCCCCAGAGCGGCGTACACTCCCGTGAGAGGGATCACGAAGCCGGTCTTGAACGGCGCCTGGGCCCAGGCCGGGGCGGTGACGAGGAACATCACGCAGCAGACCGACAGCAAGCCTATCGTGATTCTCCATCTGTTTCGTCGTACCATTATCCCCTCCTCAGACAATAGAAATTAGATTGGCGTGGGAGCGATATTTCGCGGGTAAACTATCCCTCAACAAGCCGTGATGTCAAATTGAGGAGGCTAGGAGAACGAAGGCCCTGCCTCGTTGACGAATTTTACATTCCGATGGAGAACATCCGCTCCAAATCGTGTCTCGAGTAGACCTGAAACGCTATCAATGTCTCCGATGACGTGATCCCCCCAACTTTGCGGATATGTTCAGTGACCACCTTAGCGAGATCGTCATTGGTTTTTACCCTGACGACGGCGGCGAGGTCGTAGCGACCTGCAATCGAATAGACCTCGCTGACTCCTTCCACGTCCGCAATTGTGTCCGCCACACTATTGATTTTGTCCCGTTCGACCGTCAACAGAACGATAGCTGATACCATGACACCTCCTTATCAGTCGCTTTTCAATAAGAATGAAAGAATGGATCCGCTGGTCGAGCCGTAGGGGGATTGAAGATCCTATGCTTATTCCTTTCGCGGTGAAAAGAAGGCTGCCCGACAGCGGGCGGCAGCGGGCTCGTGGCCAACGGTAAAGCTGCCGTAGCCGGGGGCACCGGTCCAACTGCCGGTGGTAAAGGAGCGGTCGCTGCCGGCAACCCGCTGGCCGCGGATGGCAACGGAGCGACGTCGGGCGGCAGCGGCGTGGTACCTGGCGGGAATGGAGCCACGGCCTGTGGCAGTGAGCTCGTAGCGGGAGGCAGTGGCCCGAGAGCCGGAGGTAATGGCGTGGTGGCGGGTGGTAGTGGGCTGACGACCCGTGGTAACGGCCCGGTAGCTCGAGGCAGAGTTCCGTGGAATGACCGAGCGCGGAAAGGCGCCATAGGCCTCGCCGGTTGGCTCCTGACCTCTTCCGCGGTTAGTAGAAGAGTGCAAAGCAAACAAACGGAGACTGCCGGCAGGCACGGCAATGGCACGCGCGTCTTCATTGATCTGAATAATGATTCTATTCCGGCTCCAATGCGACAGCAAGGGAGTCTTCAATCGAAGTGGACTGAAGAGAGTTGGATTGTGATGGTTAAGTAACCCTGCTGTTCTCGACTGGGGATGTTGAAAGGAACAGATTAATTGAAGAACCGTGTTCAGACCGGCCAAAAGGTCCCAGATGCCAGCGCGTGATATCGTGCTCGTGTAACTTCGAATCGGCCCTCCCCAAGTTTCGTGTCCGGGTTTGTGTTTCTCCCGCCCGAGCACGAGCCGCGATCACGAGCACGGAGCTTAACGATGAGCCTTTTTCAACGGTCTGTGGAGGGCTTGAACCCGGGGACACCTGTGAAGCGCTGGTTATTTTAGGACGCTTTTGGCAGCGATTTTTTAGCGACGGCATCTCTATCAAGTTTTTGCAGCTGCCGTGCCATCAGCCAGAGGCTCTCTCCTCGAATCCCGCCGCCCGTGAAGCGCTCACGAAACCTGACGAGATAACAGTGATCCTGCTTCTTCTGGTCTATCTCGACGATTTGCCCTACAGCCTGGGGTCGTAGCCAGTGCCCCGGATGGACTTGAACATGCTCTCCTACGGTGAATTTCAGCATACTTGCTTCCTCTCTCAGAAGAATGTTAGCCGGCCTGATGGGTTTCGGTAATTCTTCAGTCGCTCGTGAATGGTTCCAGAAACATCGATCCAGATTATTAGCAGCCTCGAAAGACCACCGAAAACGTTGACGAGGATATAGTGACTAGCGGCGGCGATGTCAAGGGGCAACTGAGTTAAGAATTAATTAATTCTTACAGCTTGCCAGCCAGTTGTCATCCTTGCTTTCGCCTCACGGCCTCGCGCCTCGTTACCGGCCCAGCACCCGTACGGCGTAAGAGTAGATATACTGGGTGCCCATGTTCACGATCACCACGCGGAACAAATGGAAGGCGATCACCAACGGCACGCTGATCTGTAGCGCTTGCGCGGTGATGGTCATCTCCGCCAGGCCGCCTGGCGAGGTGGCGATGATCATGGTCGCGATGGGCAGGCCGAAGGCCCAAGCGAGGGCGACGCCGGCCGCCACCGACGCGATCACGATGAAAAACGAGTTCAGCAGCGCGAACGGGATGAACAGCTTGTAGCGGGCGAAGAAGGCGCGCTCGTAGCGTGCCCCCAAGACGAGGCCGAACATGAGCTGGGCGAGGTCGGCCATCCAGTGCGGCACGGCGGAAAGCTGGATGCCGCTCATCGTCAGCGCCGCGCCGAAGAAAATCGGCATCAACAGGTAGCCGTTTTGTAACCCGAGCCGCTCCGAAACCTCGCCCAACACGAAGCCGAAGGCCAGCCACGGGACCAGGATTGAAATATTGAGCGGCACGTCCGGCCGGTACGCGGCTGCCTCGAGCGGGAAGCCGCCATAGGTCACCGCCAACGGAATCAAGATGACGACGATGGAGACGCGCAAGCTGTGGGCCACCGCGACCGGCGCGATCTGGGCGCCGTAGCGCTCTGCCAGCACGGCCATCGCCATGGCCCCACCCGGGATCGAGGCGAAGAAGGTAGACTTCCCATCCACGCCGGAGGCCCGGCTCAAGGTCAGCGCGCCGAGACCGCCGACCAGGAAAACCGAAATAGTCGCCGCCACGATGGCGGCGAAGTTTGCGGCCAGCGCCGCCACCACCGTCGGCGTGAAATAGAGCGACACCGCCGAACCGAGGATTACCTGCCCTATTTGCCGGGCATAAGGAGGCGAGTGCATCCGCACGCCCATCAGGTTGAGCGTGGCGACGCCGATCATCGGCCCGATCATCCACGGAATCGGAGTGCGCAGGCGGTGGAACAAGTAGCCCGCCGGTAGACCGACGGCGATCGCCTTGAAGATGGCGGGCAGCCGCCCCCTGAGGTTGGTGAACTCGCTCATTACGGCCTCCAATTTTGCCGTTGTCCCCGATTCGCCGCCCAATGATAGGAAATACTTTTTGGGTACCGGGAACTAAAGGCCAACAATCCACCCCGAAACAATAACCGCTTACCCCGGCTTGGAGAGCCTCAAGGAGCTGGCCAAGGTGCAAACTGGCTGGCCGTTTCTCTCTTCAGCGCGGACGATATCCGGTAACGGTCGATCATGTCAAATCTATGCGGGTCCCGACGCCCTTCGCAAGGTTATTGAGAAGCGCTATGATGGTGTTGGCAGCGTACGCGGCGGCAGGATATATAGTACCGAAAAACAAGTAGGAGCTACGGTTATGAACCAAGATAGGTCTGTTGATATTCCGTATATAGTGGACACGGGCGAGAAGCTCGTGAACGAGACCTTTGGCCCGAACAATATTCGCCGGCGTCGGACCGGAACACAGGAATTGAAGCGGATGACGGTCCGCAACGGCCGGCTCGTCGTCAAGCAGCTTTCGCTGGACGAGCAGGGTTTCGTCTTCGTCAAGCACAAGACGAAGGTCACGGACTTCTTCGACGCCGCGCAGTTGGAGTCGGTGTACTACCCGGAGGTCGAGCAGTTGATCAAGAGCGCGTCGGGGGCTGCGCGCGTGGTGGTCTTCGATCACACGCTGCGCTCGGGCGACGAGGCGGAACGCGAAGCGAGGCTCATCCGCGAGCCGGTGCTCTCGGCGCACAACGACTATACGGAATGGTCCGGTCCCAACCGCGTGCGCGAGTTTCTCCCCGACGAGGCCGAGTCATTGCTGGCGCGCCGCTTCGCGATCATTCAGGTGTGGCGGGCGATCAATCAGCCGATTCAGAGAAATCCTCTCGCGGTTGCCGACGCCAAGAGCATCGCGCTGGAGGATTGTCTGGTGGCGGAGCGCCGCTACCCGCACCGGGTAGGGCAGACTTACCGGCTGAAGTACAGCCCTAACCACCGTTGGTTCTATTTTCCCGAGATGCGGCGGGACGAGGCCCTGGTGTTCAAGGTATACGATTCCGAAAAGGACGGCCGGGCACGGTTCACGCCTCACACATCGTTCAACGACCCCACCTCCCCTCCGAACGCGCCACCGCGGCAGAGCATCGAGGTGCGCGCTTTCGCGTTTTTCACCAGCTAGAGCTGTCTGCTTCCAGGCCGGTCAAAAAGGTCTCAGATGCGAGACACGTATTCATCGTGATCGTGTATCTTCGAACCCGTCCTCCTAAGTTTCGTGTCCGTGTTGGTGTTTTTCCGGCCCGAGCACGAGCCACGATCACGAGCACGGAGTTTAACGATGGGCTTTTTTCAACAGCCCGAGGCATCACGCTTCGCCGATCGGTCTAACACGCCGCAGCTGCGAGCGGTAAAGCACCACATAAGCAACCAGCCCGACCGTCAGCAAGCCGCACACCGCAACCGTCCATGACGCGCCGATCGCGGTGGCGACCAGGCCGAAGGGAAAACTGCCCATCGGACCCAGCCCCCGATTGATCAAGCCGAAAAGGGACATCACCCTGCCGCGATTTGTTTCATCGGCATGGATCTGCAGCAAGGTCGCGGTGAACGAAAGAAAAGTGGTTTGAAACCCGCCCGCGATAAAAAGGAGCAACAGGGAAAGAGCAAAAGAGCGCGACCCGGCAAATAGGATAATCGCCGAGCCAAAACCGGCGGCCAGGAAGAAGAGCAGACGATGGGGCCGGGGAAAGCGACGCGCGGACGCGAGGGTAAGCCCGCCAAAGATGGCGCCGGCGCCGGGCGCCATGAGTAAAAAACCGAGCCCCGGCGCGCCGACGTGGAGAATATCGCGCGCGAAGACCGGCATGAATTGCGTGTAAGGCTTAGTGCAAAAAGTAACCACGCCGAGCACCGCAAAGAGCGCAAGAAAGATCGGCGTATTCCAGGCCAAATGCAGTCCTTCGATCATGTCCCGGGTCAGGCTCTTCGGGCTCGCCGGCCGCGCCACGCTGGGAATACGGATCATAAAGATCGTGACGAGGACGATGAGACTCCCGACCGTCGCGACAAAAAAGCAGCCTTGAGTGTCGATGAGCGGAATCAGCATGCCGCCGATGGACGGGCCGAAGAGCATCGATCCGTTGAAGACCATTTGGTACAGCGTAACCGCATTCGGCAGGTCGGCGCGGGGGACGAGCTGGTGCAAGATCGATTGGCGCACCGGTTGTTCAAACGATACGAGGAACCCGGTCAGCGCGGAAACCGCCAGCAGATGCCAGACGCGGATCGCGCCCAGGGTGGTCATGACGCCGAGAAACAGCGCCATCAATATGAACGCGCACTGGGACGCGACGAAGATGACCTTACGATCGGCGCGGTCGACGACGGCGCCGCCGAAAGCCGAGAAGAGCACGCGCGTCGATCCGAGGCAGAGCCCTTCGAGTCCCAAATAGAACGGCGAATTCGTCAATTGAAAAATCAGCCAGCTTTGCGCGGTGGCCTGTATCAATGTGCCCGTGTGGCCGAGAAACAGGCCGCACCAAAAGATAAAATAGTCCCGATGGCGAAAAGCGCGGAAGGTATTGGCGAACATGAAGCCGTGTTCCCGAAGCTGCGCGGGCCGAGTTTACACCATTAGCATAAATTGAGAAAAAGAGCGGCGTCACGGGCTTGATGGCACCCCTACGACCGCCAACAGGTCAGATCCGGCCCGATTCGCTCGCGCAGTGAAAGGATAGATGGTTCTTGACACCGGCATTCATTTGTATGACGTAAGTATGACGGAGGAGCATATGAGAACGACGGTTGTGCTTAAAGACGACCTGGTTAAAAAAGCGAAAAAGCTTTCGGGCGAAAAAACTTTGAGCGGTTTGCTGAACAGTTGCTTGGCGGATTGGATAGCCCGGCACAGCCGAAAAGAGTTGAAGGCTCGATTGGTTGAGGAGTATCGTTCGGGACGGCAGGAGGCGCGAATAAGTCGGGAATTCGCCCACGTCGATAAAGAGGGTTGGCCTTCGCGGTGAGAGGTTCATGGTCCAGCCGTTGCTATCCGCGAAAGAAACTCGTCTGCCTAAAGATTCCCGCGCCCTTTGCGACCAGGTCAGAACCATAGACAAGGGACGCTTCCGAGAAGCCGTTGGAGTGTTACGAGGCGAGTTGTTGGGAAAAATAGATCGCGGTCTAATACTTCATCTGGAACTCGAGGATTACGTAAAGCTGTAGCAGGAAACATATGGAAGGCGTAAAGATTCTGGAAAAGGGCTCTTCATGAACACGCGTCACAATCACGAACGCGGTGATTTTGTCACGCTCACTTCCGACGAGATCGCGACGAGACCTATCGCGCCCTTGGCGTGGCTGGCCAATCTGGCGAAGAGTTCGTCCCGTTGACATGCACCGGCTGGAGTGTTACACGTAAATACGTGGAGAAGCAAAACATCACGCTTTCCCTTCCCAAGGACATCCTGCGCGAAGCCAAGCATCTTGCCGTAGACCAGGGAATATCTTTGTCGGGCTTTCTTGTTGAAGCCCTAAAAGAGCGCGTGAGGCGCCTCCGGGAGATTGAACGCGCCGGAGCGAGGCAGCGAGCTCTCATGCGCCGCGGCTTGAAGCTGGGAACCCAAGGCAGAGTAACCTGGAAACGCGACCAGCTCCATGCCCGTTGAGTTCGTTGATACGAACATCCTGGTTTACGCCTACGACCAAACTGCCGGGCAAAAATATAGACTTGCACGAGAGCTGATGGAAAGGCTCTGGGACAGCGGCGAAGGGATGCTCAGCACCCAGGTGTTGCAGGAGTTCCATGTAGCGGTCACCAGCCGTATTCCTCAGCCTATCCCTCCCAGGCGCGCTCGGGAAATCATTTCCGATCTAGGAACATGGACCATTGCCGTAGTCGAAGTGTCAGATATTTTGCAGGCGAGCGAACTTGGCGGGCGCTATCGTCTAAACTTTTGGGACGCGTTGATCCTGGTTGCCGCCCGGAAGGAGGACGCCGAGGTCATTTGGTCCGAGGACTTTAACGACGGGCAGAATTACGGGAGCATTATCGCTAGGAATCCCTTCACCCGCTAGAGCAAGTCCTTTTTCTCTTTCGGCTACCTTTTGCCTTTGTACTTTTTCTTGCCTTTTGCCTTCTTCGTTCATCCTTCCGCTTTCAGTTTTCATCCTTTCACCCAACCGCCTCACGAACACGGCTTTGCTCTATTGACAGGTCAGTAAAGGTGGAGTTATGAGCAAGCTAGCATTCGTGGAGGTGAAGCCATGGCCAAATTGAGACATATCGCTTTTATTTCGCGGGAGCCCGAGAAGCTCAGCGATTTTTACCAGCACTTTTTCGGTCTCGAGGAGGTTAAAGTCTTTCCCAGCGGTTCACGGATGGTCATCGACGGCCTGTTCAATCTGGCTTTCTTGCAGCAGGCTGCGGCGCAAGTCGCCATGGCGGGAACCCACAGGGCAGATGGCAGCGAGGCCGAGCTGAACCCCGGCATTCATCACTATGGCTTTATGGTGGATAATCTGGACCGGGCCGTCTCCAAGCTGCCGCCATCTCTGACGAGAGCCGCCAGCCCCCAGGTTTCCGCCGGTGTCGGGGGGCCTGAAGGGGCGCGGTCGGCGGAGGTTCGGTTCATCGATCCGTGGGGAAACAACGTGGACCTCTCCTCCAGGGGATTCCTCGGAAGAGAGGAGAAGAAGCTGCCCGGCGTTCGCCTGGTCGCAGTGCAGGTCGCCGACCCGGACCAGGCCTGCGAGTTCTACAAGGGCCAACTCGATTTAGCGGTAGTCGGTCGAGATGCCGACGGGACTGTTCGTCTTAGCGACGGCATCGTGACTTTGCTGCTGACTAAAGTACAAAGCCGTCCCAAGAACGGCATCCAATATTTCGGCATTCAAGTAAACGATCTCGCCAAGGTTAAACGGAGTCTCCAGGAGAGCGGCGTGGAGGTCTCCGCCGCGGACGGCGCCCCGGGCGAGATTCGCATAAGCGATCCCGAAGGAAACCAGGTGGTGATCTCCGAGCGCGGGTGGGCGGGCTAGCTAACGGATCCCAAGCTCCTGCTGCACTTCCCGTAAAATAGTAAAATCGGCTATATCGCTCATCGGGATCTCGCGGCTGATTTTGGCGTCTTTTTTGGCCAGGTCGATCAGCAGCTTGAGCCCATCCCCGGGAATCCCTCCGTCGTTGCTGATGACCTTCACGGTGGAATCGTAAGCGGCGTAGGCCTGTTCCGGCTTGACCTTGCCCCAGGCCACCAGGACCCTGACCGATTCCTCCCTGTTTTCCCGTATAAACCGGCTCGCCTTGACCAAGGATTTGACCGCCCTTTTTACTTGTCCCCGGTTTTGTTGCAGCGTCTTTACGTTGACTCCGACCCCGGACAGCGGATAGTCCACATATTCATACGCCCGCGCCAGAATATGGTAGCCCGTCTTTTTCCCCTCGAAGTCCCACGGCGGAGAAGTGACTACCGCATCGGTCAATCCCTGTTGGAGCGCCGCGAAGCGGGCCGAGTCGAGTCCCAAGGAGAGAAATTGGATCTCCTTTTCCGGCTCGAGGCCGTGGCGCGCGAGGATCATGCCGGCCAGCACGTGCGTCGCGTCGCCAAAGTTACCCAGCCCCACTTTTTTTCCGCGCAGCTCTTTGACGGATTTGATCTCCGGCCGCGCCAGCAGAACGTGAGGCGAGCTATTCATCAAACCGGCGACCAGCCGCACGGGAAGGCCTCGAATAGCGGCTCGGATCACCGAGCCAGTCAACAGGCTGTAGTCGATGTCGCCGTTGGAGAGGGCCGGGATCGAAGTGGCGGCTCCCATGACGACGATCTCTGCGTCGAGCCCCTCGTCTTTGAAGAACCCCCTATTTTGGGCGACCCCGGCGGAGAGAAAGATCATGTTGTAGCTGCCCGCAACTGAGATTCTGATCTTCTCCGCCGCTTGCATTCCGGGAGATGGAACCAGGAGAAGCAGAAGAAAAGCTAGCAGAGCAAAAGCCACAATCGACCTCCCGACAGGCATCAGGTTCTGCACGAGCATTATTATAGGTGAGCATCCTATAGCCGCCTCCAGCTCAGGGTGTCAATAGGGACGCGGCGCTCTCTGGTCGTTGCCTGTTTCGCTACCCGGATCATCGGACTGCCGTTGGCAACGATCACGTCAACCCGGAGTCGAACGAGTTCGGCCGCTAGGTCGCGCAAGCTCTCCGGTTTCTCTCCGATCCAGCGAGGCTCAAGGGCGACGTTTCGGCCTTCTATCCAGCCCAGGTCGTGCAGGCCTTGCCGGAAAGCCTCAAAGCCATGAACAGGAAAATCTGGCTACTGGCTGCTGTTCTACTAGCGACTGCTTCATTGGCCGAGGCGCAGCAACCGGCAAAGGTCTACAGAGTTGGGAGGTTGAGTGCGGGATCTCCTGGTGATCCACTCAACAGGGGGGGGCTTTGTCCTCTGTTGCGTTTCTTTACTTGATCACTCTATCGTCGCGAACCGCGCGCCCTTAGCATCCTGCAAGCGCTAACCGCGGCTGCCCGCTAACGCTTCCTGCTTTTGTATAGATCATCGATAAAACCGCTCTCGTCGAGTTCTTTAACGAACCGCATATCGACAAAGTCTTCAGCCTTGGCGGCCTTTGCCTTGGAGTCCGTCTCCGCGAGCGGTTCGAGAATCTTCTTGATCCCCTCCAGGCTTGGATATTGTTTTTGGGGAAGTTTATCGTCGGTGCTGGCATCATCATAGGACCTTTCAAGGATCTCCTTGTCCTGCAGAGAGAGGTATTTCGCCAGTACTCTTATCCCCGTCTCCCGGTCAGTCTTGATGCGGTGGACCGCCTCGACCTGCGATCTGACATACCTTCTCACGATGTCCGGATTTTCCCGAATGAACGCGCGGGTGGTAGCTACCCCGACACCTTGATAGGGCAGGCGCACGCTCACGAGAGTATAATAACCTCCCTTCTCGGCTCTGAAGTTGTCGGGCGAGTTGAGCATGGCGGCCTGAACCTTTCCTGTCGCCAAGGCGCTCAGGCGCTCCGGGATCGTGCCGATCTGCACGATGGTGACGTCCTTCCCTGGAGTCAGTCCAAGCCTCTGTAGGGCGATGCGAGAGATAAAATCGGCCTGCCCGCCAAAAGTGGCGATGGCGACCGAGCCGCCTTTGAGCTGCTCGGCGGTTTTGATCTCAGGCCGGCTCATGAGCCAATACTCCGAGACCACGTTTCCCCCGGCGATCATCACCGCATCGGCGCCCTTGAGGCCGGCACTCACGATCGGAGGGCCAGTCACCTGACTTATCGGCGTCTCCCGCGCCACCAAGGCCATGGCCGTTATGGTTCCTCCTCTGAAATAGACAATCTGCACATCGAGGCCATTCTTGCGAAATATCCCGGCGTCTTTGGCCATCCAGGCCGGAAGACCGCTGCCGCTGAGTGTATTGCTACCCACGGTCAGTTTGGTGAGCTGGGCCGAGGCGACGGAGCAAAAAGAAAATTGCATGAACAGGCTGACTGCTAAAATTACTGCCTTCATAAGACCCTCCTTTAGCGCTGCCGATTTACTTCTGGCGCCAGGTTATCGCGCCAGGCCCTGAGTATGTCGAAGGGACAGTTTTAGATTTCCGATTCATGCGTTTTCTCTCCCTCAATCCAAAATCCAAAATCGGCAATCTAAAATTCATTTTATGACCTTGTCCGCCCGGTACAGCATCGACTGCGGAATCGTCAGGCCAATCTGCTTGGCTGTCTTGAGGTTGATGACGAACTCAAACTTGATTGGCTGCTCCACGGGCAGATCGGCTGGCTTGGCGCCTTTAAGGATCTTATCCACGTAGGTAGCGGCGCGGCGAAACAAGTCAGACAAGTTTGGCCCGTAGGCCATGAGACCCCCAGCCTCCGCAAACTCCGTCAGGCCTTACATCGCCGACAGCCGGCTCTTTGCCGCCAGATCCGCAATTTGCTTTCGGTTGGGAATCGTCAGGGCATGCGCAAACGTTAGCAGACCATCGGCCCGCTCCCGGGCCAACGCTAAGAATGCGCTCTCGAAATCCTCGGGACCTCGCACCTCCATGGATTGAAGTGTCACGCCCAAAGCCTGAGCCGCTACCTGCGTCTCCTTGAATTCCAGTGCGCTGACCGCATCGGTGACGTCGAAGAGGACGGCCACCCGGGAGACCTTGGGGAACGCCTCCTTAAGCAGCTCCAGCCGTTTGGCGCTCAAATCAGGGGCCATGTAGGATAGCCCGGTGATGTTCCCTCCGGGTCGCGCGAGACTGGGAACCAGCCCTGTCCCAACCGGATCGCCGCTAAATGCCATGACGATAGGGATCGTACTCGTTTCCTTCTTGGCGGCACGCACGGCCGGGCCACCCGTCGCAACGATCATGTCGACCTTGAGACGGACCAACTCGGTCGCGAGGTTGGAGAGGAGCTCGACCCGATATCCCCCGAACCGCCATTCAATCTCGATGTTCTTACCTTCCACATAGCCAAGTTCGCGCAGACCTTGGCGAAAGGCATCTATGTTGGTAGCGGCAACAGATTGGAGGCCCGTGGCTAGATAACCTATCCGCGGGACTTTCTTCGGCTCCTGCGCGTT
>WNEQ01001492.1_pt1 | contig 12360 bp, 12 predicted proteins | sample 5399971 | NCBI WGS metagenome assembly WNEQ01 (sample SAMN13153330, study PRJNA577476) | soil metagenome | isolation source: 20 cm grassland meadow soil 2 days after 1st rain plot 5 | place: USA:California | collected 2015-09-18
GAACTATTTCCTATTGCCGGTTAGGGCAAGCATGTCTTCGACGACCTCTTTAGGTCTCGTTATCATAGGCCAGTGGCCCGACTCGATGACCTTGCTGGGGCCGTCGAGCTTCTCTTTCAAGATTTCATCCACGTTGTCGCCGCCGCCTGTACAGAATATGTACGCTTTCCTCACAGAATCAAAGTTCTCGGAGAGCGTCACCGGATCGCGGAAGTATTTGACGGGCAAAGAGGTGGCTCTTGACAGCATCCATTTGCGATCTGCACCCCGAACGTCTTTTCCAATGCTGTCAAGGATTTTCTCCGAAAATGGAACCTTCCAACCGTCGACTTGCCATTCGTCGGGGAAACTCCCCTGCGGTGTTCTGACCTTCTCGGGCCGAAAAGCGTCCAAGTAGAGAAGAGTCCTCACCATTTTGGGTGCACGGTCTGCCACAGCTGCCACGACCTTCCCGGCAAAACTATGTCCCACCAAAACGAAATTATCCAGGTCGTTGTACTTTATCACGTTCAGAACGTCTTGGACTGCGGTTTCAATGCCAACGTCCTTGGAAGCGAGATGGACTCTTTCTCCCATCCCCGTCAAAGTGACGGCATGGACTTCGTGTCCCTTCTTCTCGAGCAGTGGAACGACCTTCTTCCAAGCCCACCCTCCCAACCAAGCGCCTGGCACGAGGACGAATGTTGCCACGCTAGTTCTACCGAGATGAATTTGGGCAGTTCTTATTGATATTTTAGCGTATTTCCGACCTGCATGCAATTCGGGAATCCCGGCGACAGCATTCTACAATCTCGTTTTGGAGCCATCAGAGGATTCGAACCCAAAATGGTCCGGTCCTCAACCAGACTTCGGCTTTTGAGCAACACGAAGGCAGAAGTTAACGAAATCCCCGTACTGCCCACCTCCCCGAAGAGGACGGCTGCTTAGCCTACAATTTTTTCGGAAAGCCTCTGAGCCAGGATGGCATTTTCCCCTGTTTCATCATGTCGAAGGTAGGCGTAGCATTCCTGTAAGCCCTTGGTCATTTCACGGATTTTCTCTGCCCACTGGTCAATGGCCTTCGCATCGTAGGATTCCTTTCTCAGTCTGAAGTAGGCAAGCCCTCCGGTAACTTGGAATGCTGGTTTCATGTCTTCGGTCTCTGCCACACAGAAACCTGCTTCATGTTTTTCCAGTAGTTGATACGTAGGGTTTTGAAGCCACGACTCATGCCTGAACTCGAAGACACGATTCTTGATTCCGGATGTCTTGGACAGGAATTCATCGAGTAGCTTATGATCCTGTTTAGAGTAAGGAGGCAGCTGAAACAAAACGGGACCGCGCTTTGGTCCCAGGAGATCAAGTGTCTTCGAAAGTCTGTCGGCTGCTTCGGGCGAACCGTTTCCTAGCTTCAGAATATGAGTAATCTGCCTGGGGGCTTTGAAGGCGAACCTGAAATTCTCGCTGGTCTTTGCAGACCAATTCCTCACGATGGCGGCATTGGGTGATGCGTAGAAGGAACTGTTGATCTCCACGCTGTTTAGATGTTGAGAGTAATACGTGAGAAATTCCTCGCTCTTCATTTCTTTGGGATAGAATTTTCCCTTCCATCCGGGATAGCTGAAGCCGGAGAGTCCGACATACACGTTCTTAGACACGCCTCCGCTCCTTCCCATTCATCGCGTTCGGACGGACGAGCTTTCCGATTGACCCAGAGTTACTGTCGTGGCTATGGACGAGAGCCATTCAACCGTGCAGTATCCGAAGCATCATAAGGCTTTTTTGACCTATGACTCCCTTGTGAGCATGGCGTCGGCTTCCTCGTCACCTCACTTCCGGACCGTGGGCGCCGCATGAGTCCCTTGATGTAGAATGGCGGACTTCAAACTGGCATTATTTCACTCCGGAGTTGTCGGCTCTTGGCTTGTCGCAGTCAATCAAGGAACAGCGATCCTGCAGGGTGAATTCGACGGCACCCTGTCATTGCGCATCTTTCTTGACTATGCCACGCCCTTCACAGTTTCGAGTTGCACGAGTCTCTTGAGGAACCGGAGCGATAGACTGGACGAGTCAAAACCCAAGCCATGGATACATCAAACGTCCATTGCTGGACGGCCTCTCTTCGACCGAGCCCGCACCTTCAAGGGTTATATGCTCTACCGCCCGAAGCAGCGGAGATGTCCAAGAGCGAAAAGTGGCAATACACGGGTGAGTACTTACAGGCGTGCAACTGCGACTGGGGATGTCCGTGCAACGTTGGCGCGAGACCCACGATGGGATTCTGTGAAGGAGGCTTCGCGGTCAACGTCACGAGTGGCAAACACGACTCGACGAAGCTGGATGGAGTAAGGTTCGCGATATTTGCAAAGTGGCCCGGACAGATTCACGAAGGAGGAGGGACGGCGGGGATTTGGATAGATGAAAAGGCGACAAAGGGGCAGAAAGACGCCCTGGTGAGAATAATCACAGGGAAGGCCGGCGGACTGCCATATTCCATTATTGCGGCGACGGTGGAGAGGTGGCTCGAACCTCGTTTAGTCCCGTTTCAATGGAAATTTGACGGAGTTCATAGCAGTTTCAAAGCCGGGCAGGCCGTGCATGCTACGCTTGAGCCGATCAGGAACCCAGTTAGCGGCGAGGAGAGCAGGGCATCAATCTCACTCCCAGACGGCTTCATATTCAAAGAGGGGGAGATAGCTTCACTCAGGTCCTTTGCGGTCTTCGACGAGGGAATCAAGTACGCCTATCCTGGCAAGAATGCTCACGTCGCGATTGTGAATCATTCTAGCTAAGCTCTCGCCCCTCGCCTTAAGCCCTTAAGGGCGGAATGGGAATCCCGACTTCAGAGGCTGCGTCCGACCCGTTTCGAGTCTTAGGCGGAATCAGGTGCCCTGGGGAGGGGGTTCTGCCGAGGACGGACCGCCGTATTCTACTTGAGAAGCAATCTGGGCAAGTGATCGACCGCTAACTGCGGAGAAGTCATGATCGTTAGCATCATATCCCTCTTTGGAGTACTCGTCGCGATGCTTGATCAGCAACCAAGATTCTCTCCCCCCGAATCCTTTGGTGCGAACCAGTGCAAAAGAACCCTGCAGCTTCTTCCCGTAGAGATGGAATTTCAGGTTCCCCTCTTGTAGGCTCTTGCGGGCAACATCCTCCGCTTCCCCTCTATTCACAATTTCCTTCCGAACGCCTTTGCTCACCTCGACTTCAGGCCTGTACGTCCCTTCGTCCCAGATCATGACTGGCCCAGCTCCATTTTCGCCCCTGATGACTCCTTCAAAATGTCGATACTCCAGTAGATGATCGCCGGTCGGGAGTGCTAGGCGCTTAACACTGCTGTCGAGTGAGGGGCCCTTGGGAATCGACCACGAAGGCATCACCTCTCCTATCTCAAGCCGGAAATCGTAGTGAAGCGATGTAGCCTTGTGCTTCTGAACAACGAAGACGAGTTCTTCTACTCTCGAAGTTCCTTTCATGGGCCTCCACCTCCGATACCATGCCGAAAGATAAGGGATTCATGAGCGGGATTAATCGTTCGAATCCCTGCTGCAGTTCCCGTCATCATGGCGTCAAGGGTTTGCTTCGGACGATTGGCCCCCATCCGGGGACAAGGATTTAACCACGGGAATTGGTTCTCGAGATACGACGGCAGTTCGTAAACACCCCAGCGTATTCAAACGGCTGGTCTATGTCTACATCGGCACTTCCCACTACGACGCTGACTACAAGTTCTACCGGGAGATCTTGGACGCCAGACTCGTCTGGGAGTTCAAGGAGTTCGGAGCGAGAGTTGCGGCTTTCGACCTGTGCGGTGAGCCATACCTTCTGATCGCCGACCACGTGCCCGCGCCGAGCAAACGGCTGATCTACCAGGTAGAAGACTTGGACGCGGCCGCGAGGGAACTGAAGCATCGTGGCTGGAAGCCCGCCGGAGGGAGATTCGAAGTCCCGGATGGGCCGTGCATGAACTTCAAGGATAGCAGCGGGAACGAGTTCGCGATCTTGCAGATGACACGACCCCATCTCCTCGAGAAGGATTTCCTCAAGTCCATGCGAGTGGAGGGGGCTTGACCGAACCACACAGATCAAAGACGACCCTCAAGGGCCTGCCTTCCTTAGTTGTCTTTGCGTCCTTTCGATCAGGTCGTTTGCCGCCGCTCACCCATCAGATACCCTCCAAAAGTCACGAGCCAAATTAGTTCGGCTGAACCTATGCAGCAGAGCGCAAGAGTGAATACTCGAAACGAATGTTTATCACGTCAGACATATCGGAGTCCTCGAATTGAAGACACAGAGGGAGAAGGCTGAAGATTTTCGTTCGCTTCACCATGGGAGACGAATCCTGATACTCCCTAACGGCTGGGATGTCCCAAGCGCGAGGGTCTTCGAGGAGGCGGGGTTTCCAGCCGTGGCGACATCCAGTGCCGGGATGATGGTCTCCCTGGGATATCCGGATGGTGAGGTAATAGACAGGCGGGAGATGGTCTCCGCCGTCAGAAGGATTGCGAGGGTCCTGGCGGTTCCCCTCAGCGCTGACGTCGTCGCCGGCTTCGGGGCGACCCCGAAGGAGGTGGCCGCCACAGTCAGGAGCGTCATCGAAGCTGGTGCCATCGGCATAAACATCGAAGACTTTGTTCACGCAACAAAGGTGCTCTACGCGGTGGAGAAGCAGGTGGAGAAGCTCAAGGCAATCAAAGCGCTAGGTGAATCGATGAGAATCCCGCTCGTGATCAACGCACGCACGGACGCCCTGAGGTACGCCCCTGGCGACCCGGAGTCGAAGCTCAAGGAGGCCATTCGTCGGGGATTGGCCTACAGAGACGCCGGAGCCGATTGCGTCTACCCCATGGGCCTTACGGACGCCGCATCGATCTCCCTCTTTGTCAAAGCGCTCAACTTTCCCGTCAACGTGATGGTGAGGAGGGGGCTCCCACCCACCAAGGAGCTGGAGAGGCTGGGTGTCGCCCGTCTAAGCTTCGGCCCCACTCCGTCCTACGCTGCGATGGGACTCCTAAAACGTGCAGCGAGGGAGGTCCTTGAGAACGGGACTTACGAGAGCCTGACCGAGGGTGCAATTGCCTTCGACGAATTGAACAGCTTGGCTGTACCGAGGGCTTGATCCAGAGGGGAATAATCCCAGCGCGTGCCCATTGACCGCCTAAGCAGGTAGAGGATATGACATTGGACACTGTCGTCAATCTTAATTGAGAGACAGCTGTCCTTCTCGCTCCCCTCAACTCCAGTGGTAGATTCCTACAGAAAAATGACTCTCTAGGTGTAAAAGACTCTGCGGATTACAACTATGAAAATATTGCATGAAATTGAGGAGAGAACGTGTTCTCGACCGGAGGGGCCGCAAATCCTGGTTGATTACAACGGTGCTCCTCATGTTCGCGTCGGTGTCTCTTCTCCTAATCTTTCCGCCCACCGCCGTTCATGGGGATACGGTGGCCTTGACGATACAGGCCGGCAATTCCCCCTCCGGTGTTGCCGTCAACCCAAGCACTGGTAGGATATACGTCGCCAATCGCGGCGACGGCACAATCTCCGTCATCGACAGCGCCACGAAGACAGTAGTGGGAACGATCACGGTGGGCGACATTCCAGCGGAGCTGGCTGTGAACCCAGCCACTAACCGTCTCTACCTCACATACAGCGACAACAATATCACAACCGTGATCGACGGCTCCACAGGCCAAGTAGTAGGAGACATAGCGGTTCCGCAGAACGTGAAGGCTATCGCCGTCAACTCTGTTACCAACACGATTTACCTGACCGGAGGCGGCTCATCCGGGTCTGTTCCAGGCAGCAGGTTGTTCGTACTTTCGGGCTCGAACAACACTGTCCTCCGCACCATTGGCATCGGGAGTGGGCCCTTCAGTATCGCCGTCAACCCTAACTCCAATAGGGTGTATGTGGCCAACTTTTACGATTGGACCATCTCCGTAGTTGACGGCTCCCTGAAGTCGGTGATATCGACGGTACCAGTCAATGGCGCTCCAGACGGCCTCGCCGTGAATCCAGGAACCAACAGGCTCTACGTCAACGACGCAACGCATAACGCACTGCTCGTCCTCGACGCCTCGACATACGCCATCCTAGCTCAGGTGCCAGTCGGCTCTTTCCCGAACGCCGTTGACCTGAACCCCAAGACGAACAGGGTCTACGTTGTAAATAGCGCCGGTGGCAGTGTCACCATAGTTGATGGCAACACGAACGCCGTCGTATCCATTCTGAAGGTTGGGAACTTTCCTCCTCGCGTCGCGGCTGACCCGGTGACAAACTTCGTATATGTGACCAACCAGAATAGCGACAGCGTTTCTGTAATCCGCGGCGGCCCTCCAACTACTTCCAGGGTAACGGTGGCGACTCAAGATTCAGGCGGCGTCTCGATATCAGGCTTTTACATCTCGGTTCTCAACCAGGGGGGGAAAGCGGTCGCGAGCGGCTTCTCCACTGCGTCCTTCAAAGTGAACGACTCTCAACCCTACACAATTGTCGTCCATGATTTTGGGAATTACTTCTTTAACCACTGGCTGGACACGGGCTCAACCAACAGGTATCGCTCGATAACCATCACAACTAATACCACGATTACGGCAGTCTACACAAACGCCAACTCTCCCCCACCAGGCTATTCCTCCATCTCGGTGAAAACGGTCAACTCCGCGGGCGCCCCGCTGAACGGCTACTTGACGACGCTCTCGCAGAACGGGACTGTGATCAGCCAGTATTTTTCGCCGTGCACATTTACAGTCGCCAACGGGGAAACCTACCAAGTCTCGGTAGCCGATTACCAGGGAGAAACATTCAGTCATTGGAGTGATGGAACGACCAGCAGAGTTTACACCGTCAGCATAGGCGGCACAAGCGCGGCTGTCAACCTGACCGCCGTCTACACTCCGTGAGGATGGTATTGAGTGATAATGGCTCCCCCCACTACGGAAGGAGTCGCCCCATAACAGGAGGCTCGTAGATATGAGTCGTCGTCTGGTCGCAATTCTATCGGTCGTCTTCCTGCTTGCTGCCTCCTCAGTCATGGTTGTATTTGCGAATCATTCGAATACGGGCATAGTGGAACCACTCTACTCATACCCCTCCGAAAGTGCTTGGAATCCGGTCAGGGATGCCAAGGTGAACTATCCCAGTGTCCCCCTCGCGGTTGTCATAAATCCCGCTAACGGGCCCGGAACCTGTTGTGACAAGAATTACCAAGCGGGGATTTCGCAGCTCCGGTCCGTCGGAGTCATCGTTCTGGGCTACGTCTATACGAGTTACTGCAGTAGACCGATTGCAAAGGTCGAGTCGGACATCGACACGTGGAAGACCCTCTATCAAAAGAACGGGACTGTGGGGATCGCCTTCGATGAGATGGCTTATGCGCCCGAAGCAACTTGCACAGGGGGGCTATCGGTTCAAGAATACTACTCCACTCTCACGAGATACGCAAAATCGGACGGCTTCAAGATCACATTAGGCAATCCGGGGGTAGAGACTCAGCTTGGTCTTGTCGGCTCAGTGGACACGGTTAACATCTATGAAGGGGCCGGCTTGCCGACCAACGCTACGCTCGCCGGGTCCTTAGGCTGGCACCTAGGTTACGACAAAGGAAACTTCTCGTTTGTTGCGTACAACATTGGATCCACTCCCTCGAGGTCTGATGTCGCTGGACGGTCTGCCTTCGTGGGTTGGTTGTACCTGACTCCGGGTGCTATCTCTCAGAACCCGTGGGCTCAAACCTCTCCTTACCTCACAACCTTGTTGTCTTACCTCAACACCCCGTCCGTGAAGTTGCGGATTCAGTCAGTGAGCACGGCGAACAACCTACAATTCTCAGGCTACCGCGTGATGATCTACCAGTCGTCGGGCGTCTCTTGCAGTTTCACCTGCCTCGTTCGGGCCGGCTTCACACCCCTCGCCTACAACGCCACGGTGGGTTGGACTTACACACTGAACGCGCAGGGTTACGGCACCTGCACCTTCGACCACTGGGATGGCGGGACTACGAGTCCTTTCAGGACGATTGTGGCACCTTCGCTGGACACAACATACACCGCCTACTACTCCGGTACGTGCTGACGCTACCTGCTACGAGTCTCTATCGAGGAACGATTCCGATAGAGTCCAGGCGCGGACAGCGACGATCGTCACCCACTTCCTCTCAGAGAGCCGCCTCTCTAGGCTTTTCCCGCTATGGGTAGGCTCTTGCCGCGTCCGGCCCGGTCAGCCGTGGCGACCTATCCTGAATACGTATCGTGCACACGCCACGCTTTTAACCGCCTTGACGCGCGAGTTCGTCGGCGAAGAGGAAGGTTGAACGAACCCTCGATTCAGGCCGTCGGTCTCACGAAGAGATACGGCTCCTTCACCGCCCTCGACAGCCTGAACCTGAACATCGAGGGGTCGAAGTGCGTGGGTTTCTTGGGGCCCAACGGCGCCGGGAAGACGACCACTCTAAAGCTGTTCACTGACCTGATTAGGGCTTCCTCGGGGGAGGCCCTTGTAAACGGCGTCAACGTGCACACTCGGAAGAAGAAGGCGCTCGAGTCGGTTGGCACCCTGATCGAGACGCCCGAGATCTACCCTTCGCTGACTCCGAGAGAGGCGCTCAGTATGGTCGCAGAGACCAGGGGGGTACCCGCCGCAGAGCGGAAAAAGAGAATCGAGGATGTAGTCACCGAGGTTCGGATGGATGAGTGGGTCGACAAAAGGGTGGGGAAGTTCTCGAAGGGAATGAAGCAGAGAATAAACATCGCCGCGGCGTTGCTGAGCGACCCGAGGATCTTCCTGCTGGACGAGCCGTCAACCGGGCTCGACCCGCGAGGGATGAGCGAGGTGAGGGACATTGTGAAGTCACTGAAGGGCAAGCAACGTCTAATCTTCATGAGCTCGCACCTCCTGAGCGAGGTGACCGACATCTGCGACGAGGTCGCGATGATCGACCACGGAAAGCTGCTCGTCTACGACACTCTTTCTAACGTGACAAGCAGATTCTCGGGAGGCGAGAACATCGTCGAGGTAGGATTTCTTCGCCCTCTCGACGGAGGCATCAACGGGAGGATTGCTTCGGGAGTTCCCGGAGTAACCTCGGCCGAAAGGGTGGACGATAGAACCCTGAGGATAAGGTTCAACGGGGGGGCGAGCACCCAGGAGAGACTCCTCTCTAACCTGGTGGGAATGAACCTGGGAGTAATCAGCTACAAACCCGCTTCCTCGGCCCTCGAAGACGTCTATCTCAGCCTCATCAAGGACACGAAGTGATCAGAGTGAATTCGACCGAAGTCGCTTCAAAAAATCAGGTTCCTGGCAGTCTAACGCAGGTTGGCGTCACCATGAAGTACACCTTCCTTGATTACCTCAGGTCTAGAAGGTTCTTCATACTTCTGGTGATCGTGCTTCTGATAAGTGCCATCCTGACCATTGTAGTCGGCTACTATCGTCCAGCGAGTTTTCTCACTTCCGGGTTGTCCTTCTACTCGAGCTGGTGGGGCACCTCCGCGGTCTTCCTCGTCGCGCTATTCGGGATCTTTTTCGGAGGAGACGCGATCTCGGGAGAGTTTCAGAACAGGACAGGCTACTTCTCACTGCCCCATCCCATCAGAAGGTCGTCTGTCTATGCTGGAAAGTGGCTGGCTGCTCTCCTCGCCTCGTCGATGATCCTGGTTGTCTTCACGGCGATTACCCTCGGCAACGGGGCCTACTACTTCGGCATGAGTGTTCCTTATCAATTCGGTGAATCCGTCCTCCTCGCGTGGTTCTACCTCGTCGCTGTGCTCGGGTTCACCTTCTTCTTCAGCTCCCTCTTCAAGAGCACCTCGTACTCCATCCTAGTCACAGCGGTCCTCTTCCTCTTCGCGTTCAATCTCATTGAGACGCTCGTCGCGAACCTTGTGCAGATAGAGCCTTGGTTCATCCTTACGTATGGCGCACAGATAATAGGCAGCGTCCTGAGCACCGAGTACCCCGCCCATACCACCACGGTGCGAGGGTTTGGGCCCAACGGGCCCACTCTGACCCTATACAATGCGACAATCCCTGAGGGGCTGGCGATAATTGCGGCCTACTTCATCGTCACCGCGGCTCTCGGCTTGATACTCTTCGAAAGGAAGGAGTTTACCTGACAGGAGAGTTCGTTGGAGGAAGGAAAGCTGATTCCTCCACGCTCCCAGATGCAGTATCGAGTCGTTCCAAACGTTCGGTCCTGAGATATTTCACTCCAGAATCAACGACGAAGGTCTCTACTGAGGAAGCCCTCGCCCGGCTTCCGAGAATACTCGGACGGAGTCAGGCTCGACCTTGCCCCGTAGACCTACCCCCGTCCGCAATTCTAGGAGGAGCCTGGCAATCGTGTAAAGCAGCAGTAGGATGAAAACAAGCTCCACGATTTTTCCACTTGAGGAGACTAGTATCACGCTCCCGATGGCTGCTCCGACCACCGAGCCGGTTCCCATCGCCGCGGCTACCCTGAGACCCTCACGGGTAACGAAACCCATCACCTTGTGCTTCCAGAGGGCAACAATGACAGTCGGGAGTGAAACCAGCTGGCTTGTGGTTCCCGCGACCTTGATGCCGAGCCCGAAGAGGAATACAAGCACAGGTATGCGGTACTCGCCTCCCGCGACACCCACGGCGCCCGAGATCACGCCGACCAGAAGCCCGAAGAAGGCGGCCGTCGGTAGCTCAAGAATCGATGGAATCGATCCGAAGGAGAAGCTCACCCCGCCGAGCAAATCCAGAACAAGACGTGCCACGACCAGGGAGAGGATCAAAGCTATCGCCGCCTTAAGCCTCCTCTCCGATAATCGGTGGCTCAGAACTGAGCCGGCGTAGGCGCCCATCAGTGAGCCCACTATCATCGCCGCACCAATAGTAATAGCATCCAGCGTCACGAATCCGGCCTGCACCCTCAGAGCGAAGCTCACCGCCGAGGTGGCGAAACTGATGATTAGGTTAGCTACTATCGCGTCGTTCAGGGGAACCCTGATGGCGTAGAGGATGAACGGGATGCGTTCTTCAGCCCCACCCAACCCGACGAGACCCGCAAGGACTCCCGTGAATAGTCCGGAACCCAAGGAGATTAGGACGAACCGCGCATCCGTTCTACGGGATTCCACCACAATCCGAGAAGTGTGAGCGTATTTCAGGCTACTATCGCGGTCAAGTCTCCTCTGGCCGAGTGGGCTTCGAGGCCCGCCTAAGCCCATACCCGAGGGCGCGGTCGGCTGTAATGTGGCCGAGCCAACCGAAGATTGGCCAGTAGATCCCCGTCAGGAAGAGCCAAGAGGCTGCGAAGGCCACACCCCACACAAGAACTGTATGGAATAGGTTGTAGAGGTCGGCGCCCCAGCCAGGCCACTCCCTCCGTTTCGACGAGGCGCCAATCGGGATGAAGGCGGCCAAGTCGGGGAGGACGGCCCAGAATATCGTCTGTAGCCAATCCAGTCCGCCGAGATACAGGGATCGCCAAATCAGGTACCCTATTAGCGCGAGCGTGACCGCGGCGTACTCCGCCCTGTAGAGGGTAGACCTGGCATCCTGAAAGTCCGGACCGAACTTCGGGTTACCAGACAAGTTTCTTCACACCTCTCACTTTGTTTCGCCAAGAATTCCTTCTCGGAGCTCAGGACTTGCTCTCCAGGTGCGCCGCGAGCTTTATCAGGCGCGTCGTTCCCGCGCTCGGCATTACCGTTACGAGGTCCTTCGCTCCCACCCTGACGCCTCTACGGTCCTCCGTCACGCCGTAGAGCCTCGCATCAGCCTCGCGGACCAGCCTGACTGTGACCCTGCTCTCCCAAGGAACGGTGTACCTCAGGGGCTGCAGGGACGAACCGTCCCTCGAGGTGAACGTCGGGACGATGTGACAGACGCCAACCTCGTCATCGCCGATGATCGTGTAACGGCTGCTCTCCAGCCAGTCCCCCGTCTTGATCTTATCGGGGTAGGAGTAGTACCCCGTCGAGCCTGCCCTCGTGCAGATCGCGACACCGTCTCCAATCGCCGATTCGCCAAAGGATTGACCCCCGCTCACCTCGACTCTGTACCTGAGGCCGTTGCTCTCAATGCCCCTCTGCAGATAGACGTCCGTGAAGACCTCCCCCAGCTTTCTTCCGTTCTTGCGCACCTCGAGCCGCTTGTGTCTCACGACGGTGTATCTTCCGTCGCGAATACCGATGAGCGCGTTCTCGAGTTCGTCGAAGTAGGTCTCGGCGAGAAAGGCCTTTGAGCCCGTCGCCTGGGCCGACCTCACGCCCACGAAGAGGAGGGGGATGTTCTGCATTCTTCCGTAGTAGCTGAAGACACCATCCCCCCCGATTACTACGCCAATCTCCGGGTTCTCCGTCGAGAATTTCAGACCCGCCCCCCGGAGGACATCCCTTA
>WNEQ01001494.1_pt1 | contig 12354 bp, 9 predicted proteins | sample 5399971 | NCBI WGS metagenome assembly WNEQ01 (sample SAMN13153330, study PRJNA577476) | soil metagenome | isolation source: 20 cm grassland meadow soil 2 days after 1st rain plot 5 | place: USA:California | collected 2015-09-18
GCGATCTTCACCTTGGCGTCGGGCGGGGGCATGGTTCTGAAACGTAATCTTGATAACGGAGCGGTAGGGCGCCAGCTTTCGCGCTCCCCCAAGCCGACGGGCATCCCATGCGCGTGATCTGGAAGGTGGCGGTCGGGCTCGCGTTCTTCCTGACCGCCGGTCCGCCCGGCCACCTGTCCGCGCAGGATTACCGCGCCCAGGCCCTGCGCATCCTCAAGACCGTTCCCCTCATCGATGGCCACAACGATATTCCCGACGCGATCCGCGAGCGGGGCGGCCTCGACTCCGTGGATTTTGCCGTGCTCCAGCCGAAGCTCATGAGCGACATCCCGAAACTCCGCGCGGGCGGTGTGGGAGCGCAGTTCTGGGCCGCCTATGTTCCCGTCACCACGATCGATTCCGGGCCGCACCCGGCGGTGTACGCCCTCGAGCAGATCGACCTGATCAAGCGGTTGTGCGCGAAGTATCCTCGCGACCTCGCCGTGGCCCGCACGGCGGCCGAGGTCGAGCGGAACTTCAAGGCGGGAAAGATCTCGTGTTTGATTGGCATCGAGGGGGGGCACGCCATCGAGAACTCGCTCGGCGCGCTGCGGATGTTCGCAGCGCTCGGCGTTCGTTATATCACGCTCACCCACTGGCGGAGTCTCTCGTGGGCCACGGCCTCCACTGACACGGCCCGGCGCGGCCTCTCGGCGTTCGGGCGAGACGTGGTGCACGAGATGAACCGGCTCGGGATCCTGGTCGATCTCTCCCACGTCAACGACGCCACGATGTCGGACGCGCTCCACACCACGCGCGCCCCCGTCATGTTCTCGCACTCCTCGGCGCGCGGGCTCACCGGCCACGCGCGGGATGTGCCGGATTCGATCCTCAGGCTCGTGCCGAAGAACGGCGGGATCGTTATGGTGAATTTCAACCCCGGCTTCGTCTCCGAGGCGGTGCGCCTGTACGGCGACAGCATGGAAGCTCGGATCCGCTCGCTCCGCGCCACGGGAGTCGACCCGACGACTGTGGCCGATTCGACGAAGGCGTGGGCGGCGCGCGCCCCGAAGGCGACGCTCGCGCAGGTGGCGGATCACATCGAGCACATCCGCGCTGTGGCAGGCATCGATGCCGTCGGGCTCGGCTCCGACTTCGATGGCATCACCGAAGTCCCCGTGGGGCTCGAGGACGTGTCGAAGTTTCCCGATCTGATCGCCGAGCTCTTGCGCCGGGGATGGAGTGAGCAGGACGTGAGAAAGGTCGCGGGGCTCAACGCGCTGCGGGTGCTGCGGGCCGCCGAGCAGGTGGCGCCTCGGAAGATGTGACGATATCAGGGCCGCGCGCGTCCTTGACACAGTCTGGAACGCGGTCTATTCTCGCTTCCCTCACCCTCCGGCGCCGGCCACCGTGAGGGGGTCGGAAATGGCCAGATCACCTGCTCTAGGTACGCCGTCGGAGACGATCAGGGGTGCCGATCGGGGCGCCAAGTGGCACGGCTCCCTCGATGCTGACATTATCATCGCCAACGCTCCCGACCCCGTCTTCGTCTCCGACCTCGAAGGCAAAATCCTGCAGGCCAACGATGCGGTTTCGCAGCTGCTCGGGTTCCGCCAGGACGAGGTGCTCGAGCAGTCGCTCTCACGCTTCATCAGTCCCGAGGAAACGCGGGAGTTCACGGCGGCACTGCGCGAAGTGGTGGAACGCGGTGTCATGCGGAACGTGGTGTTGAATCCGCGCAGTGCGAGCGGCGAGGTCATCCCCACGAGCCTCAACGCCTCGGCGCTGCGCGACCCGGACGGCAAGGTGATCGGCGCCATCGGCATCCTGCGCGACATGCGCGAGCTGGACAAGGCCCGCGCCTACGCCGAGAGCCTGATCAAGAACGCCCCCGACCCCGTGTTCGTCTCCGATCTCGAGGGCAAGATTCTGCAGTCCAACGACGCGGTGTCCGCGCTGCTTGGCTTCCGCCCGGACGAGCTGCTCGAGCAATCGTTGTCCCGCTTCATCAGCCCCCAGGAGACGCGGGAGTTTACGGCAGCACTGCGGGAGGTCGTGGAGCGGGGCGTCACCCGCAACGCCCGCCTCAACCCCCGCAGCGCGAGCGGAGAAGTGATCCCCACGACTCTCAACGCCTCGGCCCTGCGCGACGCGGACGGCAAGGTCATCGGCGCTATCGGCATCCTGCGCGACATGCGCGCATACGAGCAGGTGGTTCGCGACCTGGAAAAGTCCAAGAGCGAGCTGCAGGAGAAGATCCTCGATCTCGAGAAATTCGAGGAAGTAGTGGTCGGCCGCGAGCTGAAGATGATCGCTCTCGAAAGGGAGCTCGAGAGCCTGCGAATCAAGTCGAAGGGCTGACGCCGGGGAGGGTCAGATCGCGATGACAGGGACCGGGACGGACGATCGTCCGCTGACGGTCACGGATCCCGGGGCGGCCGCGACGGCTGACCGGCGCCTCCGCGCGCACCTGGAGACGCTGGAGCGCCGCCTGCGGAGGCGCGACGAGCAGCGCCGCGCGATGCTTCACATCATGGGCGATCTGAACGAGTCCAACCGGCGCCTCGCCAACCAGCGGAAGGCCATGCTGCACATCCTGGCCGACTACGAGCAGGACCGCCGGCGACTGGCCCACCAGACGGACCGGCTCGACAATGCGCGGCGGGCCTTGCTGCACATCCTGCAGGATTCGCACCAGGACAAGCTGCGTCTCGAGGCCAGCCGCAAGGCCATGATCCACATCATGGGGGACCTGCGGGAGACCACGGCCGAGGTGCAGCGGAGCGAACGGGAGCTGCGCGACAAGCAGGAGCAGCTCGTCCAGGCGGGAAAGCTCGCCACGCTCGGCGAGCTCACCACCGGCGTCGCCCACGAGCTCAACAATCCGCTCAACAACATCGGCTTGTTCGTGGGCAACGCGGTCGACTTGATCGAGCTGACCCCGACGGAGAAGGGGCAGGTCGTCGGCGAGCTGCGCCATGCCATGCAGCAGGTCCGCAAGGCCACGGAGATCATCTCGCACCTGCGCACCTTCGGGCGAGCGGCTCCCGCGAGCCGCCAGGCCATCTCCCTGAGGCAGGTGATCGAGCGGGCGCTTTCTCTCATGCGGGAACAGCTCCGGCTGCGCGCGATCGAGGTCACGGTCGACCTGGGCCCGGAGGAGCCTGTGGTCGTAGGCAATGCCATCCAGCTGGAGCAGGTATTCATCAACCTGTTGACCAACGCGCGCGATGCGGTAGCCGACTCGGCACGCAGAGCGATTCGCATCTCGGGTGTGGTGGGCGCCGGGGCGGTGGAGATTACGTTCGCCGATACCGGGACCGGGATTCCGCCCGGGCTCGAGCAGCGTATCTTCGATCCATTCTTTACCACTAAGGAGGTCGGGAAGGGCACGGGCTTGGGCCTCTCGATCACCTACGGCATCATCAAGGAGCATGGCGGCACGATCTCGGTCGTGAGCCCGCCCGGCGAAGGCGCCAAGTTCCTCATGCACCTCCCGCTCGCTCCCACCGATACGAAGGAGACCTCCTCGTGATGACGCCCTTGCGCGTCCTCATCGTGGACGACGACCCGGCCCTGCTGCAGGCGCTGCCCAAGGCCCTGCGGTTGCGGATGGGCGGGGTGACGGTGGAGACGGCGGACTCCGCGGCGGCGGCGCTCGACCGAATCACCACCGGGGACTACGACGCGATCGTCACAGACATCAAGATGCCGGGGATGGACGGCCTGGCGCTGCTGACCGAAATCCGGAAGCACCGGCCCGACACGCCCACCCTGATAATCACCGGCCACGGCGAGGACGAACTGATGGTTCGCGCTCTCCGCGGCGGGGCCTACGACTTCATCCAGAAGCCGATCGACCGAGACTACTTCGTAGCGGCATTGTACCGCGCGATTCGAGCGCACGTGCTGAATCGCCGGGCGAAGGACCGGCAGGCGGCCTTGCAGTGCTGCGCCGACGAACTGGAGCGGATCCTGGATCAATTGGAGCGCAAGCTGCGCGTCCAGGTCGGTGAGGAGCGAGCCATGGGCCAGGGGGGCGTCCTCATCGTCGACGACGACCCGGCCCTGCTCCAGGCGCTCCCCGAGGCCCTGCGGCTGCGGATGCCCGAGGTGACGGTGGAGACGGCTGACTCGGCGGCGGCGGCGCTCGAGCGGGTCGCGGCCCGGGACTACGACGCGATCGTCACCGATATCAAGATGCCGGGCATGGATGGCCTGGCGCTGTTGGCCGAAATCCGGACGCGCTGGCCCGACACACCGACCCTCATGATCACCGGGCACGGCGAGCACGAGCTGGTGCTCCACGCCCTCCGCGGCGGAGCCTTCGACTTCGTTCAGAAGCCGATCGACCGGGACTACTTCGCCGGCTCATTGCGGCGGGCGATCCAGGTGCGCGAGCTGAGTCGCCGGGCCAAACGGGAGCAGTGGCGGCTCGAGCGCCATCTCAACGAACTGGAGATCGTCGTCGAAGAGCGCGCGCATCGACTGCGGGAAACAAAAGAGCTCATCGAAAGTCCGTTGAGCTTGCTGATGGGGTCGACCGGGCAAATGGAGAAGGTCGTCCGGCAGATCAAGCAGGTGGCCGACTCCCCGCTCACGGTCCTCGTGGAGGGCGAGACCGGCACCGGCAAGGAAGTCGTGGCCCGGGCGATTCATCAACTCAGCGCCCGACGCGACAAGCCGTTCATCGCCGTCGACTGCGGAGCGATCCCGGACACGCTCATCGAGTCGGAGCTCTTCGGCCACGAGAAGGGCGCGTTCACCGGGGCCCATCAGCGCAAGGAGGGGCAGTTCCAGGTTGCCGGGGGCGGGACGCTGTTCCTCGATGAGGTCGTCAACCTTCCTCTCCCCACGCAGGCCAAGCTGTTGCGAGCATTGCAGGAGCGACAGGTGCAGCCGCTCGGAAGCAAGCGGCCCGTCCCGGTGGAGGTGCGGTTCATCGCCGCCTCCAATGTCCCGCTCGAGCGAGAGGTGCGGGCGAGTCGGTTCCGCCAGGATCTGTACTACCGCCTGAACGAGTTCGTGATCACCCTGCCGCCCCTCAGGGAGCGAGCCAACATCCTCCAGCTGGCGAATAGTTTCCTCGCAGAAGCGGCCACCGAGCTCGACCGGCCCTGCCGCAAGATCTCAGAGGCGGCGGCTCAGGTCCTGCTGCGCTACCAATGGCCGGGGAACGTGCGGGAGCTCCGGAACGTCATTCGGCGGGCCAGCCTCCTGGCTTCGGATGTGATTGAGCCCGAGCACCTCTCCCTCCTCGCCGTCGAGCAGTCTCCTCCCGTCACCGAACGTCACGCAGAGCCAGCGCCAGCTGGCTCCTCCCTGAAGGAGCTCGCCGGGGCAGCCGCGGCGGACGCCGAAGGGCAGGCGATCCGCTTGGCCCTGCAGGCCACCGGAGGGAACAAAAGCGAGGCGGCGCGGCTCCTCCGGGTGGACTACAAGACGCTGCACCTCAAGATGAAGCAGTACGGCATCAACGCCGCGCAGTTCAGGGAGTCGCTGTCCGCGCCTTCCCCCGCGTAGCTCTAGTCCTCACGCAGTAGCCGGGCCTTCTGGCGCTCGCGCCATGGTCTTGGCGCCAGGGTCCTGCGACCGCACCAGACTCTCGGCGCCGGATCTCCTCGCTCGTCCCGGCGGCCCGCCGTTCTCCTGACCGGGCGCGGAGGGCGTTATCTCTCGCCACCACCGCCAGTTGCTCAGCCACCGGAACGCTCCGCGTTCGCGGTGTTGAAACGATAGCCCGACCTGCAGGAGTCGGCTGCGGGCACATGGTTTGCCAAACGACGGGAGAGGCCGCCCAGCGCGCGGGCTGATCCCCCGCGCGCGGCAGGGCCGAACTGAACTGGCAGTCTGAGGGGGCCCTCAGCCCTCCGGCTGCCCGTTCGGTTTTGGGCGTGATGGACGCGGCCCGCGCGGCGAAGCGTCACCATAGCGATGGGGGATGATCTACAGGGCGGGCTCTCAGCAAAGGGGGAAGTACTCTCACCAGACGATCAAACGCGAGGAGAACGACAATGCTGACGTTCTTTTGCAGGACGCCACTGCGGTGGGGGAGAGGTTGGGTTCTAGCGCTGAGTTTTGGGGTCGTGGCGTGTGGCGAGCGACCGGAAGCGACAGCGCCCTCGCCGCCACTGGCCGATCTGCTTCTGGACCCTCCGGCGTGCGGCACCGTCACGACCAACACGAACCTGAGCGGTGATTGTATGGGGCCGCTCGTCGTGGGAGGCAGCGGCATCACCGTGAACCTTGGCGGACACGCGGTCACTTGCGGGACGGTTCCGAATCCGCCATCGCCGTTTAATGGCATCGAGATCACCGCTCAGACCGATGTCCACGTCACGAACGGCGAGGTCAAGAACTGCGGCACTGGGATCGCGATTACTGGAGGAGGCGGTCACCAGCTCTCAAACCTCAACGTTCACAACCACGGCTTCGGTGGCGGCAACTTCGGTGACGGCATCCGCCTCACGGCCAGCAGCAACAATGACATCAGGAACACGACCTCGAGCTTCAACCACGCGCTCGGCGTGCGGCTGCTGGGTAACTCCGACTTCAACAAGATGGCCAGCCTGGAGCTCGAGCAGAACGACGGGCCTCAGATTAGCGGCGGGATACTCCTCGCCTTTGGGGCCGACAACAACACGGTTAGCTCGAGCTTCTTGCTCGGCAACGGCAACTTCGGCATCGGCATCGCCGGCAGCAACAACACGATCGACCTGAGCACCGAGGTTAGGCAGTCGAACAAAGGCGCAACTCCAATTGCAGGCACCTTCGGGGGTTCGCCGATGCCAGGGATCGAGGTGTTTTCATCGACTTCGACGGGCACTACCATCCGTGCGACCACCCTCGTCCAGAACCTCGTGGGCGTCTTTTTGGGTAGCGCCACGAACACCACCATCCAGTCCAGCGAGGCCAGCAACAACGTCCTGCAGGGGATCCGGCTCACCTTCGGTGCCAGGAGCAACCTGGTCCAGTCGAACAAGGCATTCGGGAACGGGACGTTCGACCTCGAAGACGACAACCCGGCCTGCGATGCCAATACCTGGAAGTCGAACAAGTTTGGCACCGCCAATCAGAGTTGCATTAACTAGGAGGACTCTGCCCGCACCAGGAAGAGACACGCAGCTCGACCCGAAACGGCCCGCCGAGGCAGGCTCGGTGCCAGGTTCAGTGTGCAACGTGGGAGAGACGTAGGGCCAGAGTCAGATCGCCATGGAGTACGCCAACGGGGAACGGCATCGATGACGAAGACGAGGATGACGACTAGAAGGAAGCAGGGAGCCAAGCCGGGGAAGGGCGTCGCGCGACGCGTCGCCCCTCCCTGGATGCTTATCTACTGGCTGGCGACGCTGGCCGGATGCTCCGACCAGATCGTCGAGCCCCGCCGCAGGCTCGCGGCGCCCTCCCTCGAGATAGCTGCGGCGCGGATCGCCAGCGGCGAGGCCAACCCCGTGCTCCAGTGGAACCAGACGGCGCTCGACGCCGTCTCCGCGGGCACGCTCGGCCCGCCGATGGTCTCCCGCGCCCTGGCGATCGTGCACACCGCGATCTTCGACGCGTGGGCCGCGTACCACCCTGAGGCCGTGGGGACGCGCTACGGCGCAGCACTTCGGCGGCCGGCGGCGGAGCACACGCTGGCCAACAAGACCGAAGCGATCAGCTATGCGGCGTATCGCGTGCTCGTCGATCTCTATCCGGCGCAGATCGAGCGGTTCGACGCGAAGATGGCCGACTTGGGGTTCGATCCGGGCAACACGACCGACGACCGGACGACTCCGGCCGGCATCGGCAATGTGGTCGCCGCGGCGCTCCTCAAGTTTCGACACGACGACGGCTCCAACCAGCTCGGTACGCTTGGACGCACCGGGTTGCCGTACTCGGACTACACCGGCTACGAGCCGGTGAACACACCGGACGAAGTCCGCGACCCGAACCGCTGGCAGCCGCTGCGGCACCCGAACCGCGCCGGCACGGCCATCATCGTGCAGCAGTTCCTATGTCCCCACTGGGCCCACGTCATCCCCTTCGCGCTCACCTCGGGGGATCAGTTCCGCCCGGCCCCTCCCGTGTTGTTCCCCCGTGGGTCCTATCGCGAGCAGGCGGAAGAACTCATCGACATCAGCGCCCATCTCACGGATCGCCAGAAGGTCATCGCCGAGTATTGGGCTGACGGGCCGAACAGCGTGCTACCGCCGGGGCACTGGGATCTGTTTGCCCAATTTGTCTCGCTGCGGGATGAGCATTCGCTCGATCAGGACGTCGAGATGTTCTTCATCCTGACCAACGCCATCCTCGACGCCGGCATAGCGGCGTGGGACGCGAAAATCCGATACGACTACGTGCGCCCCATCACGGCCATTCGGTTCCTGAAGCAGGGCAAGAAGATCCGAGCGTGGGGCGGACCCGGCCAAGGAACGAGGGTGATCAGCGGCGAGGACTGGATGCCGTACCAGCCAGTCTGGCTTCCGACCCCGCCGTTCGCCGAGTACGTGTCGGGACACAGCACGTTCAGCGCGGCCGGCGCGGAGATCCTGAAGCGGTTTACCGGGAGCGACTTCTTCGGTACGTCGGTGACCATCGCCGCAGGGAGCCTCGACCGAGTGGAGCCGGGGATGCCCGCAGGGGCGGTCACACTGCACTGGGAGACGTTCTCTGAGGCTGCCGACGAGGCGGGGATCTCGCGCCGCTACGGCGGCATCCATTTCACGGACGGGGATCTGATGGGCCGAGCGTTGGGTCGCGCCGTTGCCGCCCAGACGTGGAACAAGGCCCGGACCCTGCTCAGCGGGACGAACGAACCCGAATGACGAGGACGAGGACGACTGAGGGCGATGATGCAAGGCGCGAGTAGACTCGCGGCTCATAGCCGGGCTCTCTGGCGGTGGCGCCATGGTCTTGGCGCCAGGGTCTTGCGACCGCACCAGCCTGTTCGTCGCCGTTTCTCCTCGCTCGTTCGGGCGGCCCACCGTTCCCCTGACGGGGCGCGGAGGGCGATATCTCTCGCCACTACCGCCAGTTGCTCAGCGTGCCGAAGGCCCCGCCGCTCGCTGGTGGGCCGCGACCGGCAGGCGCGCCCACGCGGGCACGGGCGTTGCTACACCATGGGGCGTCGTGAAGGGAACGTTAGTCCGACAAGGCGGGAAGCGGGAGGACAAACATACATGAGGAAGGAGGGACCAGAATGAATGCGGGCGTGGAGTGTACACTCCGACGTACATCGCTGGTGCTGGCCATCGTCGTCGGGGATGCCGTCACACTGCTGGCAGCCCCTCAACCAGTACTGGACAGGATTCCAGTCTCAAGCTGTGGTGCGATCACAGCGCCAGGCGCCTACGAAGTCACCGGGCCTATTACCTCTACCTTTGCCACGTGCATCACCATCACTGCAAGTGGGGTAACGCTGTTCTTGAACGATCAAGTCATCTCCTGCGTCGGTATCGGGTTTCTAGCGAGTTGTCAAGTATTCGGGCCCGGCCCAATCGGCATCGATGTTGGATCCGGACTCACCGACGTCGCAGTGATGGGTCGGGGAACCGTCACGGGCTTCGATACTGGCATTCGTGTTTCGAGCAGCAATGCGCTGATCAAACGCGTCTCGGTCACAGGCCCCAAATGTCTCTCGCCATTTACCTGTACCAGACCGGATGCCGTAGGCATCGAGGTTAATGGCACATCAGGCGTGAACCTGCTGAGAAACACTGTCGAAAACCAAGCCGACGGTATCCACCTTGACGATGTGACATGTCCAGGAGGGTCCGCCTCCTGCGTCGTCAACGGCAATGCGGCGCACGACAACTTCAGCCTTCCGATTCCATGCCATGGGATAACGCTCAACGGCACGACGGGCTATACGCTGACCCGGAACGTCACGTTCAACAATGGCGAAAACGGGTTCGAGAATGCCGGGATCTATCTCGTCAACGGCGCCACGGGGAACACCATCACCAATAACGATTCTTCCAACAACCTCGGATTCGGAATCGCGGCGTCAGGGATCGGCACCAGCGGGAACAACATCGTCAACAACGTCGCGCTAGGGAATACGTTTATCCCGGGCCTCTACGCTGACTTGGGCGAAGTGAGTGGCGCCGGTCCAAACACCTGGAACGACAACAACACATGCAACACGGAGACAGGAACTGTTCCGCCCGGGGTGTGCAACGCAGGAGAAGGGTAGCAAGGACACTGCGGCAGGTGTCCTGATCTCTACGTGGCACTAGGACGCAAAACAACAACTCGAGACGAAAACGGGCCCGCGGCCACGGCCGCGGGCCTGTCATTGAGCCGGAGGGAGGCGGGCTCAGGGGAGGCATTGCGGGTCCTCCCGCGATGTTCTACCCCCGCGATGTTCTACCCACAGTGAAGGGGAGGCGACCCTCCCAGTTCAGGAGGATGACATGCGGCGGAACCTGTGCCTTGGAGCGCTCCTACTCGCCGGCATCTCGGCCGTCGGTCCAAATGACATCAGGGACGAAGGCGTCGGGACCTACACGGATCCATCCGTTGCCAACCAGATCTCGAACTTCACTATCAACCGCCAGATGGTGAGTTGCGGCGTTGGCACTGTGGCGAGCGGCGTGCTTTCGGGTCCATTCGCTATGCTCATGTATGCGAAGGACATTCAGTTCTACCATGCTGATCACGCCGGGAAGACCATCACCGCGAGCGGCCGAATGCGCTCAATCACGCAGGCCGGTGGCATGACGGTCGAAGATGTCGAGCACGAGTTCCTGGCGATCGCAGTCGACAACGCCGGCACCGGCTCTCCCGATCGCTTCGATGTCCACTTCACGACGCCGTTCTGGAAACCCGGTAACCCGTTCTGCACACCGTCGACGGTGCACCCGGGATGGTGCCGCTTTGGCGGGGATCTCATCGTGTCGGGCGGCACTCAGCTGGGCGACGTCAGCGTGGGCCCCTAGAACCGAAGCATGCACAGTGGCGGCTCGACGGGCCCCCGCGCACGGGCCCGTCGCAGCACCGAGCTCGACCGGCCCTGGGGCGGGATCTCAGAAGTGGCGCGGCTCCTCCGCACTGACTACAAGACCCTGTACCCCAGGATGAAGCAGTACGGCATCAACGCCGCGCAGTTCAGGACGTCGCTGTCCGCGTCTTCCCCCGCGTAACGCTGGCGCCGGCGCTACGGTCTTGGCGCCATGGTCTTGGCGCCAGGGTCTCGCCACGGCACCAGACTCTCGGCGCCGGATCTCCTCGCTCCTCTGAGCGGCCCGCCGTTCCCCTGACCAGGCGCGGACCGCGATATCTCTCGCCAGCACCGCCGGTTGCTCGGCTTGCCGATGGCTCCGCGTTCGCCGTGTTCCAACGATGCCCCGACCCAAGGGGAGGCGGGTGCGCGGGGCACGTGCCTTGCCATGTCGCCCGTCGAGGCCGTTGCACGGCAGAGCCGTCCCATCGTTGCACGGCAGAGCCGTCCCATCCTAGTAAGGAAGGAGTGGAGTATGCGAGACCGACTGATGTTGCGGAGCTCGGCGGTGCTGACCGCCGTGCTGCTTGGGATTTTCCTGGCGGTGGTGCCCAGGCCAGCGTTCGCCCAGGCGGACAAGTACGCGGCCGCTGGCAGCACCACCATCATCTTCGGGCCCTTCTTCACCGGGTCGACAACCGCCGACCTGCTGAAAGAGGACATCCAAAGCTCGAATACGGTCGATCTGGACCTTCAGGTGACGCTCGAGTGCGGGCTCATTACGGAACAGTTCGGCACCTTCTCGTTCAGCGACGCGAACGTGACGGTCTGGATCGAGATCGATGGCGTGGTCGTGCCGATTACGCAGACCACGGCCGGCACTTCGACAGATCCTGCACCCGTTGGCGAAGTGGTCTTCTGCGACCGTTTGCAGGAGAACGTCAACTTCGCGCAGTTGGTACAATTTGATCAGTATATTCACGCCAACTCTTTCAACTGGATCAAGCTGAACGTGGGAGCCGGCACGCACCACGTGGTGGTCAGAGCGAGGCTGAACTCGTTCACACCCGTCGGATCATTCGCTGCGGGGTTGGTGCGTCGTCGGACGCTCATCATCGAGCCCGTGCACATGTCGGTGAGCCAGGACGTGCAGCCGGGCACCTGAGCCAACCTCCCCGTTGGGCCGAGCGCACCCAGGGCAGCAGGTGCCCCGGGTGCGCTTCGGCTTTTCGTCAAGCCGGAGTTAGCGCGCTCGCTCGTGGGCGAGGTCATTGCAGCGCGGCCACTCAGAACGCCTTGAGGTTGATGCCGTATATCGCCTGAAGCATCGCGAGCGCGACGAAGCCGACCAGCGCGCCGAAGAAGAGAATAAGGGCTGGCTCGATCAGCGCGACCGCGGTGCGGAGAGCGCGCCGCACCTCGCCATCGTAGGTGTCGGCGACGCGGAAGCA
>WNEQ01001496.1_pt1 | contig 12352 bp, 10 predicted proteins | sample 5399971 | NCBI WGS metagenome assembly WNEQ01 (sample SAMN13153330, study PRJNA577476) | soil metagenome | isolation source: 20 cm grassland meadow soil 2 days after 1st rain plot 5 | place: USA:California | collected 2015-09-18
CAGCAAGGAATACCTAGCGCCGAAGCCGTAGCCGAGAAGGGAAGACATTTTGAAATTGGAAAATCCAAACCCGAAATTTCAAAATGTCTTCCTCAGTTGCTAAGTCAAATATGTTCATGCCCTCTGCGAGGAAGGGGAATACGTCACTTGACCGGTTCCCAAGTCCCCTGTTATCGTGGCGCGCATTGTAATTCCGCATCGGTTAACGAAACTTTGGCGGGAAGGTCTTCCGTTTTTTGGCGTGGAGGGGGGAAATGAAACGCATTGCTGTTTACATTTTTGCCGCATTGAGTGCGATCGCAGTGGTCGCCCCAACGGCGGGGGCGCAATCCACTACCGCTCAGATTAGCGGCACCATCAAGGACCAATCCGGTGCCGTTCTGCCAGGTGTCGAGGTCACCGTCACGCAAACTGCCACCGGAGCCAAAAGAACTGCCGTCTCCAATGAGACCGGAAACTACGTCCTCGCGAGCCTGCCGCTTGGACCCTACATGCTGGAGGCCGCGCTTCCGGGGTTCAAGAGCTACGTGCAAAGCGGGATTGTCTTGCAAGTCGACGCGAGTCCGACAATCAACATCGCGCTCGAGATCGGGCAGGTAACGGATCAGGTCGAAGTTCAGGCAAACGCTGCCCTTGTCGAAACACACAGCAGCGGCCTGGGAACAGTCGTGGACAACCAGCGGGTTATCGAGTTGCCGCTGAATGGACGCAACGTCACCGAACTGGTTTTCCTTGCCGGCATGGCGAATGTCGGAGGCAGCGGCTTTTTGAACTCGGTGCGAAACTATCCCACTGTGATGATTTCGGTGGCCGGCGGGATCGCGAACTGGACGGCATATAACTTCGACGGCGCTGCGCACAATGATGCCTACAACAGCCTGAATCTCCCGTTGCCTTTCCCAGATGCCGTACAGGAATTCAAAGTCGAATCCAGCGCGCTGCAGGCGCAGTATGGCGTGCACGCATCGGCGAATGTGAACGTCGTCACCAAGTCGGGTACGAACGACCTTCACGGCGATGCGTTTGAATTTCTACGGAATGGAATTTTTAATGCGAGAAACTTCTTTGCGCCGAAACGCGACACGCTGAAGCGAAACCAGTTTGGGGGAACGCTCGGCGGGCCCATCGTGAAGAACAAACTATTCTTCTTTGGCGGATATCAGGGCACCATTCAGCGCTCCGATCCGACGCAAAACACCGCCTACGTTCCAACAGCGGCAATGCTTCGGGGCGATTTCACGACCTTTGCCGGTCCCACGTGCCGGACCAGCCCACTGACACTGGCGCCCTCTCAGGGATTCGTGAATAACCAGATTCCGTCGTCCCTGATCAGTCCTTTCGCGTTGAAAGTCGCTGCTCGGCTGCCGCAGACGAGTGACCCATGCGGCAAAGTGAACTTCGGACTGAGAAGCAATCAGAGCGAGCACATGGAAATTGCGAGGCTCGATTGGCAAGCGAGCGAGAAGAACTCCATATTCGGGCGATTCTTCGTCACGAATTTGAACATCCCCACAACATTTGATGGGTCGAATGGGCTGACATTGAACCGGAACGGTCAGTCCGATCGGGTGTATGCGCTTTCGATCGGAAGCACCTATTTGATTAGCGCGAACGTCGTGAATTCTTTCCGTATTGGAGCGAACCGGCAGGAAATCCCGAAAATACCCGACCGTTTCGCCACCTGGCCCGAACTGGGCGTGAATGCTCCCTTCAATCCCGACACCGAACCGCGTATTACAGTCGCGGGAGGAAATGTGGGTGCAGGCGGCGCCGCGGTCGGATCAGGCGGCGGAGGAAATGGCTTTGCGATCGGTGGGGGTTCCGCCATCATCAATACGGATTATGGCGGGCCGAATGCGAACGTTAGCGACGATATCAGTTGGGTGAGAGGATCGCATCAGTTCGGATTCGGGGCGAGCTACATCCATACTGGCCTGAACTACAAGTCGGGAATCAACGCGACCGGCTTGATGAACTTCAACGGGACTTTCACCCTCCACGGCATGGCCGATTTCCTTATCGGCAAACCCGTCACCTGGTCGCAGGGCAACGTTCAATCGTACTTGTACAACCGGCAAGAGTATTTCGGCGCCTATGTGCAGGATTCGTGGAAGGCGACGCAGCGGCTCACCGTCAATTACGGTCTGCGTTGGGAACCATTCTTCGCATTCAAAAACAAACACGGATGGTTCGACCATTTCGACCTGGACTTGTTCAATCAGAACGTGCACAGCACGGTTTATCCGAACGCGCCCGCCGGCCTGATTTTCCCCGGCGATCCGCAGTGGACGTGGGGACAGAAGAGCATCGCATACAACCGGTACAACATTTTTACGCCTCGTTTGGGTTTGGCGTGGGATCCGAAAGGGGATGGGAAAATGTCGGTGCGGGCTTCGGCGGGAATCTTCACCGACCGGGGCGCTTTGTATTCGATGAGCGCGATGGCGCAGGATGCGCCGTTCGGAAACGTGCTCACGGTGAACAACCCGAAGGTGGATGATCCATGGAGCAGTTATCCAGGCGGAAATCCTTTGCCGATTGTGCTGAATCGGAATATTACCTTCCCTTCGTTTGCCGCCTATGTGACGTACGATCCGCATTGGTATCCGACGACGGTAAACCATTTCTCGTTGAGCCTGCAGAGGCAATTCGGTCAGGACTGGCTGTTATCGGTAAATTATATCGGCAACACGATTTCACATCTGATCAATGAGCAACAGATCAATCCCGCGGTCTACTTCTTCAACGGAACCAATGTTTGCACGCTGCCCAACGGAGCGATGATCAGTGGGCTTGCTCCAGTTGCGAATGATCCAACCAGCGGCCGGCAGTGTTCCACGACTGGCAATACGAACCAACGCCGGGTTCTTAATCTGAAGAACCCGGCGCTTGGCCAGTACTACGGGATCATTGCGACGAGCTACTCTGATGGAACGGGCAATTACAACGCCATGTACGTGCAGATCCAGAAACGGCTGAGCCGCGGCACGACCGTCCTTGCCAATTACACGTGGTCGCACTGCATCAGTGATTTGTGGAATGGTAATCCCGGAAACACGGGCCAGTCGAACGCCACGCCGGGCGACCGCCGTTTCGACCGCGGGTCGTGCGATGACAGCGGTTTACAAAGTACGGACCAGCGTCACGTGTTCAATCTTTCCGCCGTGGCGCAGGTGCCGGCGTTCTCGAACAACATTTTGCGGCGGCTTGTGAGCGACTGGCAGCTTTCTCCCATCCTGAAGGTGAAATCGGGAGCATACTTCACGCCCAACTTGGGAACCGACAATCTTCTCAACGGCGAAACGGCAGGGTATCAGCGCCCGAATCGCGTGCCAGGCGTGAACGCCTATATGGATCATAGGAGCGTAGACGGATGGCTGAATCCGAAAGCGTTCGCCGTTCCACCCCCGGGTACCATGGGCGATGTGCCTCGAAACTCCGTTCAGGCTCCCGGGATGATTCAACTCGATCTGTCTCTATCCAGGACATTCCGGATCGCGGAAGCGAAGTCGATTCAGCTGCGCGCGGAAGTGTTCAATCTTCCAAACCGCCTGAATGCCGGGCTTCCCATAGCGGCCCTCAACTCGGGCACTTTCGGAAGAATTCAGCAGGACATCAGCGGCATCAGCAGCAGTTTGTACGGCGGCGATCAGCGCATTCTGCAGTTCGCGCTCAAGTATGTGTTTTGAGTGCCGTAAGGAGTTGCGCGATTCGACCTTTTCAGCAGCCTGCTAAGGTAGTCGGCGAGATGCCTTCGGCCGAGTGGTAATCCGATTCCGCCGATAAGCCATCCAAAATGCGTTCTTGTCGGTGTTAGTCCTATATGTGCTAGCGTACAGAGATGCGCGGATGCGCATGATTTTGGGGGTGTAACAGACCGTGCCGCAGAACGGCGAAATCAACGATAGATTTGGAGTGTACAAAAGCTTCTGCTGCGGCTTAGAAATTATCATCACCAAAGGTGCAAGCTTCCCCAACTGTCCGGACCATCCACGGTACACCACCATCTGGAAGCTATATTCAGATGAGAACACGGCGCCACGGACGGGTAAGAAAAAATCGGAATTAAAACCTGCCGCTTAGCCTGCCGCGATGGAAGCTCCGAAGCAACAACAGTCCAGAACACACATTGAGTATCGTCGTCTAATGGACGTCGCCGGCGGGCGCATCAAAATAGAGGAGTGGGAGCAAGACCATCTTGATGGCTGCCGCGTTTGCTACAGCGTCTACGTCTACCTCAATCAGGTGACCACTGAACCGTCCGAAAATTTTGAATCCGAAGACGACGCGGCGTAGCGTTGCGTCTCCATCCTGCCGAAAACCGCTAACCTTTTGGTCATTCCTCAAGGCCGCAGGACGCATTTAGCAGGTTAGGTTCCTGAAAAACCCATCGGAAACGACGAACCGCTGTGGGGGCTATTAAGGTGTTGAACGAATTGGAATCGAGCGTATTCCCCTCCTTGCATCACGGCAAGGAGGGGAGGGCCGAGCGATTAATAAAATGCCGCGAAGCATCTGCTGATCGCGAGGCCGGGCTGGTTTTCCGATTGAGAACACAAAGGAAAACCACCCCGGCTGCGGCGGCAGCTTTACTTGAGGCTGCGCGCTATCGCGCTTGAGCTTCGCGGAGCGCCCTACAGTCGTGCGAATCGCGCTCTAGCGCCATCCGCCCAAGGATTAAAGTTCTCCAAGTTTCTGCCGATAACATCATGGGGTACGCCCTGGCGCAATGCACGCCAGCGATATTCTGACAATCCTACTCTTCTCGTGCTCCTGGTCGTTGCCGCGGTCAGCGTCCGAGCAAGGCGATTTTTGCCGATTTTTTTGCCAATGCAGGTGCCCGCCTGTCATCAAGGCAAGAGGTGCGGAGCATGGAAGAATTGTCCAACGTTATCCTGCCGTTGAGCTTCGAACCGAGAGCATGTTCCATGATGTTCGCATGCGCGAATGGGTGTATGCCATCCGCCGCTGCATGGACTCGCCGCCTAACCCAACGGGCTTTGCTATTTGGTAAGGCAGGCCACTGAAGATGAAAGCGACCATCACACACCGTATTGACGAGTGCACTTTCCAATGCGGCTATGAAATGCGGCGCTGCACGGCCTGCGGCAAGTCTGCACGCACCGTGCCTGTACTCCTGTCCCTCGAATGCGGCGCGTTACTGATGGGCTACCTGTGCAAGACCTGCGTTCACGCCGCCGACCTCGAAGATACGCGGCCTCATGTGCATGTCGGCCCCGAGGCTCAGATCGTCCCTTCGACATCGCACAAGCATCTTGTCATGGAAATCGCCCGAATGACTACACGCATGGCGCATACGAGTTGGGATCCCGTGGACGGCCGGGTTGTGATTCACGCTGCCGAATTTCCTGTACGGTTGTGCAACTTCAATGGAGCCGCTAATCGGGAACCGGCCCGGACGCCTGACAACACCGGTTCTTAGCATTCAGATAGTCGTTCGCCTCTTCGACGCACGCTCAAGTCTTGCTTCGAGTGATCTCCGAATGTCGCTCGAAACGAAGGCCGCAGAAACCGCATGGTGCTGGCACTGCCAGAATTCGTCAAGTGTCCAGCCCTTATGCCTGAACAGGTTCTGGAATTCTTGCGTGCAGGAAGTCGCTGACAGGGTCCGCCCATCTGTGTTGACCGTAACGCGCAAACCACGCTTCAGGAGGTTATCTATAGGATGAGCTTTAAGAGAGTCCACAGCGCGAGTCTGTACATTGGACTGTGGGCAAACTTCCAGAGCAATGGCTTTGTCTTTCAGGAGTGACATCAACCGCGGATTTTCGACGACGCGGACGCCGTGACCGATACGTTCGGCATGAAGCACATCGATTGCTTCTTGAATTCGATCGCTTCCCGCAGCTTCTCCGGCGTGGACGGTTCGACGGAGTCCGGCGCGTTCGGCCAGCCTGAAAGCATCTACGTGTGGATTGCCCGGAAATCTGAATTCGTCCCCAGCGAGGTCGAGTCCGCAGACTTGGTCCTGATTGTCGGCGGCCAGCTTTGCTATTTCAAAGCTCACCGATGGGTCTTGCTGCCGGATGCAGCACAAAATCAATGATGTCAAAACAGCGCACCGCTGCTTGCCTTCTTCTAAACCCGCATGGACCGCGTTCACAACCTGCTGTAGGGAGAGACCACGCTTCGTATGCAGTTGCGGGGCAAACCGAACTTCGCCGTAAATGACGCCATCGGATTGAAAATCTTCCACGAGTTCATAGGCAATCCGCCGAAGGTCCTCTTCGCGTTGCATGACTTCGAGTGCCGGATCGATCCTCCGCAGGTAATCCATCAGACCATCACACACCGGGGGCGCGATGAGCGCCGCTTCGAGGGAATCGGGTAGAACCAGTCCCAGCTGTTTCCCGATCTCAGCCACTGTCGAAACCCGTACACACGCATCCAGATGGCAGTGCAAATCAATTTTTGGTGATTCGCGAAGATCCATACATGAATTCCGCAATTGTTTCACGTCAGGCGTGAAATTCACCATTCGAAGAAAAACACGCTTTCTCTCACGATGGCTCACACGTTGTAGCTCGAAGATGGTTCGCGTAAACACGCAAATAACTCAACGGGAGGAACACAACCATGAAATCGAGATACAGCTTCAAAGAAGTTTTGGAAAATGCAGAAGGGTGGGATGGCGAATCGAGGACATCATTGGCGGACGCGAGCGTGGCGCGCCCCCTTGCAGGGGCCGCCTAAGTCAGGAGCGGCAATTAAAAGTTAAACCGCAACCCAAGCTCGATCTGACGCGCGGGTCGCGCAGTGCTGATAGCATGGCCGAAGAACGGCGAGGTCATCGTCCCGACATAGTTTCCGTACTGCACAAACGTTGCATGAATCCACAAAAGCATAAGCTAAATTAGCGGGTGAGGGTCAGTATCGGCGCACCGTGGAACCGGAGCAGCAATCTTGGTAATGTCACAGGTTGCGGCTCCGCCGCGTTAGGAGAGGGTATGAATATTTTTGGCAAGTCTTTGTCAGACTATGTTCGATTTTCAAAACTGTTTCTTGTCTTGATCGCGGTCACCGGTCTGGTGCGGCTGGCGCTCTCACTGGGCGGTGTTCCGAATTCAACGGTAAAGTGGTTCAGCATGACCGGCCTGATGTGGATTGCGGTTGTGTACTACGCGATCCGCGTCCATAAAACCGGTTTCGGCACGTACAAACATCTGTTGCCGGTTCTAGCCGTTCTCAACGTCGTCTTCCAGGCAATCGCCATTGCCGGCATCCTTATCGCAATCCTCACAGGCAACGCGAACGTATTCAGCGCGCCGGAGTACGCCTTCGGGGGAGACGGCAAGACGTGGTCTCATCTGCTTGCCCATGTATTCATCGGGACTACCCTCGGCACGCTATTCCCGTGGGCGATAGGGTGCGCAATCCTGGCGGCAACTCGTAAATTGTCAGGAGGGAAGACTTATGAGAACAATCGTCACGTACCTCAATTTTGACGGACACACGCGTATCCCATCCGCGTGATTTCGGCCCGGTCCTAAACTAGATTCGTGCCGCAAGCAAACGCACACACAACAAAGAGGGGCGCGTCCTATAACCCGCCCTGGTTATTCGGAATCCTTTCGATTCCGTACGGCATCTTCAACGGCATTCTGGTTGTTTTAATACCGTTTCTGCTCCGCAAGCATGGTGTTTCGCCTGATCGGATCGCGAATGTGATCGCGATTTCCTCGATTCCGAATGTCTGGTATTTCCTGTGGTCTCCGATCGTCGACACGGGACTGCTGCGGCGTACATGGGTCCTCATCGCTGCCGGTGTGTCGGGCCTCTGTGGATCGGTTGCGATTGCCGCAACATCGCTATCACTGACGCAACTCACAATTCTTCTGTTAGCGGGAAACGTTGTCGCAATGTTGCTCTCATCGGCATGCGGTGCAGTCCTGACGATGTTAAATCCTGACAAACGCGGCAGAGCCAGTGGCTGGTATCAGGCAGGTAATCTTGGTGGCGGCGCATTGGGCGCAGGAGCCGCAATCGGGCTCGCCGACAAACTTCCGCTTCCCATTTTGGCTGCGGCGGCTGGGTCGATGGTATTCCTTCCTGCACTGGCGGCCTTGCTCATCTCCGAAGAGCGAGTTCCGCGCATGCGGCTGGTTCCGCTGTTTCGCGCGCTCGGCCGTGACGTGTGGGATGTGCTCCGCGCTCGAGCGACCTTGATCGGATTAGTGTTCTTCCTTTCTCCCGTCGGGAGCTCCGCCGTAGCGAATCTGATTTCGAGTGTGGGACCGGACTATCATGCATCCGATGCTCAGGTGGCGTGGGTATCCGGACTGGCGGGAGGTGCGCTGTCGGCGCTGGGATGTGTATTGGGAGGCTTCGTCTGCGATCGTGCGAATCGGATGACTGCCTACGCATTAGCGGGTCTGCTGTCGGCGATCTTCTCGGCCTGGATGGCTCTGGGTTCTCCGACGCCGCTTACGTACGCAGGCGGATACATCGGCTACGCGTTGGCGGCAGGAGTCGCATATGCCGCTTTTACGGCACTGGAACTGGATGTCCTGGGCAAACGCCGTCACGCTGCGGGCACCGCCTATTCCTTGCTCGGCGCATGCGGGAATTTGCCGATCGCGTATATGACCTGGTTCGACGGAATCGGCTATAAATATTCCGGAGCCCGCGGTCTCATGGCTGTGGATTCGCTAGCCAATGGAATCGGAGGAGTGCTCCTGCTCTTGTTTGCGGCGTATTCCGCGCGAGCGTATCTACAAAGTCCAGGAGATTAGACCTGCCAAAAGTTGCGAAGGCCTCCGATCGGCGGCCTCCAGCAACTTTTGTATCAAATGGCCGGAATGCAACCTGGAAGAAGGCATCGAGGATTTGCTGAGCACGAAACCGTCGCTTCTCAATCGATGGTGGGTGGCCTCAAGAAGGGCCGCTTGCCGGTATTGTTTCAGGACATGGCAACCGCCTTTCTTCGCGAATTGCCGAACCACCTGTGAGCAGCCGGACGTTGCGTAAGCGTAATCGCACGCCTCCAGCATTGCGATGTCCTCTGCGGAATCGCCGATTGCGGCAAGCCGCGCATTACTGCCGAGGTAGCGTTTCACAAATCGGACTGCCGGTCCTTTTCCCGTCTGCTTCTGAACGACGTGAGTGCCGCTTTTCCTCGAAATGCAGCTGAGCCGGTCGAATTCCGGGGCCTGTAGAACCTTTCGGATTTCCTCTTCGGTTAATCCGGCAGTCGAGCTGCCGTTGTAACGATAGGCGCGAATTGAATATCTGTAACCCGGATCGACGAATACACCCGGAAACGCCCGGATGGCGTCTCGGCACTTTTCCAGTTGCCGTGCGCCTGTGGCATCAACGAGAGGCAATTCCTTATTCCCGGCTTTATCGACGAGAACTCCACCGAATTCTGCAATACCGCCCGCAATCCCGTAGGTTGCGCAATAGTTGCGCACATGTTCGACGCTGCGGCCGGTGTTTAAGACGACGGAATATCCGTTGGACTGCAACAAAGCAAGTGATTCGAGGCCGCTTTGCGTGGCGTGAGGGAATCCTAAAAGTTCCTGATCAAAGATGCCGTCCGGATCCATGAAAAATATCGAATGGGACCACCCGGTAAGCGTGGGCTGCTTGATCATATCTGCACAAAACCGATTCATGGAGTAGATCAGGAAATTCCGCGCATAATGAAAAAGATCATTGTGTTTTTGCGCCTCTTTGCCTGCCATCACTCGTCCTTCGGCATGTCTCATGGCCATGGAAGCGTAGAGAATCTTGTAAATAATCATGCGGTCTGCAGCCGTTCGATCGCCGCTCATACGCATGTATGTTGCGAGGAGTTCCTCTTCGGATTCCCGGTTCCATTGGAATTCAAAAACGGCCGCGGCCAGATCATAGGCGGGGTCGGCGATGTCGAGTTCGGCTCCGCCAAAGTTATGATGCTCGAAGTCGGCCTTAAAGACGGCGGTTGGTGTGCGAAGCCATTCTTGGGATCTCATCCTGCCATCGATGAGTGTCGGCGTGGAACTCAAGTACGCGTACACCTGTTTCCGCAAGGCCGCTGCTTTAAGCCGCCCGAGAAACGGGCCATATGCAGCTCGAAGGATGGTTACGATTTCGTCCACGCCGCTCCACCGATAGGTACGTTTCTCGTGCCGGCAGTCGCCAATTAAGGGCAATCTGCGGCGTCGAGCCGCAACGTAAGAGGCGACAACGTTTACCATTGCGCCGCTGGAGCATGGCTCGCCTTTTCTTGTTTCATCGATCCAGGCTGTTACCAGCAGGCCATTTCTCAGTCCGATCAACTGGGGCACAAAGCCGTCGAGGCGTCTGCCGGCGATATAGGCGTGGTATCCAAGCCAACCCCATCCCGCGCTTTTGAAAAAGATCTCTTTTCGCGTGGCTCTGCCGTACCTGTCCGACAGTTCAATCGCGAACACCCGTTTTTCACGGACGTGATGGCCCTGTTTGGAATGCTCGGCCAGGCGAGCATTGAGCCGATTTATACGATCGTCATCGATGACGCGAAAGCCCGTTGAACCGGAAGACGCGAAGTATTCCGCACACCAGGATTCGACGGCTTTCGGCTTCAACAATTCGGCTTTGTATAGCTCGGTGGGCCGAACGGTAAAGACGGTCATGCCTTCTTTGATGCCGGCGAGTTCCATCCAACGTGGTTCGGCTGCATGAGTCGGCGCCAGGACCGAAATCCGTTCGGGCTTTATTTTCGCCTTCTGGAGAATCTGAAGCGTGAGGCGCAATGTCTTACCTGTGGCTGGATAATCGTCCACCACAAGCACGCGAGCGTCATGTCGCGCCGCAAATCTCAATTGCCATTGTTCCCAGACGGAGATTCCATTCTTAGGCCGAATGCTGAACCACGCGACGCGCAACCAGTTCGACCGCTTGAGATAAAGCGCCATGAGTGGAGCAAAATACGCCCCTGCGGTGCGAAGGCCGACGATGACGATCGGTTTGTCCTTGTTTGTGGAAGAGGCGCAGAAGCGCCGGATGAGCGAAATCACATCATGATGTGTAAAGTCTTGCCCGCGAAACGCCTCGGGCAAACGCATTCTCCATTTCAGCAACCGTTTCGGCAACCGGCAGTTCGTTGGGGCGGACGACGTGACTTTTCGCAAGTCCGTCTTCGCGATGAGCAGCGCACAAAGTTGATCGAGGCAGGAATTCCACTGCTTTCTCCACTGCCATACGCGCCAATCGACGATCATCGTCAGCAGCCACCGGCCCGTGTTCAGTAGCCACTCGGCCGCTCTCAACAAAAGCAAGAGCCTTGGTAGACAGGAATATAGGGGAGACAGATCCAGCAGCCGCAGGCTGAAGTAGTCATCTACCGTGCACGCGATAGCGCAAGCGAACAGGTAGAGGTTGATCTGGCATTCTTCACGCTGCCAACCCTCGAATGTGGGATAGTCGTTGATCTCTTGGGCGAAGCGGTGCAGCAATTCCTGAACGGAGGGGATCGGGTTCAAACACCAGTCGTAGCGGGAATAGAACACATCCTCGGCACTGTGCAGATCAGGCATAGACGGCGTTCTACTTGGGGCAACTCGAATTCCATTAAGGGAGGTGCAAGGCTTTCGCGAGGGGCTTTGCACAGAAGTCGAGTTTGGCGGTGATGCAAGGAGGGGAATGCGCATGTCCGAAACGCTTCCGCATTTTCTTCACAGCTTCATAGACCGCCGCTACAGTGGAAAACTCTGAGGGGAACGCACGGTTACTTGAGTGGAAGTTCCATGCTCAACTTTCACGCGCTCTAACGGAAATCGGGGGCGATTTCGGCGATGAACCGGTTCATGTCGCGCCGCAGTTCATCTAAGGGCCTGAACATGGTTGGAATGAACAGCGTTGTGGCACCAGCGGACTGCAGCCGCCGTAATTGTTCACGGATCTGATCGGGCGTTCCAGCCAGACACGTATCGCGAGCGTCGGCGGCATGACTTCCCAGGCGTGCTGCGATGGTCTCAGCTAACCGATCAATGTCGGCTTTGCTGTTAGTGATCAGCAAAGCCATATTGACGGACCGGTTGATACTGTTGCTGTCACGACCGAGTTTGGAACAATGCTCTTCGAGCACCGCGCTTTTGCGCGCGAGAACTCTCGGTCCGCCCCAAACGTTCCAGTGGTCGGCATGTTTGGCGGCAATGCGGAGCGTGACGCGTTCGCCGCCGCCTCCAATCATCAGTTCCGGGTGCGGCTTCTGCACGGGCTTTGGATCGAGGGGAGCGTCGGCGAGTTGGTAGTAGCGGCCATCGAAATTGCTGCGGCGCTCGGTCCAGAGCAATCGGAACACTGTGCACGCCTCATCGAGTCTCTCGAGCCGTTCGCGCATCGTGTAAAAGGGGATGCCATACGCCTC
>WNEQ01001501.1_pt1 | contig 12333 bp, 10 predicted proteins | sample 5399971 | NCBI WGS metagenome assembly WNEQ01 (sample SAMN13153330, study PRJNA577476) | soil metagenome | isolation source: 20 cm grassland meadow soil 2 days after 1st rain plot 5 | place: USA:California | collected 2015-09-18
GAACATTGTATTCCCGCACCGCCTCGACCCCGAGCAACTGGGCACTGGCCCCAGTGGGCGTAATGAACACGGCGGCCGCCTGTCCCCCAATCCAGTCGACGCCGTTGATCAGAAACCGGTTGGTTTCCGTTCTATGGCCCGCCACCGAAAAACCGGGATAACCGCCACCCCCCATATTCGAAGTGTTATTAACAACGCCGACATTCAGAGCCAAAAGCTGATCGAAGCTTCGCCCATTCAGCGGCAGTTCTTTGACCTGCTGCTCGGTGATCAATCCGGAGGTCGAGCTCAGCGTGGTGTTCACCAGCGGCGCTTCCTCCGTTACTATGACTTTCTCTTCCGGGGCCCCGACTTCCAGCGTCAGGTCGATGACCGCTTGCTGACCGACTACGAGATTGATCCCACGCCGCACTTCTTGCTTGAAGCTCGGCATTGTTGTCGTGATCTCATATTCGCCCACGGGAAGCAAAGGCACATTGTAGTCGCCGGTCTCGCTGCTGATTGCGGTTCGCGTCTGGCCGGTATCGGTATGCTTGATAGTGATACTGACTCCCGGTATCAACGCACCCGTGGCGTCCTTCACCACACCCAAGATGGTCGCCGTGGACGTCTGAGCAAAAACCAGGCAGGTGGGCAATGCGATCAATACGACAATCGCTGTTACGAATCTTTCAAACGAACGCAGACGGATCCCTGTTCCCCGTACCATACTCCGCTCCTTTCGAATACGAACTTCACGAATCCGAAAATCCAATATGGCAGGCGTCTAGGCCTTGATCCCGGCTCTTCCTGGCCGTCTATGTTTTTATAAAAAACGATTCAGCGCTGGCAGCAGTTTGAGAAAACGAACGTCCGCTTCAGCTGTGATTTTTTGGATACCAATTAGCTACCGGTTTTCAGGGTTTGTCAAGAAATCTGTCGATATGTGGAACTAATTAGCCCAAAGCAGGAGATCACATTTCCCGCGGAGGAAAAGCAAAATGCCGTGCGGGAAATCGCATTTTCCGTGGCGGAAAAGCAAAATCCCACACAGGAAATCGCTTTTCCGTTCGGGAAAAACAAAATTCCACACAGAATCGGACGAACTCTGTTAGCGGGAGCTGTTCGCTTCCTTGCTTCCCACGAGAACGAGGCCAACCTTATTCACGCCGCTTTCAGCGATGACGAGGTTGCCGTCGCGCGTCGACTTCATGTTGCGCACGACGCCGCCACCGCCCGGGATCGTCCAGCTCTGGAACTTTTCGGTTTTGATGTCGAACCGTACCAGCACGTTGGGCCGGATCGCCGATTCGACGTACCAGATGGCGCCGTTGAGATAGGTGATCCCGTAGGGCTGGGATCTCGGTCCACTCGGGGACGGCCAGTCGGTGACCTTGCCGGTCTTCGGATCAAGGCGGCCGAGATAGCCACGCGAATAGTCGGCGTACCAGATAATGTCGTCCGGGCTGATCGCGATGCGCCGCGGCCTGCTCTCGGAATTAGGCAACTCGTATTCTTTGATAGCGAGCGTCTCGGGATCGAATTCGATGATCTTGTTCGTGCCGAAGTCGCAAACGAACGGGGTGCCTTTGGACGTGAACACCATTCCGTACGGGTTTGCGCGCTCGGTCGGCGTCTTCTGAACCTTGATTTCTCCCGTTTTCGGATTGATGCGTCCGATGTAATTCGCACCCTGGGCGGTGAAGAACACTGTCCCGCTGGGTGCGATCAACGGTGTATGCGGATCGCGGACGTCTTCGGGCAGCTTGTACTCCACAACGTCGCCTGTCTTTGGATCCAGCTTGCCGACATATCCCTTCGCGTTCGCGGTGAACCAGAGGTAACCATCCTTGTCGAAAGCCAACCCATGCGGCCCGGACGCCGGGGTTGTCGCATGGTATTCTTTCATCTCATTCGTTTTCGGATCCAAGCGCCCCAGCACGTTGGCAAACATGCCCGTCCACCAGATGGTGCCGCCCGGACCTGGTTCTGGATCATGAGGTCGTGAACCGAGGGTTGGAACGTTCCATTCCTTGAAAGACACACTCATCGCTCCGGGAACAACCACAGGCTGAGGTCTCGGCTGCGGTGGATAGTTCTTGGCTAAGTACTCCGCAATCGCGTCGCGCTGAACGTTAGGTAACTGAACCATCGTGCCGAACAGTTCGGCCCACTCTTGTTTCGTGTTTCCGCCCGAGTTCGCGATCAAACCGAGGGCGTGACACTTCGTGCATTGCGTCTGGACTTCTTCCTTACCGGGTCCGTCCGGCAATGCTACTTGACCACGGCCCCCACCGCCTCGGCCCTGACGTGGATCCTGACTGTGGGCCGGCATGGCCAGGACGGATAAGATACAGAAAAACGCGACTGCCATTAGCGCATCCGATCTTCTCAGCATGTTCCCTCCAAAGAATTCGTGTGGACCTAAGTCTCGCTCCGGCTGGCAACGGCGGGCAAGTAATTTTTGTGCAGGAGGCACGCAAGTCTGTGAAACAGTGGCGTCGGGTTCCGCATCGCGATCGGGAGGGACCAACAGTTTCCGCCGTACCCGAGCATTAAGGGTTTCCAAAATGCCAGAAAGGTGGTACAACAGGACCATCCGGAGTTGGGCCCGATCGAGCCACACTTCGGTTTGAGTTCGTATTATGGAACGATTTGCCTCCAAATTCTACGCTGGAATCCGTTTTGCAGATTATGTTTTCAGCGAGCCTGTTCCCCTTGCTATCTGTGTGACGACGCCACAGAGCATGGGAGTATACGCGGTCCTCGTCCCAGATGCAACCTGGGGTCCCCGTCACTTTCAGCCGATTTTTTTTGGAGTCTTTAACGGCCAGCGTCAATCTCAGCTTACCCCTGACGATTACAGGCGTTGTCTCCGAGCCGCGGCTGGAGAGCAACTTTATGTGGCGGCCTACAACATGCCCTTACTCGGTGATCCCTCGGAATCGCATCGAGTTCAAAGGGAGTTGGTTCACATCTACAGCCCGCTTTGTAACCATGACCCGGCTGACGCGTCTTCGGCAGAGCTTGTTCGAAAGCTGGACGCTCTGGAAAGCAAAAACCAGGAGCACGAGGCTTTGTTAAAGGTGCTCCTGGCGGCACTGGGTCACCTGGTTCAGCCCACCCATGAAGTCAAAAAGAGAACCGTCGGTTTTCAGGTAGCCTCTGCGGCCCCTCGCCACAGCGCCTCTCCGAAGTGAAGAATGCCGTATCCTTACTGGAACTGGTACGTTACGCCCACTGAGGCGTGGAAAGCCAATTGCCCAACCGTGAACGGGTGACGCGTCATGTTGAATGGAAACGGCGGCACACCCAGCAAATGGGGCGAATAACCATCAGCGTAAAGCGGATTCGGCTGATATACCCGGAAGTCTTCATCGATGGAAATCGGGTTGCCGACGGTTTTACCGAAGGCGGCAGCCAGTGTATCCGCCTTCTCACGGGCTTGGCGAACGGCATCTTCAAAAAGAGAGCGGCGTAATTTCGCTTCATCTTGTAAAAGGAACCGGATACTGACCAGGACAGCGGAGCCGGATCCGGTAACGGCATCGACGACGTCAGCCAGGCGTGTCAGTTCGCGCACGGATACCTTCACTGAACTGGTTGCATCATATCCACAGGATTGGTGGAGTTGCAAGTGAACCGGACTAAGCGGCGCGACGGCGCCATGAGCGCTGAAAGGCGCACTCAGTAGCGGATGCATCGGCGTATGCGGGTTCAACGCTGGAGCAAACGGAGTCGACCGGACGCCCATCGGACCGGCTTGCAGATCGGTTTGCGGGATGCCAATGCCGGTCAGCGCCTGGCCCATCTGTATCGTCCGGACCACGCAATCCTGTAGCGCAAATGCTGCCGTCAACCCCATGCCATGAATTTCAAACCCGAGTTCAACGACCTCGGGCGGCGCTTCACGGACCGCTTCTCCAATGACTCGCAGTCCCTCGACGGGAATCTGCAGTCCAACAGGGAATGTCGTCGTGCGTGCGTTCATCATTGATGTGTCCTCCAAAAGCGGCGTACGGCTGCCTCGCGGAACCCGGCGGGCAGCCGTATCCTGTTTCGATTTCTTAGCGGATCCGGACCGGTCGGTCACGTTAGAATGCCCTATAGCCTCCGAGCCCGCCTTGAAGCTGTGGCGAAAGCGCCTGCAGCAATTGAGGAACCTGCTGGGCAATAAGAGCGGCCTGCTGCAACAGTTGTGGGACATGTTGCAGTTGAGGCGCCTGTTGCGTCAGTTGCGGGTTCTGTTGGAGCAGTTGTGGAATCTGCTGTACCAGCTGCGGGAGCTGCTGGGCGATCTGTTGAGCCTGATACACCAACTGCGGAATCTGTTGAGCAATGTGCGCCATGGGGTTGAATTGCCCAAACTGGCCAAATGCAGCAGGTCCACCAAGCCAGGTCTGCGGCGCAAACGGGGGTATCATTCCGCCCTGTCCATAAGGCGAGATTCCTTGCGCCCACGGGCTCGTGCCTTGAAACCCAAATCCAGGCAATTGCGGACCGATTCCAAAAGCAGCGGGCGAGGGAATGAATTGTTGAGGGAAGTAGCCCCAGGGTTGCGTTCCCCCATAAGGAGCATATCCCCAATTGGTCTGTGCAAACGGTTCGTACATTGGTACCTCCTTGCAACTTTGCAGTTGCGATCATTTCATTCTGCCCGACGGACGCTACAATTCGTATGCCGCGGTTGCCGCAATTGCCGCATTCAGTCCAATATCTTTTTAATGTTGAAGGCCAGTCTTCGCGGACCAAAGAGGTGCGACTCGCGTTTGCGCACCATTCTCCAACCATCGTTTCACCTCTTCTTCGCGGAATCGCCACTGGCGTCCCACTTTAATTGCTGGAATCTCGCCGCATTCTGCCCAGAAGCAGACTGTTCGCGCCGATACGCCCAACCACCGGGCGACGGCTGCGGTCGATAAAAGCGGATCTCTGCGGGGTACGATGCTGGGAAAATTCATTGCGTTTACTCCACAAGCAGGTTATCCGAACATTGACTCGGCCGGTCCTCTCTCAGAAGAGCGGCACAATGGCACCGGGGGTTGATCAAAAAGCAAGACGAGTAATTAGCGTTTCAAATTCGTTTTACTATGTCAAGGGACTTGCGTTTCCGGGTTGCGCCCGTAAGGTAATCAAAATGCAAGGGCTGAGGGGCCTCAGCCGTCTTTTCTTGAGGCTGCACGCTGTCGCGCTTGCGCTTCACGGACCGCCGGCGATCCCGCAAAACAACGGAGATGGTTTGATCGTCCTGACGGATCCAATCGAAGGCGAATACCGGCGTCAGGAAACCTTCCACCGCGGCCAGACCATCCATGCCCAAGCTCTGCCCGATATCGCGTTTTCGATCGACGAACTCCTCGCATAAGCCACATTGTCCGCTTTCACAGGAAAAAGCCCTGCGTGGACCACGCGGGAAGTGTCTCCGGACGTTAGTTGGGCTGGAAGGATTCGGGGACAGACGCCGTCTGCCCCCGAATTTCAAATCAGAAAATCAGCTTCAGCGCGAACTGAAGTTGGCGTGAGGTCCCGTTGGTCTGGGTAACCACGCCGGCCGAGGGGTTGTAGGCACTGCCATTGAAAACGACCTCATTCGGGTACGAGAAATTGGCGTGGTTGAAAGCGTTGAACATCTCCGCTCGGAACTGCGCAGTCAATTTCTCGGTGACCGTGAACTTCTTGAACAGCGATGCGTCGAACGTGGTCAGGCCCGGCCCTCGAAACGATCCGCGCGCCACGTTGCCGAAGGTACCGGGGGTCGGCATCAGGAAGGCGTTCGGATCAAACCAACGATCCGGCCTTCCCAAAACCACCGGCCCGTGGAAGTTCGGATTCAAGTTCGGCACGTCCGATTGGCTGGAGTCGCCCGTCCCGGCGGGGTTGGAACCAACCAGAGGCGTGAAGGGGAACCCGCCCTGCCAATTCAAGATCCCATTCCATTGCCAGCCTCCGACCAACTGGTTCATAAAGCCGGTGGCACCACCCGCGAATCGCTGTCCTTTTCCAAACGGCAACTGATAGCTGTAGCTCGCGTTGAACTGGTGGGCGAGGCTGAAGCCGGCAATCCCTCTGTTCAGGCTGCGAACATAGGAAGTGATCAGAGCGGCAGGCTCGTTTTCGCCAGCGGGGGCCAGGACAGCCGAATTGTAATCCATCACTTTGCCCCAACTGTAGTTCGTCCTAAAAGTGAGTCCCCGGGTCGCACGTTTGACGAGCGAGACATTCAGCGCATGGTAGCTGCTGGTGCCCCAACCGAACCACGCAACGCCGGCGGCCACATTACGGTTCGGGCGATAACCTGGCGTTCCCGGTAAAGTCAGACAGTTCGTGCCTGCGGGGCAACCTGGCATATAGAGCGTGCCTTGCGACACCACAGCCGTGGCTAAAGGAAGACCCGCCGCGCTAGTGCCGCCACTAACACATCCCTGCGCGTTCTGGCACACGAGGGGCGAGGCGCCGTTGCCATTCACCGCGATGTTCGTGTGGTAGGACTCGCTGCCGACATAGCCCACTTCGACCATCATGTTTCTGGTGATCTCACGTTGCACGGTCAGGCTCCATTGCTGGATGGTGGGCGTGCGCAGGCTGGGATCCACGCCTGCCGGAGAATAGATCGAACAACCCGTAGGTACGTTTGGGCCACCTTGGCAAGCGGGCGGTAGCGCTATTCCCCTCTGGAGCGGGTACAAACTAAGCAGTCCATCCCCCCGCGTGAATGTGAATTGCTCGCGTGCATTCGTGGGTGGATTGGGCTGCAGCCGTATACCGAGGTTATCGATCAGATCGTTATGGATTCCAAAGCCGGCCCGCACAGCCCAAGTTCCCGTGCCCGTCGGATCCCAGGCCAGGCTCACGCGCGGCTGCAACAACAGTTTGGCGTGATTGGAATCGAAGCATGAGTCTCCGACGACCGTCTCGTTCGAGATCACGAAGTTTTGGTCCCATCGATAGTTCGCGCACCGGCCCGCGACCTCATGCCATCCGTTGGTCATCTCGTGGCGCAACCCCAGACGCAGGGTGAGATTCGAACGGAGCTTCATTTCATCCTGAACATAATAGGCTCCTTCCGTGGTGCGGAAGCCCACGCCCAATGGAGCGCGGTTGATGATAAATTGGCTCGGCTGATCCTGGAGCATCGCCAGCACCGTCGGATAGGCGACATTTCCCGCGGACGCCTGAGCCGCTCCAGCCTGGTTTTGTTGGACGCGCTGCACCCAAGCGCCCATGGTCCAGGAGTGCTTGCCCTTGGTGATGTGCAGGTCATCGGCGTAGGTGAAGTGATTTCTTGCTCCGATAGCCTGGTTTGTGCCGTTTGCCGGCGTGTAGGCGGACGCCACGACGGTAACCGCCCCGCCACCGATGATGATCGAGCCGGGATTACCCCCAGGTAGAAATATCAGGTTGGAAGGGATCGATACCGCGGGATTGGTGACCAGAGTGGACCAACTGCGGCTGACCCCCGCCGTGAACGAATTCAGAACACTCGGAGAGAAAACATGCGTTTCTTGCAAAGCGAATGTCTGGGGGTGAATGTTACTGACCTGGATAAAATTCGGGTCTATTTGCGAAACGTTTCGTGTTCCATGGTCGACGGTGTAGTTGACAAAAAAGCTGTCTTTGGTAGACGCCACGTAGTCAAACCGGGCCATGACAAAATTCTCCGAGACCGATTGTGGAGCATTGCTGAAGTATTGTGCGGCGCCGGTGGTCTGGCCTTTGTCGTCGAGGTACGGCTGACCGTTGGGCGCGGGCCAGAAGTTATTGACGAATGGCAGCATGCCGGCCTTCAGATTGGGAACCGGACCACCGCACGCCCCAGCAGTCGTCGACATCAGGCCCTGGCGAGCGCAGCTATCCGGCACAATCGCGACCTGGCTCAGCGCTAGGCGTTGCTGAAATCCTTCGTAGTTTCCAAAGATAAACAACTTGTCTTTCTTGATCGGGCCTCCCAGCGTTCCGCCAAATTGATTCCGTTTAAACGGCGGTGTGCTAGTGGTTTGATCGAAGAAGTTCCGGGCATCGAGGGCGCTGTTGCGCAGATACTCGAAGCCGCTGCCGTGCCAGGTGTTGGTTCCCGATGAAGTCACGACGGCGATCTGACCTCCGGCCCGTTTTCCATACTCGGCGCCATAGGTGTGCTGCAGGACGTTGTATTCCCGAACCGCATCGACTCCCAGCAGCTGGCCGCCGGCCCCAGAAGGTGTAATGAAAAGGCCGGGCGCGTTTCCGCCGATGTAGTCGATTCCGTTGATCACGAACCGGTTGGTTTCCGGCCGTTTGCCCGCTACGGAAAAAGCCGTCCAGCCGTTGTTGAGCGTATTTGTGCTGCTGTTGGACACGCCCACATTCATTGTCAGAAGCTGGTCGAAACTGCGCCCGTTCAGCGGAAGATCCTTTATCGCTTGTTCGCTGATCAATCCAGACGTGGAACTCGTCGTTGCGGCCACGAGCGGAGCTTCCTCGTTCACAGTTACAGTCTCGGCGTTGGCTCCGACTTCCAGCGTCAAATCCACCACTGCTTCCTGACCCACCACAAGATTGATGCCGCTCCGGACCTGCTGCTTGAAGCCCGGTATCATGGCGGTGACCTCATACGGACCCACCGGAAGCGCCGGCGCAACGTAATTGCCTGTCTCGCTGCTCACAACGGACCGCGTCAGGCCGCTATCGGTGTGCTTGATAGTAATACTCACTCCGGGGATCAACGCCCCCGAGGTGTCGCGCACGGTACCCAAAATGGTTGCCGTGCCTCCTTGACCAAAAATCAGTGAAGTTCCGGACGCGATGAGTACGACAATCGCTATTCCCCACTTTCCCCACACATGAACATCGACACCCGTCCCACTTGCCATAATCCACTCCTTTTGAATGTGATCAATCTCTCCTCCGAAAAACAAAAATGGCGGCGTTAGGTCCTGGTTCCCAGGCTCTTTCCGGCCGGTCTCTACTGCATTTATAAAAACTTCTCGCGCCGCAGCAGTCTCAGAAAACGAGCATCCGCTTCAACTGTGTATGATCTTGCTGCGCACTATTAGCCATCGATTGGCAGGTGCTGTCAAGAGATCTGTGGAGCAGATTTGTAAAATTTATAGCAACGCAGTGAGGGCATCAAGCTTACCGCTTGAACCCCAGGGTGGTGCCTGGAATCTCGATACTGATGCATCAACGCATCCAGTAGAGGCAGATCATCATCGCCCATCGGTGCGATGGTGAGGGCGCCGGAGCGGACGAACTTCCAAGCGGCGCGCACTTCGCGAGTGTCATCGCCAACGAGGTGGAACAATTCGGTCAATACGGCTTCGGATGTCCACAATGGCAAGCGGAGTTGCCGGAAAGCATCCGCGCAGCGTCGATGCCACTGGTCGGTGCGATCTAGTAAAGCTAAAATCGCGCCGGTATCGATGATCGCCTCACCGCCCATAGCGACGCTTCAGGCGGCGCCGAACGCTCTCGCGTACGCGTTCGGAGCGTTTTGGTTGGTGCCCGGAAATGGCGCCGATGGTTCTTTCGACCCTGGCGTGTAGACGCTCCTGCTCGGTATCGTCGTCCTGCCCTCGCCGGGACTCCATCCATTCTTTGGTGATTCGATCCAGCAGCGCCGCCACCGTCGTTTTTTCGCGCCGGGCTTCATTCTCGATTGCGGCTTTTGTCGCTGGACTGATTCTCCAACTGTAGACTTCCGTCTTGCTCATGCACTACAGTGTAGTGCGTTAGGCGTCTGCCATGCAATCACCATCGATTGCATGGCGCTGTTGTCACACCCATGTTGTCAGACTAGTATGTCGGACATGGCAACTTTTCGGGTCAAAAATCGTGATTTCCAGCGATCCCCAGCGGACTGGATGCACCGTGCCAGACAGGGCGATACGATTGTCATCGTGAGTCCAGAAGGCCCGCCTCTTACACTGATGGCTGGAAAGCCCCGTCGCGACGCCCAACCGGACTGGGATAGTCATTTCGAATGGCTAAAGAAACAGCCGGTCAGCGAAACTAACCCGGTCGATGAGTTGCGCAAAGCCGAAAAACGGTGAACTATCCGGACGCGAATTTTGTCACGGCTCTGCATTTCAATATTCGTGGGCAGACGGGAGCTGCGGAGAAGTTCGTCAGAGAGAATTCACTGCCGTACACGCTTTCTGTCCTTCGATTCCGATTCGAATGCCCGTTGTTCTTGCGGTGAGTTGCCGACTCGGGGTGTATCCGGAGTTGAGCGCGCAAGAAAAAGCGCGGCTCGTTAAATAAAAGGAGGAATAGGCCACAAAAAGGCGCAAAGAACGCGAAAACTTTTTGTGAATTCTGTGCCTTTTTGTGGCTATTCCCTCCGTATTAGAACAGCAGCTTCAGCGCGAACTGGATCAGGCGCGCGGTTGTGGCCGTATTGGTAATCTGCCCGGCCGACTCGCTATAGCTGTAGTTGGCGCTGTTGCCCTGGAAGACCACCGAATTCGGGAACGCGAAATTCGCGCGATTCAAAACATTGAACGCTTCCGCGCGGAACTGCAAGGTCACGCTCTCCCGGATGGGGATCCTTTTGAACAAGGACGTGTCGACGTTGAACAGGTTCGGGCCGCGGTACGCACTGCGCCCGGCGTTCCCGAAGGTACCGGCAATCGGCATCGAGAAAGCGCGGGGGTCGAACCAGTGATCCACGGTCCCCAGGATCACCGGCCCTTTGAAGTTCGGATTCCTGTCGGCTACGTCGGTAGGTTGCGTTCCTTCGCCGGTGCCGGAGTTATTGAAGCCAATCGTAGGCGTGAAAGGAAATCCGGTTTGAGCGGTGGCGATCCCATTCCATTGCCAGCCGCCTATCAAACGGTTCATCCACCCGCTGGCGCCCCCGCCAAAGCGCTGCCCGCTCCCGAACGGCAACTGATAGCTGAAGTTCGTATTGAACTGATGTGCGGGGTTGTAGGCGGCGACGCCTTTGTTCAGGTTGCGATTGAAAGGACTGACAAGGTTCGTCGGCTCATTTTCCCCTGAAGGCGCCAGGATGGCGGAGTTCAAATCCAGCGCCTTCGAGAAGCTGTAATTCGCTTTGAACGTCAGCCCGCGCGTCGCGCGCTTGAGTACAGACACATTCATCGCGTGATAGCTGGCGGTACCCCAACCAAACCATGACTGGGTGTAGGACACGTACGGATTCGGCCGCGTCCCCGGCGCCATGTAAAGAGTACCCTGCGGCACCGTGTACCTGGTTGCCAGCAGCGTTGGATCGGCTGGCTGAGCCAGAACGCCGCCGCTTCTGCATCCCTGCGGGTTCTGACAGACCACGGGCGGGGCCGTATTGCTATCCAATGTGGTATTGGTGTGGTAGGACTGGCTGCCGACGTAGCCGACCGAAAGCACCAGGTCTTTAGCAAGCTGGCGGTCCACCGTCAGGTCCCATATCTGGACAGTGGGGGTGAACATGTTGGGATCGAAACCCGTGGGTTGATAAATCGAACAGGGTTGAGGAATCCCTGGGCCGCAGGTGGGCGGCAGCGAGACATTCTTCTTGAGCGGAAGCAGAGGAAGGAACCCGGTCGCCGGAGTCACCGGCAGCGACTCGCGGGCAGCGTACGGTGGCATACCGGCCTGGGCCCGGATGCCGAGGTTATCGATCAGGTCGTTATGGATTCCAAAGGCTGCGCGCACTGCCCATGTTCCCGTACCTGTCGGATCCCAAGCCAGGCCCACCCGCGGCTGCAACAACAGCTTGGCGTGGTTCTGATCGATGCAGGATTTACCGACGATTGGTTCCCTCTGGATGACAAAGCCGGGGTCGAACCTGTAGTTCGAACACCGGCCCACGACCTCGTTCCATCCGTTGGTCATCTCGTGCCGCAAGCCCAGACGCAAGGTCAAATTCGACCGCAGCTTCATGTCATCCTGGACATACCAGGCGCCTTCCGTGGAGCGGAAGCCTAGCGTAGGCGCGTTCCGCGTCAGGATACCGTTGTTCGGCCGATCCCGGAGAAAATCCGGTATGGTCGCATAGGCGACATTTGCTGCCGATGACAATGCCACGCCGGATAGATCTTGTTGCACCTTCACAAACCAGCCTCCCACGCTCCAGGCGTGCTTTCCTTTGATGAAGCGCAGATCATCGGAGTACTGAAAGTAATTCCTCACGCCCCAATAGGGGTTATTGCCGGGCACGCCCGCGATCGCGGACGCAGCGGCCGCGCTGATCCCGCCGCCGATGACAACGGTGCCGGGATTACCTCCCTCGAGAAACACGACATCTTTGGACATCGGTACAGCGGGAGCGTTGACACTGTCTGCGTACGTCGCGGAGTACCCTACCGTCGCGATATTCACCGTACTGGAGGAAAACACATGCGTTTCTTTTAAGCTGAGGGTTTTGGCGATGTAGTC
>WNEQ01001852.1_pt1 | contig 12309 bp, 15 predicted proteins | sample 5399971 | NCBI WGS metagenome assembly WNEQ01 (sample SAMN13153330, study PRJNA577476) | soil metagenome | isolation source: 20 cm grassland meadow soil 2 days after 1st rain plot 5 | place: USA:California | collected 2015-09-18
CTGACACTGTAGGCTTCGCCCCGTCTACAGCCAGTTTCTCTGATGAACTGTGTGAAGGCAGCCACTGGCTTCGAACAGCCAGCTACTAGTTGGTCTACTTCACCCTCAGTGGGTAGGAGTTGAGTCCTGGTCACTCTGACGTATCTGGGCTTAGTCCACTGAATTCCCCGATACTTGTAGTAGTTGTCCAGCCAGTTGCTAGCAATCTCCTTTGGAAGCAGTAGTCCACTTGTCTAGTCTAAGGAGAGTAGTTTTCACAGAGTCTGGATTGTCCAAGTCAGAGAACTTGGAGAGTCTTCTTAGGACTTTGACTGCTCTGTGGATGCTCTGCTCAGCATACCCTTCCTTCTTCAAATGGAAGGCAAATTCAATCAGTAGAGTCGGGGGTTCAGTTGTGGAGCCTCGGGCGGGGTTTGAACCCGCGACCCTACGGGGCGACAATGAGACGCCTTTCCGCTTACGAGGCGGATGCTCTCCGGTGTGGAGACATCTACCAGGCTGAGCCACCGAGGCACCGTTATCGCGCAAGGAAGTACTTCACTTAAAGCTCCTACTCTCCTAAGTGACAACCATGCCTAGGATAGGCGAAAGAGAGATGATTCGCCTTCTGACAGGAATCTATGGAACGAACCATAAGTTACCATTAGGGTACGAAGATGATATTGCTGCGATCCCTATTCTCGGAAAAAACTGGATGATACTAAAGAGCGACATGCTCGTCGGCAGCACCGATGTCCCAAGAGGAATGAGCTTTCGACAGGCCGCAAGAAAGGCAATCGTAGCAACCGTAAGTGACTTCGCAGCTAAAGGCGTACGACCACAAGCATTGATGGTCTCCCTCGGACTTCCTCCGACACTCAGGAGAAACGATGTTAGCCAGATAGGCCATGGGCTAGCAGATGGAAGTGAGGAGTATGGATGCCGAATCATCGGCGGCGACACAGGCGAATCTCGCGATCTAACTATCGACTGCATGGGCGCAGGGATCACCAAACCGTCAACGCTAGTTCGACGGAGCGGTGCCAGACCAGGGGACATTGTCGCGGTCACTGGTAGATTCGGCAATGCATCCGCAGGATTGAGATTACTGCTTTCAGGCAGAAAATCTCTTGGCTCAATCGCTCGAAAACTTGCCGAGACAGTCCTTCAACCGCGTGCTCGGCTTGATGAGGGAGTGCGTTTGGCTGAGCACAAACTGACGTCGGCATCGATCGATTCCAGCGACGGGCTAGCTTGGAGTTTGTACGAAATCGCAAGATGCAGCAAGGTAAGTATTGGCCTCGACTCGATTCCCGTTGCCCGAGAGGCAGAAAGCTTCGCCCGACAGAACAGGGTTTCACCAGTCGAGTTTGCACTGTATGGCGGGGAAGAGTACGAGCTCGTTGTGACAGTCAAGCCGGACCTCTTCGTCAAAGCGAAGCAGCAGGTACCGTCCCTGATTCCAATCGGTCGAGTTGGAAGGGGAAGGCCTGCCGTTGGCGCGAGTATCGGGGGAAGATTAGTGAGGGTGGAGGCTCGAGGGTGGGAGCACTTCAAGTCACGAGTAAGATTCTGGGAATAGGCATGCGGGTTCGAAACGAGAAGGGGAGTGGGAACCTTATCCGATAAACCCGGTAGAGTCGAGTCAAAGCCCGAACTGGAACTAATCCTACTGATAGTTTCCTCGGACCCCGAGGCAACCGTTTCAAAACTCAAAAGGCTCGAATCAATTGGCCCCTACAAACTTCTGGCGGAGCCCGCGCGGTTACTTCATGATATCTATCTAGATACGAAGGACCATGCCTTGGGTAAGAAGAGAATCAACCTGCGAATCCGAGGACTTGGAGATAGTTACTGGATAACAATGAAGACCAGTCCCGGGCTATTCTCGAGGAGACGGCATGAAAGACAAGAAGTGGAAATTCCTTGGTCCTCGGAGTCACTAAGGAGCATTGCGGGGGAGCTCGCGAGAAAAGGAGTCCGGCTAGACCTTCCTGAGAAGCTCGATGAGACCTTTTCTCATCTAGAAATCATGAAGCGTATAGGTCTCAGCATACTGCAGGACAGGGAAACCGAGAGGTTCCCTAGAAACATCATTGACAGCACGGTCCCTAGCGAGATTCTGGGGGAGCTCGAAGTGGACTCTGTCTTGTATCACTTTGCCGGAAGTGATGTTAGATTGTTCGAGATTGAGCTAGAGGCGAAGAGCGAGAGGGGGAGAGATGTACTTGGAAAAATATCTGATAAGCTCCTCGCAGACTTCAGCTCGGAACTTCGAACTTGGAGGTTCGGGAAGCTCGTTACGGGGGAGAAGATCGAACGCATGCTTGCCCAAGGGAGTTTGACATCCCTCATGAAGGGGGATAGATTGCTTCCCAAAGCCTACCCGCGCATCGAGCATGCCTAAGTGAGAAGCGGGTGCATGGCGGGCCCGGCGGGATTTGAACCCGCGACCTTCGGCTCTCCTCATTGGTCTGGATAGAGGGCCGACGCTACTGTCCGTACTGAGCTACGGGCCCAATCCGAGCCCGCGAAACCTTCGGTAAAATGCCTTCTGGCAACAATTGAAAGAACGGAGCCGTCGATAGGGAAAAGGAAGAAAAGAGGTGGAGGGGATGAGATTTGCTATGCCTTTTTCGCAGTGCGTCGCAGGCTCATCCAGGCCATGCCGAGGAAGGCCGTAGCCACAACTAGCACGACGAGTGTTGCTATCGGCAGCCACTGAGCGACCAGAGAGGTGGGCGTGTAGGTCGGTAGTGCCATCGGTAGACTGAAGTCGTTGCCCTCGTATCTCGGGGAGTTTGAAGTGGTGCCTACGAGTATGCAACCGTAGTATTGTCCGTATCTAGTCGTAGTACTACTAGGACAGTTGCTTCCTGATCCAAATAGACTTCCGCCGAACCAAGATGGGATGGAGAACGAGAGCGATGTTGTGTAGATGTTGTTCCCGCTGCCTTGACTACCTAGGACTTTCCAAGGGGTCAGGGTGATGCTGACATTGGCACCGTCCCACTTTCCGTCTCGAAACGTGGCCCATGGGTAGTAGACAGTGATGTTCCTGATCTCTAGGGTGTTCGATGCATCATTGTTGATGACAAACAGAGTCAGTGTTCCGGAATCACCGGGTACGTATGAGGCTCGGTCGGCTTGTCCGGTGATGGTGGTTTGGGCGTGGGCAGACTGTCCAAGTGATATGATTGCTATGATTGCTAGTGTTGCAGCAATTGCGCGTTTTGCGTTTTTCATGTTCATGAATCCGCGGCTCGAAGAAGTTGGTATAAGCCTCGTCGTTACCTCCGACACATCCTTGGAGTATCAGCGAGTTTCCTGCAGGAAAGCTTCATACATGCTGACAATTGACACGGTCTCAGGGCTCGTCGTCTAAGACGCCTCGACAGCGTCGGCGAAGCCTGGTTAGGACGTCGCCCTGACACGGCGAAGGTCGCAGGTTCGAATCCTGCCGAGCCCACCACAACCACTGACACGGTAGGACGATGTCTGCTCCTGTGAAAACACCCTAAAATCCAACTGAACGTCTCATTATAGTGATGAATAATCCTCTGGTTTTGCACCACGAAAAGGAAGGAGCGACGCTAGACCGCGAAATGGTCCCATTACGATACTCTGACATTGGCGAGGAATATTGGTCTATAAGGAAGTCAGCAGGAATCGCTGACTTATCCCATATGGGACGGTTGAGCGTTGAGGGCAAGGACAGGGTTACTTTCCTCAATGGGCTGCTAACCAACGACCTCAGCAAGGCCAGGGAGAACACGGGAATCCACTCGCTTCTTCTAAACACGAAGGCAAGAGTTCTCGCAGATCTCTACTTGCATCACGAGACAGACCACATCGTAATGGATACCAGTGAAAAACCCTCCGGTCAAGTAAAGCAGATACTAGATCAGTTCATCGTTACAGAAGATGTGAGGATCGAAGATCTCAATGAGAAGACCGTTCTACTGAGCGTTCAAGGACCGGAATCAAAACAAATTCTGAAGGAGATATTCAAGATGGATGTTGAAGATCTCGGACCTCTTCAGAACAGAAATCTGGGCCCGAGCCTGATAATTGCCCGAGATAGAACAGGCCAGGGAGGATTTGACATTCTAGTCCCTAGCGATGAAGCTCTCCCAGTCTGGCAAGGGTTTCTGTTGAACGGAAAGCACAATCTGCTTCCAGTCGGCGTTGAGGCCCTCGAAATTCTTAGATTAGAAGCGGGGCTGCCGAAATACGGGGTCGATGTCGACGAGAATACTATAGTGCTGGAGGCGGGATATCAGGACGCGATTAGCTTTACAAAAGGTTGCTACATGGGGCAAGAAGTGGTCGCCCGGGCCACACACATCGGCAGAGTAAATCGGAGACTGGCTCAATTTTATGTAGAAGCAAAGGAGGGTCTCTCGTCAGGTGCGAAGATTCTGACAAATGACGGTCCTGTCGGACTCGTTACTAGCGCAGCTTTTTCCCCCGGACTGGGAAAGACCGTAGCGCTAGGGTACGTGGGCAAGGACTACGCCTCTGTAGGAAAGAAGTTGATGGTTGAGAATGCGGGAAAGGAATTGGGCGCCGTCGTGTCGAAGATCGTCTAGTTCGGAGGGTTCGTCTTCTGTTCGTAACAGGGAAGGTGCCAGACTTCCATCTGCGTCGCGGACACTTTACGGAAGACAAATGCTTGACTGGCAAAGGAAATGTTCTTCTTGCATCCGGCACAGAAGCCGCCTGCGATCTTGGGACTATTGTTGAAGGTCGTGCGCATGCTTCGCGACTCGGAAGCTAACTTCTGAAGCTTCATGTCAATGTAGCCCTTGAACGCCATTACTTCCTGGCTGTTCGGGTTAACTTGGAGAAGCTCGTCAATAGCAGAATCAGCATCTCCCAGAACCTTGCCTATCTCTTCAAAACGCTCAAGCATCCGGGTCGTTGCCGTCCCGTCGATCATCAAGACGCCATTCTGTAGAGAACGGATTGCGGCCGGACGTGATCCTAGCTCGTTGCTCAGGTTATCGGCAACTTTGTAGCCGAAGTAGGCCTTTAGAAACAAGAGTCCTTCAGAGGCAGGGTGAGCGTTTAAGCCATTAGAAACGACGTCCAATGCCCCGGCAAAGTTCGACTTGTTAGCCTCGGTCATAGCCGGTTCAACAAAGTGTTTGTACTCTTCCGGAGTGCACTTTAGTGGGACGTTGAACGCGTTCTGTGTCTCTGCCAAGGATTATTCAGAGTAATCAAGGCTGAAATGGAAAAATACCTTCCGTGCCCGCTATCGCGTTCTCACAGTACTACAGTCTCGGTGGAGTTTCCACGAAGTCTGGGTATCACTCTCTACAAGGCTGTGTTATGAGGCCGTTCAGAATAACACTCAGTCTTTGCCCCGAAGTTTCTCTTCGAGGCTCTTCAGCTTACCACCCTCTCTGACCCTTATCTTGATGTCAAGGCTGAAGACCAATCCCAGTCTCCTCAGAAACGAGTACAACTCCTCTCCCGTAATCGGGCCACTCAATCCACCAGCGATGATAGCTTGGGCGAGTCTTGCCTCAAGCTCAGAGATTTCAGCGGGGTAATACCGTCTAGCTGTCTCAAGCACTTCCGGTGCTCTTCCGGTGAGGATCCTTGAGAGAACCTTGCGGGGGTCGTCCGGCTCTTGCCTGGGTTCAACCTGTTTGTTTTGTGAGAGGAGCATTCTCTTTCTAAGTTCTAGAGCTTTCTTCTGTCTGAGAAGCTCTAGATCCGAACTCGTAGCGATGACCTCTTGCAAGAAATTCGGTCCAGGGGCTACATAAGCATAGTTTTCCCATTCAGCCTTCACCTATTCCGATGGCTCGTTCGTAATCGTAAACTGCTCGAGCGACTACGGTCCATGCATCTAGTCCTGTCCGGTCAATCCTGTAAGCCTCTCTGGCTAAGCCACGTGCCTGTTTCGAAAAATGGCCATCAGAGAAGCCGCCGACTAGCAGAACAGGTTTTCTCCTCCGAGCCAACTTTTCTGCGACTGCATACATCGGCATCGACTTGCCTTGGGTAGTGAGGGCAACGACCGAATCCGAATCCAGGGCCGAAACCAGGCTCCCCAAGCTTGACTGTTCGAGGGTTAGAAGGTGGGGACCATTCTTGGGTACTGCGCCCTGCTCGTAAAGCTGTTCAAGCAGAGCAACAAATCGATCGGTGTTTCTTGGGAGTCTTGTCTTTGAGTCGACTCGAACGAGCTTGTTGTCGCGAGTGTGAACAAAGCAACTAAGCTCGCCCTTGAGGTTGAGTGGAGATCCGAGCGCGGCGAGGAGACATAGATGAGAAATGTCGGGTCGGCCCCTTTGCGGGTCTATGCCCAGTTTTTTCATCGCGGGATAGTGGTAGTTCTGGTCAAGAATCAACCGACCGGGATCCTTGTTCTTCCTACGGGCCCAGTTTAAGACGGCCGGATGTTTCACAATCTCTCGTGGGACCAGCTCGATGGAAGACTCCGCAAGCACTAGTGTTAAGACCAAACGGACGGTTGCGCCATTGTCTCCCACGCGGACTGGTTATTAGATATGCGACCGAGCCAGAAGAGGAGCTATGGGCAAGTCCGTGCAGTGGTCAACGAAATAGCCCGCGAAAGGATCAACATTCTTCTTTCAGAGGCTAGAAAAAATCTCGACCGTGATACAAAACTCTCAAGGCGCTATACTGAGCTTGCCTGGAAAATCTCAATGAGGACCAAGGTCAAGATTCCCCGCGAACAAAAGCAGTACATTTGTAAGTCCTGCGGACTGCCTCTAATCCCTGGAAAGAATGCGCGTGTGCGGATACTAGCGCGCAACTCTAGAATAGTAATCACATGCCTAACCTGCGGTGCTCTTCGAAGATACCCATTCTCGAAGAAACCGGTCTAGTAGATTTTCGGTCCAAAACCGTGAAGCCTTATATTACGCTCAGGCCGGCAATCCCAAGTAATCACCCAAATAACTAGTGTACGGGAAAAATGCCCACAGCATACGAAGTCCCAGCAGGTCCCCTCATAGAGAGACTAGCGAAGCATCTGAAACAGAACATGGGCGACATCACCCCTCCAGGGTGGTCTGAGTTTGCAAAGACGGGAGCCCACAAGACACGTCCACCACAGAACCCTGACTGGTGGTATAGCCGATGTGCGTCACTGATGCGCAAACTCTACGTCCACGGTCCCGTTGGGGTTGCAAGGCTGCGCGTTGAATACGGCGGACGGGTCGGCAGGGGAAACAGGAGAGAACACCATGTTCCCGCCGGAGGCTCCAGCATCAGAGAGCCGCTACAACAGCTCGAGAAGGTCAAGCTAGTGGCCATTGATGGGAAAAAGGGGCGCAAGCTTACACATGAAGGAGTCGTGCTGTTGAACCGGACAGCCGCTGAGATTTCTAAAGAGATGAAAGCTGGGACCCGCGAGGTCCAGAGCTAATTTGTCCGACGATGATTACACGGATGAGGAGCTTGAAGCGCTACGGCGAAAACGAATGGCACAACTACAGAGGTCTTCCTATGAAGACCAGCGGCGAACCCAACAACAGCAGCAGGCAGAGCGACAGAAACAATCTATCATTCGACAAATTCTCACACCTGAGGCAAGGCAAAGACTAACCAACATCAGAATGGTGAAACCGGAATTCGCTGAGGAACTCGAATTGCAACTCATACAACTCGCTCAATCGGGCAGGTTAAAGGGCCAAGTTACAGATGATCAATTGAAACGAACCCTCGAACAGTTGCAGGGGCAGAAAAGAGAGATCAAGATTAGGAGGGCCTAGAATGGCCCGTCACAAACCGTCAGGAAAGAGGAAACATCTCGCACATGCTCTCAAACAAGCCCAGCCTGTACCCTCGTGGGTAGTCGGCAAGACACAGGGAAAAGTGAGGAGAAACCCCAAGCAGAGAAACTGGCGCAAAACGAAGATCAAGGTGTAGCATGAATGGCCAAAGAGAAGAAGAAAGACAAGGAAACTAAGAAAGAAGAAACCAAAGACAAGAAGGCAACCAAGACAAAGAGGGCAAAGTCGAAGACGGCAGAAGAAGCAGAACAAGTCGAAGCCCTAGACAAAGCGGTCAAGGCCAGAGAAGGCGAAACTGTGGAAAAGACCCCAGCCAAAGAAGGTGAAGAAGAAGCAGAGGAGGAGGCTGAGGAGCTAAAGGAAGACAAGGAGTCGTCAGAGAAAGAGGCTAAGGTCTCAGAGAAGGAGGCTGAGGCCCCGGAGGAAGAGGAGGAGGAGCTGGAAATTGTTGAAGAAAAGTTCTACAATCTCAACCTCCGAAAAATTTGGAGCTCACCTCGCGAGAAACGAACTCCTAGAGCAGTAAGATTCCTTCGAGACTACATCTCCCGCCATATGAAAACGGATGAGGTTGCAATCAGCGAAGAGGCTAACAGTATGTTATGGCAACGCGGAATAAGCAAGCCACCGAGAAAGATACGAGTAAGAGCTGTAAAAGACAAGGACGGCAGAGTAATCGTCTTTCCAGGTGAGGTAAAATGATCAGTGCCTGTCACCCTATCTGACGTATTCGGCGACCCAAACGTAGGAATATTCTCGTTCGCAAACGAACAAGTGGCAATTCTCCCCGCAGGAGCCACCCAAAAGAAACTGGAAGTATACAAACAGGCTTTAGACGTCGAAGCTTATGGCATCGGAATCGCAGATTCCAGACTAGTGGGAATTTACGTCACTGGAAACTCGAACGCGGTTCTAGTACCGTACATAACGACAAACGACGAACTGAAACTCCTGAGAAGAACCGGACAACACATAGTTGTCATTAAGGAAAAACGGACTGCACTCGCAAACATAATCCTATGCAACGACTATGGTGCTATCATTGATCCTCGGCTCAAGGAGCCGACAGCGACCGCAATCGACAAGGCGCTAAAAGTCCCCCACTCAACCGCCACGATAGGCGGCCTTCCACAAGTCGGATCACTAGCTATGGCCTCAAACAATGGTGTACTAGCGAATCCAATCATCAAGGAATCCGAGAAAAGACACATTTCAGAAACACTTGGAGTCCCGGTTGAAACCGGAACTGTCAACTCAGGCGTACCATACCCCAGGGCCGGCCTTGTCGTCAACTCCAAGGGCGCAGTCATTGGCTCTCATACCCTAGGCTCAGAGCTGATCGCCATCAGCAATGCGTTCCGAACTGACTAAACCAGATGGGGACCCCGGAGATCTTTCGAGTAGGTCTTTAAGTAGACCCAGCCAACCTGACCCGAGAAAAGTAAGTGCCGGAAACAGGAATCTTGAGCCAAGTCAAAGTTTTCGAGATAAAAGGGAACCTTCGCAAGCACGGAGAGAAACTCCCGTTCCATAAGGAGGTCCGGGCAGTCAAGAAGGAAGACGCCATCCAGCATCTATATGCCGAAATGGGAAGCAAGCACAAAGCCCGCAGATTCGAAATCATGATCAAAAGCATCGAAGAAGTCGCTACGGGAAGCGAAACATCCTGATGGCATCAACCAGGACCAAGCAAGCCAGACCATCAAACTCAGACGAGGATGTTCGCGAACTCCTCGCGGAAATAAGACTCCTAGAAGGCTCAGCCAGAATACTCCAGTCGAGGATTGACGTACTCTCAGCGGCCCTCTCAGAAACACTTACCGCTATACAGACTCTCGAAGGTGTAAAAGGCAAGCCTGAGGGAACAGACCTCCTCCTACCGATTGGATCAGGCTCATTTATCAAGTCCAAGATTTCGAACCCTGACGTGATAATGATAGCCGTGGGCGCTGGAGTAATCATCGAGAAGACGGTTGACGATTCAATCAAAGACTTGCGTCTTAGATCAAGTGATCTTGAGAGAGCGCGAGCGAATGTCACTCAACAACTCGGCCAGATAATCGGACAGGCAGAAGACTACCGCGTCCGTCTCAACGAGTTAGTGCAAAAGAGAGGCGGCGGCGCGGTAGAGATTGTTTGATCGTCTCAGAGCACAATTCTCTAAACTATACGAGACGATGACCAAGAGCGAGCTCAAAGGGAAAGACCTCGACAAGGTTCTAAACGATTTCCAGCTAGAACTCGTTCAGAGTGACGTGGCCGTCTCCGTGGCTGAGTATGTGGCGGTGGAACTGAAGAACAAGCTCGACGATGTCCGTTTCGCGCGGTTTTCAGACCCGCGAGCACGTGTCAGAGCCATCCTGGCCGAGGTGTTAATGTCGCTCTTGGACAAGGCCGGTCATCTGGACATTTTCGAGTTTGTCGATAAGAAGAGGTCGTCCGGAGAACCTGCCATAATCGCGTTCGTTGGGATCAATGGAACAGGCAAAACGACGAGTATTGCCAAACTCGCGCACCTCCTCCAAAAGAAGGACCGGTCCGTGATAATCGCGGCAAGCGACACGTACAGGTCAGGTGCCGTGGAACAGTTGGAGGAGCATGCGAGAAGACTTGGAGTCAGAACCATCAAACATCAATATGGGGCAGATCCTGCTGCGGTAGCGTTTGACGCTGTCAGCTACGCGAGAGCGCACGGGGTGAACGTTGTGCTCATTGATACAGCTGGCCGGATGGGCACTAATACGAATCTCCTCGAGGAGATGAAAAAGATAGTTCGAGTTACAAAGCCTGACCTGACAATTTTGGTTGTCGATGCCCTTACTGGAAACGATGCTGTAGAGCAAGGAAGGGTGTTCGCCCAGGCTGTCAAAATCGACGGGATTATTCTTGCCAAGCTTGATGCTGACGTAAAAGGGGGCAGTGCCGTGTCCCTGTCATATATCATGGGAAAGCCTGTCGTTCTAGTTGGAACCGGACAAAAATATGATGACCTCGAGCCGTTCAAGGCCGAGTTCATTGTAAAGAACATGCTAGGCTAGAAGGACGACGGATTCCCGTCGGACCGTCCCGGTCCCCCTATCGTCTGATTGCCGGACCTTTGCTATGATCCAGTCCAGCTCTTACCCGAAACTTAGAATCTAGGTTCAAAATTCAGAACCCTTCACCGCAGCAGACCCCTCAAGATAGCCAAGTAGGAGGAAGCATGCATTGCCTTCAGGCCTCGGTCGGTCCGGCTTCAGAACGGTTCTTGGTCCTGATCGTGGCCGCCTTTACTGTCAGCTCGAACGATTCCTGGCGAATCTTTCCGTAGCTAGGATTTGTCTCTTCGACCGCATTGCGGACACTTTCCGGGCTGTGAGTGACGGATCCGCATAGCCAATAGTGGTGCGGCCGCCGGGATTTGAATTCCCGGACCATCGCTTGCGTGACGGTCTCCCGGGTCGTTGGGTTGGAAGCCCACTGGACGCTTCAGGCTATGTCCTAGACCAGGCTAGACTACGGCCGCACAGACTCGGCGAACGCCAAGCTGGGTTCTTCTATCTTACGCTAGACTCTTTGCTCATCGTAGAAGTTGAGCAGTTTCTTTCCGTCCCTTCTCCAGTGCAAGGTCAAGTGCGGTCTTCCCGTTCAAAAGAATCATGCGGTCAGCTCCGTGAGCTAGCAGAAGCTTTGTGACGTCAACACTTCCCGATGCAGCTGCTTCCATGAGCGGGGTAAAGCCGCCCTCGTACCTGTGGTTGGGGTTCGCGCCCTGTTCAAGAAGTGTCGACGCAATGCTCTCGTGTCCCCTCGCGACCGCGCCCGTCAGGGCAGTGTATCCAGTCGGGTTCTTAGCAATCGCATTTACGTCTGCACCGCTTCTCAACAGAAAGTCAACCGTATCCCCCTTCCCGAGGTACGCGGCAAGTTGCAGAGCTGTGAATCCCTCGGTAGAATATTCACTGACGATGCTGGGGTTTTCCTTGATGAGGGCCTCGATATCGGACAAGCGTCCAAGGCTTGCCGCTTCGAAGATGTCCAGTCCGGGTTTGCGCTTGGCAATCAGTTCTGCTAGTTCTGGGCGGCCTGCATAGAGGGCGAAGAGGATTCCGGTCGCTCCGGACTTGTTTTTCGCACTGACTATTGTCGGTTCTCTAGCGATCATCTCCTCGACCTTTGATCGCTCTCCATTCTTTATCGCTTCGAAGAGTTTCTCCGTCTCAATCATTAGCATAGCTAATGATTAGCTAAGCTAATATATATGCCTTCGTCACCACTCGACAGAACCCTCATGAGCGCTAAGGCAGATCTCGAAAGGCTTAGCAGGACCCTACACAGTGCAGCCCTCCACCTTCTCCGAGACCTCAGAACCCAGGACTCAGCTTCGGGAATCGGACCATCTCAACTCTCGGCTCTATCAGTCATAGTCTTCGGTGGACCAAAGTCCCTTCACGACCTAGCCCACGCGGAACAGGTCCAACCCCCCACGATGAGCAAGATCGTCGACGCGCTCGTGCAACAGGGACTAGCGCGAAGAGAAGTCAACAGTTCAGACAGACGCTCAATCACAATA
>WNEQ01002010.1_pt1 | contig 12293 bp, 11 predicted proteins | sample 5399971 | NCBI WGS metagenome assembly WNEQ01 (sample SAMN13153330, study PRJNA577476) | soil metagenome | isolation source: 20 cm grassland meadow soil 2 days after 1st rain plot 5 | place: USA:California | collected 2015-09-18
GGCGTTCGTGGGCGAAGTTGCTTGTGCGCCGACGCAAAGATAACTTCAATATCGGCGGTCACTGCTGCTTTCTTTTCTTTTCCGTTTTCGGCACGCTCTTCAAGGCTTCCTTTGTTTCGGCTTGAGTGTCTTTAGCTTTTTCGATCGCTTCTTCGATGGCTGCCCGTTCTGTATTGTTTTTCGGCTTGAATTTCTCCAAAACCGGGATCGTTTCGAGCGTGAATTTTTCCAGGTCTTCCAGAGAATCGCGGACATCGAGCTTGCGGCTGTAAGCGTAATCGATGTTTGAGGTGATTTCATCGAGAGCTTCGATATACCCTCGAAGAAGTTCGGCAGACGTGAAGTCGGCCAGGTAAGAAGTATCGTCCGGATCTACTTTATTCGCAGTTGCGCGCGTGTCGCCCGCTTTCTTCTTCTCCTTCTCGCGTTTTTCCTTTTCCTTCCGCTCTTTTTCTTTCTCCTTCTCGCTCTTTTCCATCAAACCCAAAAAAATGAGACGGCGCTCGGCGAGTTTGAAATAAACCGGCACACGTTGACTCAACTCCTGGGCATCACGGATCAGATCCAGTTCATCTTCCGTGAAGTACTCGTCTTTAGCCGCAGCAAATAGCGATACGGCGAATGAAAGAACGATGAGGAGCGAAAGACTAACCTTTCCGACTCGGCGCATTTTGGTCACCAAACAAAGCTTTGAGGAGGTCGTCGCGAATTTCCGACGCTTGCTGTTTCGCCTTTTCGACAGGTTCGCGCTGATCGAATGTGAGCCCGCGGCCGATATCGTCCAGCATACGAATCTGACGGCGCAGAGAGATTTCCAGCTCTTTAAAACCTTTGGGTTTGCGATGCGCATCCCGACCCGTCTTCATCATGGTTTGATGAGCATCCTGGATGGTTTCCATATATTCGTTCAAACGCTTGCCGAGTACTTCGGGTTCCCCGGTTTTGACGGCATCGGTAACCAGGCTGAGCAAAATTTCAGAGATGTTGATATCGATCTTGGTGCGATCGACAGGGTCCGTTGTACGTTTGAGTCTCTCTCGTTCTCTATCCAGACGCTCGAGGCGTTTGTCGAATTGCGGCGGGTGAAGGGCGGCGGTTCGAACGGTGCAGGAACTCGCAATCAACACAATCAGCACTGTCAGTAATCGCTGGATTGTCCACATCACGATAATGACCGTTTTACTTCTTCAGACGGCGTTCCAATGTCCTTGCGCGCTGCCGTGCTTGAAAGGACCGGGCGTCATTTGACCCGTCATCGAGTTCCAAAAACTTATTATATTGCACGATCGCGTCCTTTGCGTTTCCTAAATTATCCCAGCAGGTCGCCAGCACGAAATGAGGAAGCGCTTCGCGGGGACGAAGCTCAACCACACGGCTGAGCAATTGTGCTGCCCGTCCCCAGTTTTCCTGGGCATAAAACACCGCGCTGAGGGTGGCGTAGGCTTCGACATAATCCGATTTGACCCGAATAGCCTGCTCGAGCGCAGCGATAGCCTGGGGGTACGCTTTAACCTGCTCGTACGATTTGCCCAGAAGATAAAGGTAATCGGCATTTGTCGAGTCCGACTTGACGAGTTCGACCAGCACTGGAATCGCTTTCGTGTAGTCCTTATCGCTGAAATAGGAGATTGCCAACTGGCGGCGCAAATTGGTGTTTCTCGAATTGTTCGGCCTCACTCAGAGCGACATAGAGCTCGGGGGAGGTGAGTCCCTTTCCTTGAACGGCGATCAGGTGCGGATACGCTTTGGCGATGTCGTTCCCGCGCATATAGAACATCGCAAGATTGAGCTCGGCCTGTACATCATCTGGACGAAGCTCCAGCGCTTTCTCGAATTGTTCTCCGGCTTCATCACGCTTGCCGCTTTGATCCAGAATAATTGCGAGATTAACCCGCGCTTCATAAATCGTTCCATTTTGATCCAGAAGCGCTCGATAAGCGGCAATTGCGCCATCGGTATTACCGAGCTTTGTGTAACAAACCGCGAGATTAAACCGCGAGGGGATATGCGAGGCATCCTCTTTGAGGACGCTCTCGTATTTCATGGCCGCGTCGGACCAACGGCCAGCTTCGAAATCCGTGTTTGCGGAGTTGTACAGATCCTGCGTACCTTGAAGAAGTGCGACGGTGAGGATGAAAGACTTCATATCGACGAGGGAAGTACATTCTTCAAAAATTGTCCCGTTATCGACGCCATGTTTTCCGCGATCTGCTCGGGAGAGCCGGTTGCGACAACAAAGCCGCCGGCATCACCGCCTTCAGGTCCGAGATCGATTAACCAATCCGCCGATTTGATTACGTCAAGGTTGTGTTCGATGATCAGAACCGAACCTCCCGCTTCAATCAGCCGCCTGAAGGCGACCAGCAGTTTATTGATATCGTCGAAGTGTAAACCGGTCGTCGGCTCGTCAAAAATGAATAATGTTTTCTCGCTGGTTTCACGAGCAAGGAACGATGCGAGCTTGATGCGCTGCGCTTCGCCTCCGGATAAGGTCGTCGCCGATTGTCCCAGCCGCAAGTAACCCAAACCGACTTCGTCGAGGACCTTCAGCTTCTTCGTAATCTTTGAAACATTCGAGAAGAAAAGTAGCGCTTCCCGCACCGTCATCTGCAGGACTTGATAGATGTTCTTACCCTTGTACAAGATCTCGAGGACGCCGCTCTTGTAGCGGGTTCCTTTACATTCTTCACAGATCAGTTCGACATCGGCCAGAAATTGCATCTCGACGGTAACGGTTCCATCGCCCTGGCATACTTCGCAGCGCCCGCCTGGGATATTGAACGAGAAGCTTCCGGAGTTGTAACCCCGCGCCTGTGCCTCGCGTGTGGACGCGAAAACATCGCGGATATGGTCGAACGCCTTGATGTAGGTTACGGGGTTCGATCGCGGCGTGCGCCCAATCGGACTTTGATCCACCAGAACGACGTCGCTGATCCACTTGATTCCGCTCTCGATCGCTCCGGCTCCGGGACCAGGATCGCTTCCGTGCAATGCAGCTTTGACGGCCTCGAACAGGCAATCATGAACCAGAGTCGATTTTCCGGAACCCGATACGCCCGTGATGCAGGTCATGAGTCCTAACGGGATTTCGACATCGATATTTTTCAGGTTATGTTTCGCAGCGTTTCGCAGCTTCAAGATCTTTGGACCGGGCGTCTGGCGTTTTTTCGGAATGGGAACCTTCAATTCGCCGATGAGGTACTTGCCCGTGAGAGACCCCGCACAATTGTTGAGACCCTCAAGAGAGCCCTGGTAAACCAGATGTCCGCCATTTTCTCCCGCTCCCGGACCGAGATCCAGAATGTGGTCCGCCGCTCGCATCATTTCGGCATCGTGTTCAACAACGAGAACGGTATTTCCGATATCACGCAGACGCTGAAGAATTTTGATGAGCCGGCGGCCATCACGCGGGTGGAGACCGATCGAAGGCTCGTCCAGAACGTACAACGCGCCAACCAGCGATGATCCCAGCGACGTCGCGAGCTGAATGCGCTGTGCTTCGCCTCCGGACAATGTGGAGGACAGCCGGTCCAGCGTCAGGTACTGCAGACCAACATCGTTCAGGAAGCGAAGCCTCGATTGAATCTCGAGCAGAATACGCTCGGCGATTCCGGCCTGTGCCGGCGTCAGAGTCAACTGCGAAAAGAATTCGTGACTCTCCTGGATCGTCATCCGGCAGACGTCAGCGATATTCTTGCCATTAATAAAAATATCGCGGGCCTCTTGCCGCAGCCTCGAACCTCCACACTCTGGACAAACCGTATATCCGCGATAGCGGCTGAGGAAAACCCGTACGTGCAGCTTGTATTTCTTCGTCTCCAGGTATTCGAAAAACTCTCGAATGGAATTCATCACGAATGCCTGGTCTTCTGAAGACAGAACACGGAACGAAGTACTCGGCGAGATCCTGCGCGCGCTCAACTTCCTTTTGAATTCGTTGAAGTAAATGCGGTATCGCGGTTTCGTCCACGGCTCAATAGCGCCCTGATTTAGCGGTTTATTCTTGTCGGGTATCACTAAATCGAGATCGAGGTCGATAGTGTTTCCGAATCCCTGGCATCGAGGGCAGGCGCCGAAAGGATTGTTGAACGAAAAAAGTTTGGGTTCGGGGTCTTCGTAACGGATACCGCACTTTTTGCATTCAAAAGATTCCGAGAAACGATACTGCCGCTCGCGCGGCAGCGCACCGTTTCCGGAAGGCGGTTCCAATACTTGCAGAATGACCTCACCGTTATTTTCACGGAAGCAGATCTCGACCGAATCGATGAGCCGCTGGCGAATGTCCGGCGCAATCTTGAGACGATCGACCAGAACATAGGCAGTCCTCTTGAAATCCACATCCAACAATGATTCCGGTTGAGAATAGTCGAATGTCTTGCCGTCCTGGTAAATCCGGCCAAAACCCCGCCGTTTGAGATCGGTCAACCGCGCTGCTAGCTGCTCCTGGGTTTGATTTTTCGGTAAAGGATAGAGAACATAAAAACGCGTATCGGCCGGCCATTGCATCACTGTATCGGCAATCTGATCGACAGTATCCTTCTGAACCGTGGCGCCGCAGTTTCTGCATACCGTTACACCCACGCGCGCAAACAGGAGACGCAAATAATCGTAGACCTCAGTTGACGTTGCCACCGTCGAGCGAGGCGTACGCGCAGTATTTCTTTGGCGAATCGCAATGGCGGGAGCAATTCCGTAGACTTCGTCGATTTCCGGTTTCTCGATGCGTTCCAGGAACTGGCGGGCATACGCGGAAAGGGATTCGATATACCGGCGCTGGCCTTCGGCGTAGATAGTGTCAAACGCAAGGGAGGATTTGCCCGAGCCGCTTATCCCGGTAACGATGGTCAGCGCATTATGCGGTATTTCGAAATCAATATTTTTGAGATTGTGAACCCGCACTCCACGCACAACGATGCTGTCCGTCCCTGTGAGGCTTGTAGCTGGGGCCATAAACGATCCATTATACAACGTGGGACGCGGGCGGCTCTTAGCCGATAAAGTCCTTCAAATTGTTGGGCGTGATTCTGAATTGCCGGACTTCACCTTTCTGGCCAAGCTCTTTGGCTGGCATGTCATTGATCTTGAGGGCGAGTCCTCCTGCATTACCGGTGCTGAGAACAATCGAATCCTGCGCGGCGAAGTGCCGTGTCATCCCGGGTTCAAGAATCTCGCCAGGATTTACGGTTTTTCCATCAGTATAGACTTTGATCCAGGTCGTCTCCTTCGCTTCGATGTCAATACGCAGAGCTTCCGCAGGTATTTGAGGCAGTAGGTCCGGCACGACAGGAGGCGGGTCCGGCACGACGGAAGCCGGCTCCGGCGCAGTGGGCGGCGAGGACGGGATCACAGGGGGCGCAGTCGTTACTGGCGGCGCTGCCGGTGGGCTGGCAATTGGGTCTGTCTTGGAGGCCTCTCGCGTTCCCAGGTAAAAGATCACAATCAAGAGAATCACTCCACCAACAGCGACGGGATACAAACGCCTCCAATTTTTCTCAGGCCGTACGGGTGTCGTAACCGGGGCTTCGATGGTTTCAGGAATACCGCCCAGCCGTTCGTAATCGGCGATGGCCTGGTCTGGGTCGAGACCGACTTTCTCAGCGTATGTCCGGATGAATCCGCGGTTGAAGATACCTCCAGGTAATATATGGAATTCTTCAGCTTCGATGGCGAGAAGGAAACGAGCACTGATGCGAGTCTCCGCCGCAATCCGATCCAAAGAGATTCCTTTGGATTCCCGAGCTTGCTTGAAGGTGGCACCAAAGTTGGTCATTTCGGATGGTAAGGGCGAATCATATGGATACGCCGCTATGGGGTCAATTGCTTTTGTATAGAGTTTTTGCTACCGTACGCGCCGGGTTCCCGGCGGCGAATATGAACGATGCATTAGGCATGGTAGAGACGCGCGGTTTCGTCGGAGCAGTTGAAGCGGCCGATGCGATGGTAAAAACCGCAAACGTTCGTCTGGTGGGGAAAGAATACCTTCTCAACGGCTATGTGGCCGTGTTGGTTCGCGGCGATGTCGGGTCTGTGAAAGCCGCAACCGAAGCGGGTTCAGCCGCGGCCCGCCGCGTCGGGGAACTCGTGAGCGTTCTTGTCATTCCACGTCCATTCGATGAAACGGAAAAGCTGCTCGAACATTGGTCGGGTGTTTCCGCAAAGCCCGGCAATACCATCCCCGGTTAATATTGCGCTCGAATATGGACCAGGACCTCCAATCTATTCAAGAAGCACGGCGACTCGTCCAGGCCGCCCACGATGCCTGGCTGAAGTTTGAGGATTTCCCGGAGGACCAGGTCGAACGAATTCTTCTGGAAATTTCCAGAGCTGGGATTGCGAATGCCGAGGCGCTGGGGCGGATCGCCGTTGACGAGACGGGTTACGGAACCGTCGAACACAAAACCCTGAAGAATCTCTTCTGCGCCGACGATGTCTACCGCGCTATTCGCCCCATGAAGACCGTAGGAATCGTGAACGAAGATAAAGAAAAGAAGGTCTTCGAGGTTGCGAGTTCGATTGGAGTCATCGCCGCGATCATTCCATCGACGAATCCGACATCGACAACCATTTATAAAGCGCTTATCGCGCTGAAGGGACGAAACACGATCGTCTTCAGTCCGCATCCTTCCGCGGTGCGGTCGATCGGGGAAACGAGCCGCATCATGGCAGAAGCGGCCGAGCGCGCGGGGGCACCGAAAAATGTGATTTCCTGCATGAAGCAGCCGACGATCGAAGGGACGCAGGAATTGATGAAACATCCATTAACTTCGCTCATCCTCGCCACCGGCGGCACAGGCCTTGTCAAGGCAGCCTACAGCGCAGGCAAGCCGGCCTTCGGAGTCGGTCCCGGAAATGTGCCTTCCTATATCGAAAAAACGGCCGATGTTCCCAAAGCGGTGCGCGACATCTTGACCGGGAAATGTTTCGACAACGGAACATTATGCTCATCCGAACAAGCAATCATCTGTGACGAAATTATTAAAGAGACCGTCGTCGATGAGTTGAAGAAGCAGGGCGCGCACGTCTGCACAGCGCAGGAAAAAATCCAGCTCGAGCGGGCGATTCAAACTCCACGCCGCACACTGAACACGAAAATCGTCGGGAAGTCGGCCGTGAGAATAGCCGAAATGGCTGGTTTCAGCGTACCTTCAAACATCCGCGCGTTGGTAGCGTATGCGGATGGGGTTGGCCCCGATTATCCGATCTCGATGGAAAAACTGTCTCCGGTGCTTGCGTTTTACGTGGTGAAGGACTGGCGCGAGGGTTGTGCCAAATGCATCGAGATTTTGAATTTCGGCGGTCTGGGTCACACGCTCAGTGTGCACACCAAGGACGAGGAAGTTGTCCGCCAATTCGGATTGCGCAAACCGGCTTTTCGTATTTGCGTGAACACGCCTGCAGCACTGGGCGCAGTGGGTTACACAACCAACCTCTTTCCTTCCATGACCCTGGGTTGCGGGGCTGCCGGCGGCAACATTACGTCCGATAACATTTCGCCCTTGCATCTGATTAACCTCAAACGCATCGCCTACGGCGTGCGGGACGTCGCCGCATCGCCGCCTCTCAAGACAGGAACCGCGGCTGCGGCAGCCGACGGTGGCCGCGCCGCCATCGAGGAAATCGTGGATCGGTGGCTTGGGACAAGGACTGTTGCTCCCAAACCTGTGCCGGCTCCGGCAGCGCCGGCGGCTGCTCCTCCGTTGTCCTCGTACACGCAGCTCGAACCTCCGCAGGCGCAAGCCGAGAAAAGGCAAGCAAAACCTGTTGGGTTCGTTTGTGAAGAGGATGTTCGTGCGGCTGTGCTGGCCAACTCCAAAATCGTCATTGGAAAGAAGACCATCATTACTCCGTCAGCCCGCGAAATCGCTGAAGCAAACGACGTCTTTGTCGTAGCCGACTGACCCAACGCACTGCGGATTTCAATCTCAAACGTGAGGTGCCCCATGTACGGTCTTCAAATGTACTTGACTCAATCACCTACTGACCAACCCACCGCTCTCTTGAGCCATGACGATTTGTCAAACGGGTCATTAGGTTAGTAGGTCATTGGGTCAAGTACATTTGACAGCGTACATCCGACATTTGACAGCTCACATTGAAAACCGCACTACGTTACAACAGTATGTATGCTTGTCGTTTCTTCTCAGGTAGAATGACTTCGGCCAGTTAAATCTGAACATCTGTATGAAGAGGACGCTGCTGGTGTTGTTCTTCACAACGGTGCTGTTATCGGGTGCCTGGGCTCTCGATTCTCCGCCGGGTAATGATGCAGAGTACTACTACACGCGACTCATGTATTCAGGCGTAGGCGTGCCAGAGCGAGGCGGCCCGTTTCCTGCCCGATATCCGGCGCTGCGAGGTTTCAAGTGCGACGATCTGGAGCGGGGGGAAGGCGGTTTCGGCGGCGGATGGCGCACCGATTATCCGGCTTCTGACTGCAAGTTCATCTGGGGAGTCGAGCGGCTGACAACCATCAGAGCCTATCGTGAAGCGCCGCATCCCATGGAAATCATGGATCCAAGACTCTTTGATTTTCCCTACCTCTATATTGTCGAGCCTGGCCAAATGCTGCTGAACGAGCAGGAAGCCGCGCGGCTTCGTGAGCATCTGTTACGCGGCGGGTTTCTGCACGTCGATGATTTTTGGGGAATCTATCAGCGCGCGAACTTCGAACGCCAGATGGCCAAGGTTTTTCCGGATCGTAAACTCGAGCCTATTCCTCTGACACACGAGATTTTTCACACGTTTTTCGACATCGATACGGTCATGCAAATTCCCAACGTGAGCAACGGCTGCTACGGACGCCAGACGTGGGAATCATCGTCGGACAAAGAACCGCGGATATTTGGGATCTCAGACGACGATGGCCGATTAATGGTGATCGTCACCTATAACTCGGATCTGGGAGACGCGTGGGAACACATGGACGTGGGGTGCTATCCGGAAAAATACTCCGGCCAGGCCTACCGCATGGGAGTCAATTTCGTCATCTACTCGATGACCCATTGAAATTTGGACGGCTGGATTTATAATCCGGGCTTTTCAGGAATTCTCGCCAGCATTTCAGCCTCAGGTCCAGATGTCCGTTGTGTCGTTCGGTGCAAGCTGCTGGCTGTTTTCCAGAAGGGAGACAACGCGGTGAAATTTCCAATCAGCGTGACGCTAAATGGCCGCCGGTATCAGCGCGAGGTCGAGCCGCGGCAGTTGCTCGTGCACTTGATCCGCGATATGGGCGGCGTGACCGGAACCAAGATTGGCTGCGACACCAGCCAGTGCGGCGCCTGCACGGTGCTGCTGGACGGCGTGGCAATCAAATCGTGTACGGCTCTGTCCGTGCAGGCGGACGGAGCATCCATCACGACAATTGAAGGCCTGGCCAGCGATGACAAGTTGCATCCGTTGCAGGAGGCATTCTGGAACAAACATGGCCTCCAATGCGGCTATTGCACGCCGGGCATGATCCTGGCCGCGCATGAGCTGCTGCGGACAAATCCGCAACCCAGTGACGAACAAATCCGCCATGGGTTGGAAGGGAATATGTGCCGGTGCACCGGCTACCAAAACATCGTCCGCGCGGTCCGCGAGGCCGCCGCTACCATGAGGAGGAAAGGATGAGCACCCGGGTATTTGGTTCTGGAATCCGGCGGCGCGAGGATCCCCGGCTTATTACCGGGGCGGCGACATATACCGACGACTACACGCTTCCCGGTATGGTGCACATGTTCCTGCTCCGCAGCCCGCATGCGCACGCACGCATCAAAAGAATCGACACAAGCCGCGCGAAGAACGCCCCCGGCGTTGTCGCTGTGTTTACCGCGTCAGACATCGAAGGCGCGTTGAATCCGATGCCCTGTGCCTGGCTCGTTCCCAATTCAAATCTCAAGGTGGCGCCTTATCCCTGCATCGCAAAAGACCTGGTCCGCTATGTTGGCGATATCGTGGCCGCTGTTGTTGCCGAAACTCCTTATCAGGCGGCGGACGCGCTGGATTTGGTTGCGGTGGACTACGAACCGCTTCCTGCCGTCATTGAACCCGACAGGGCGAAAGAACCTGGAGCGCCGCAGATCCACTCCGGTGTTGAGAACAATGTGGCGTTCCACTGGACGGTCACAGGCGGAGACGTCGATGGCGCCTTCAAGAAAGCGGATGTCGTTATCAAAGAACGCATTGTTCAGCAGCGTCTGATCCCGAATGCCATGGAACCGCGCTCCACGCTGGCCCATTGGTCCGGTGCGGCCGGCGAGTTGACACTCTGGAACACGACGCAGAACCCGCACATCGCGCGCTTCCTCTGCTCCGTGGTGACGGGTGTTCCCGAAGACAAGCTTCGTGTGATCGCGACCGAGGTTGGAGGCGGATTCGGCAGCAAGATTCCCGCCTACCCGGCGGACTTCATCACCGTCTTTTGCGCGAAGAAACTCAACCGGCCGGTAAAGTGGACGGAAAGCCGCAGAGAGAATTTTCAAGGCACCACCCACGGACGCGACCATGTTCAAGACGTCGAGTTGGCGGCGAGCAAGGATGGCAAGGTCCTGGGCGTCAAAGCAACCTCCTACTCCGGTATGGGCGCTTACTTGTCGACTGCCGCGCCCGGCATCCCGACAATTCTCCACGGACTGATGCTGTCGGGTCCCTACGATATTGCAGCCATCAGGGAAGACGTCTACGGCATCTACACGAATGGCACGCCCGTTGAAGCGTATCGCGGAGCAGGCCGGCCGGAAGCGACCTTTATTCTCGAACGCATGATCGACAAGTTAGCGGCGAAACTCGGAATGGATCCAGTCGACGTCCGGATGAAGAACCTCATTCCGAAATTCGAAAACGGCCATACGGTGGCAACCGGCCTCTCCTACGACAGCGGCGACTACGCGGGAGCGCTCAAAAAACTGGTCGACCATGTCGGATACAAGGACCTGCGGCGGCAGCAAGCGGATGAGCGGAAGAAAGGCCGCTATCTCGGAATTGGTATCAGTACGTACGTTGAAATCTGCGGGCTTGGTCCATCCCAGGTGGCCGGTGCCGTGGGTTTTCAGGGTGGTTTATGGGAGAGCGCCATCGTGCGATTCCATCCCACCGGAAAAGTGAACGTCTTTATCGGCGCTAATCCGCACGGGCAAGGTGAAGAAACGACCTTTGCTCAGATCGTTGCCGACGAAATCGGCGTTGATGTTAACGACGTGAAGATCGTTCATGGCGACACTCAAACGACGCCGATGGGCTGGGGCACATATGGCAGCCGAACAACAGCCGTTGGAGGCGCCGCCCTGGTCATGGCCACGCGCAAGATCAAGGAAAAGGCGAAGGTGATCGCTGCGCACCTGCTCGAAGCGGCCGTCGAAGACATGGATTACAAAGACGGCAAGTTTTTTGTGAAAGGATCGCCGGACAAAGCCAAAACGATTCAGGACATTGCGCTGATGGCGAACGTTGCCTGGAATATGCCTAAAGGCGTCGAGGCCGGCCTGGAAGCGTCGTCGTTCTACGATCCGCCGAACTTCACGTATCCCTTCGGGGCACACCTGGCAGTTGTGGAATTAGATTCGGAAACAGGGCAGATCGATGTTCGTCGATACGTGGCTGTCGATGACTGCGGGCCTCAAATTAACCCCGTCATCGTTGAGGGCCAGGTCCACGGCGGTGTCGTGCAGGGAATCGGCCAGGCTCTGTGGGAGGGCGCTGTCTACGATGAAAATGGGCAGTTGCTGACGGGATCGATGCTGGATTACGCGCTGCCAAGAGCCGATCGATTGCCTGACATGGAGGTGTTATCGACCGTCACACCATCGCCGCACCATCCAATCGGGGTTAAAGGAATCGGCGAGGCGGGAACAATTGCGTCTACCGCGGCAGTCTACAACGCGGTGATCGATGCGTTGAGTCCGTTCGGCGTCGAAACCATCAAGATGCCGGTAACCCCTGAACGGGCTTTTAATGCGATTCAACAAGCTAAGGCCGGAAGGAGATAAATCATGTACGCACCCGAATTCGACTATTACCGGGCCGGTTCGGTTTCGGAAGCAGCCGGCCTTCTGCGCAAGCATCCCGGTGCGAAGCTGCTGGCCGGTGGCCAAAGCCTGATTCCATTATTGAAGCTTCGGCTGGCCGCGCCCGCGGCGGTCATTGATATCGGCCGCATACGCGACTTGAAGGGTATCACGGTTAAGGACGAAACTATCCGTATCGGCGCAATGACGACGCACGCCGAGTTGGCAGCTTCGTCCGAACTTGCTGAAACATGTCATGCGCTGGCTCAAGCGGCGGCCGGAATCGGCGACCCTGCCGTGCGCAACCGC
>WNEQ01002114.1_pt1 | contig 12280 bp, 9 predicted proteins | sample 5399971 | NCBI WGS metagenome assembly WNEQ01 (sample SAMN13153330, study PRJNA577476) | soil metagenome | isolation source: 20 cm grassland meadow soil 2 days after 1st rain plot 5 | place: USA:California | collected 2015-09-18
GGACCATCGCTTCAGCGGAACCAACAGTTTATTCGGACGTTACGCTCACACACAGGACTCGTTGCTGGTACCCTGCGCAAGCAACAATCAGACTTCGTGTGTGCCTGGTTTCGGTCACAACGATGTCACCCGCGCTCATTCTCTTTCGCTGAACGACACCCATATCTTTTCACGGAAACTTGTCATGGAAGCCCGCGCGGGATTCAACCGTCAACTGCAATCGCGTATCGCCTTGGCCTCCGGCAAAAGTGATATCTCCTCTCAATTAGGTATTCCAGCCTCACATCATCCGAAAGATTTCGGCCACCCGATGATCGCAATAACAGGCTTCGGCACCATCGGTGACCGCGGCTATCAGAAGCGGGCCGGCACGACGGGACAGATTGCAACCAGCCTGAACTATACGCCGACATCCCATTCCATTCGCGCAGGTGTGGATCTACGGAGGATTCGGTTTAATGCGGGTTCCAACGTGCGCGAAACGATCAATTTCAGCGGGATCTGGGCCGGCAATGCGTTTGCAGATTTCTTGCTCGGCCTGCCCAGCCGCACGGCTCGGGATCCCACGGACAGTTTTCGATACCACAGCGTGAATTCTTATAACTGGTTCGTGCAGGATGACTATGTTGTCTCGGGACAGCTCACCCTGAACCTGGGTTTACGGTATGAATACAACACACCCGACGTGGAGAAGCAAAACCGTTTGGCTCAACTCAACATTCAGACGATGAGATATGAGATCGCGGGTGAGAGCGGAGCATCACGGGCTTTATATAGACCAGACAAAAACAACTTTGCGCCAAGGTTTGGTTTTGCATTGAGACCCGATGGCACTGGCCAAACGGTGGTCCGCGGAGGATACGGAATCTTTTACGATCTGCCGATCATTGGTAATAACTTGTTCTTTGTCCGGACCGGGCCTCCATTTCAACAGCCGCAAACTTTCGAGGCAGGGATTCTCCCGGCAGATTTGACGCTTTCCGACCCGTTTCCGTCGGCCCGGCTTGCGGCTTCGCCGGTCTTTGATGCTCCTTCAATCGATCCAAATTTTCGCGATGCATACATCCAGGATTGGAATCTGGGTTATCAACGGCAGCTTCCAGAAAACATGCTCTTCGAGGTGAGCTACATTGGGAGCAAGGGGACAAGGCTGGTCCGAACCGTAGATGTCAATCAAGCCTATCCTGTACCAGGATTTATCCAACCTGAAGTCCAGCCGCGGCGTCCCCTGCCGGCGTTCGGCTCTGTGCCCGTTCTTCAAAGTTCGGGAAGTTCGATCTATCACGGCCTGCTCGGGCGATTGCAGCGGCGGTTCGGGACCGGACTGTCTTTTCTGGTGTCGTACACGTACGGACATGCGATTGACGACTCCACCGGCGGCAATGTTGCCCAAGATGCGCGAAACTTGAAAATGGACCGCGGCAGTTCGGATTTCGACGCTCGGCAGCGATTTGTTCTCAGCTATGTTTACGAATTGCCGTTTGGCCGCGGTAAGGCCTTTGGAACGAACTGGGGAACCACGCTCGAGAAGCTGCTGGGTGGTTGGGGACTTTCGGGGATCGCTACTTTCCAATCCGGCCGGCCCATCTTTATTCAACTGAGCCCGTCGAACCAGAATAGCAATACCGGGTCGACCCGCGATCGGCCGAATATTGCTTACATCGTTGACTACAATATTGTGCACACCACGGCTGACCCGGTAATCGCCAACCGCAAAGACAAAACGGTCTACCTGAATCCGGCAGCATTTGCTATCCCGACGCGGGGGACATTTGGAAATGCACCGCGAAATTATTTCGACGGTCCTGGAATGAACAATTGGGATTTAATGTTGGCAAAAAACTTTCGGACGGAAGGCTTGAATGTCCAATTCAGGACGGAGTTCTTTAATGCTTTCAATCATCCGTCCTTCAACCAGCCAAACAGGTTTTTAGACGCCACTTCGTTTGGGACGATCACCAGCACGCTACTGGAGAACCGCCAAATTCAGTTCGGACTAAAGATCAATTTGGGCCCGCATGTAGGGGCGGTCTATTCCTTGAGGCTGCGCTACCCCGCAGCCTCAAGGAATAGACCGCCCCTACAGGATCAATTCAACACTCCACTAACGCCGGTCGCAGCTTGCGGCTTCCGTCTCTAGGAGCTGCACTCGAGCCCCAGCTTGCGAGGCTTTACGGCTCGGAAATTCCATCACGTTACCGGATCCTGGTACCGCGAAGCCGGGCGTGGCGCGTTCTTTCGAGAAAGTCAGTTTGGCAGCTGATGGAGCGAGATCGATTTTAATGACATCGCCCAGACCGATCTGGCCGGTCGCGATCAAATTCGAAATCGGGTAAACCAGATGCCGTTCAATGGCGCGTTTAAGATGACGTGCACCATATTTCAGGTCGGTACCTTCGCGAAGCAAAAAATCCTTTGCTTCTAACGTGCACCGGAAGATGAACTGCCTGTCCGGCTGTGATGCCATAATCCTGCTCTGGACGTCGTTCAGTTCGATGTCCAGCACCTGGCGGAGATTGGTTTGGCTGAGGGTACGGAACACAACGACCTTGTCGATTCTGTTCATGAACTCAGGAGAAAACTTCCTCTTCGCTACGTCGATGGCCGTGTGGTACAGCTTTCGGTCAAGGTCCGCGAGGTTCGCCTCGTCTTGCCGGACGCCTGAGGTGAAACCGATGCCGCCGCTCAGCAATTCACACATTTCAACCGCGCCAAGATTGGATGTCATAAAGATGACACAGCGGGATAAGTCGACTTTACGGTTGTCGCCGAGTGTCAGAGTCGCCTTATCCAAGATTCCCAACAAGAGCTGCCACAGCGCGTCGTTTGCTTTCTCGATTTCGTCAAAGAGGATAAAGCTAAAGCGAGCTCGCTCGGTCTGATATTGGTCAATCGCTTCCTGAGTTAGCAAAGGCGGTGTTTCGCGATGTCCGAGATAACCCGGGGGCGAACCGATCAACTTGGCGATCTCGTGGCTGTGCTGAAACTCCGCGCAGTCGATCTTGATGAAGGCGCGTGGACTGCCAAAAAGGATTTCGGCAGAAGCCTCTACAATGCGCGTCTTGCCGGAGCCAGTCGGTCCCAGAAACAGAAGATTACCGATCGGGCGGTTCGGCATAGCCATTCCCGCCAGATAGATCTGATACATGTTGACGATTCTGCTCACGGCGCGATCCTGCCCAACGATCTTGCCCAACAGCCGGCGTTCAAAGTCGAGGACTTCAGCACTTCTTATCTCGGGATCGAGGAGTACTTCTTCAGAAATATATGGTTTCACCATTGCTTTGTACCTCGTGCCCGTTCCTTCCGGGCCTTGCCAGGATGCCATCGGAATCGGTTTCCACTAGTTAGCGTGCAAATCGTCTGCCAATCGTCATCCTGTCTCATCGTTTTGACGTCAGTTCCTTAGTTTCGGTGGAATTGCCATTCTCATAACATCTTATCGGCCGTGGGACTTAGGGGCTTTATGGGACTTACGTGCTCTAGTGGCGGGACCGGACTTCTTCGATCGTCCGACTGTAAAGATCCTCGTATTGCAATACAATCTTGCTTGCGCAGAAATGCCGCGTCGCCCGATCTCGCGCAGCTTTTCCTAAATTCTCGCGAACTTTTGGGTTATTTAGGACGGAGAGACAGCCGTCGGCCATCGCCTGAACGTCGCCCACCTCGTATAAGTACCCGTCAATGCCATCCCGGACGACCTCAGGAACGCCACCGACGCGCGTAGCAATAACAGGGACCTCGCATGCCATTGCCTCAAGGGCAACAAGACCAAACGATTCCAATTCGCTTGGCAGCAAAAGGACGTCAGAAATGGCCAACAGTTCGCTCATATCATTTTGCTTGCCCACGAACAGGACATCCTGGGCAACTCCATGAGTGTTGGCGAGCCACTCCGCTTTTGGCCGCTCAGGACCATCGCCGACCATCAGCAGGCGCGCCTTCCGGTTTTTCCGAACGAGCGCGAAGATTCCAATGACGTCCTCGACACGCTTGACCGGACGGAAGTTTGAAATGTGGGTCAAAATTCCTTCATGGTCCTGCGCAAATCTTCTTCGAAGAGTTCGATCCGACGAGCGGCCGTACACATTGCAGTCGACGAAGTTGGGAACAACAAGAATGGGCCGGAGGATTTGAAATTCTTGGATCGTGCGCTGTCTGAGGTACTCCGACACTGCGGTAACGGCGTCGCTCTGCTCGATGCCAAAGCGGGTGATGGGAAGGTATGAGCGGTCATTACCGACCAGTGTAATGTCGGTACCATGCAACGTCGTGACAAAAGGAACGACGCGGTCGCGCAACATCATCTTCGCCAGATAGGCACTGATCGAATGCGGGATGGCATAGTGAACATGAAGAATATCCAGATCAAAGCGGGTCATCACTTCTGCCATCTTCGTCGCCAGAACCAGATCGTATGGCGGATATTCGAATAATGGATAAGTCAGAACTTCGACTTCATGGAAATAAACTCGGTCCTTCATCGTCAGACGGATCGGAAGGGCATAACTGATGAAATGGACGTCGTGGCCGCGGTTGGCCAGTTCCTTACCCAATTCCGTAGCCACCACACCGCTTCCGCCGTAAGTGGGATAGCAGGTAATTCCGATCTTCATATCTCGACAACCTGATGCGCCCTGGAATCCAAACTCAGTGTTTCTTCGAGGCGAGGAAGAAAGGCGAGACCATAACGAACCAGAAACGACGTGATGTTGAGTACGCGTTCCTGGAGTTTCTTCTCGGGAAATAGGGAATTGCCGACGGTGTCCAAATGTCTCTCGAGCGTCTCGTTCCGGCGCGCCTCTGCGTTGACAAACTTCGTTCGAAGCGTCTCCACCTGGTGCAATATTTTCTGGCGAGCCGTATCGAGTGCTCCTACCAATGTCGAATCCACAGCATCCAAGGCAGGCCGAAGGGATTCCAATTCTGAGGTCATGCGGTCTCGCGCGCGATCAAAAATGTCGACGGCTTGAACGGTTCGGACCGCTTGCCGCCGCATGAAATCGCGGCCGCGAAAAACGTCCGTGAATTCCATGTTGTACTTTTTAAGCGCACGAGCTACCCGCGGTTCGAGAATTGTCACGCTTATACGCGGAACAACCGGCGGCACCGCCCGGCCCAAAACCTCGTAAACGGCCGCAGCCTGTCCGAAGTAAGCGATCTCGGCTGGGCCTCCGACGTAGGCCGCGGTTGGAAATATCGCGTCCTGCATTGCAGGCCGCACCAGGACATTTGGGCTCAGCCATAGATCCGTGCTGAGTTCTTCCGGACGGACCGGTTGCCGGGACTTGCCGCGATACGCAAAAAAGCCGCTGAAATCCTCGTCAATTCTTACCTGCTCATGGTAGCCGGCTTTCGATAATGCTCGGTTTCGCGCGAGCAAGGCCGATCGAACGGCTGAGTTTTGCCGCACGACCTGATGAAGGGTCCCCGTCGCAAGTTTGCGAAGTTCGGCGTCGAGCGGATTGACAAGAATCAGATGGGAGCCTTCGAACAGCTTGGCCAGCATTCGGGCAAAAGCATCGACCGGAGACACCCCCGGTTTGTACGACGTCATCAACAGATCGCGGACTTCGGGTTGAAATTCTGATTCCGGCAACTTAGTCAGGCAATTGGAAATCGCGTCCACCACGTCGTCGCCCAAGCCAAGCCAAGCCGAAGGGCGGGATTCAGGATTCGAAAGATTCACACGGACCTGCTGCAGGGCGGAATCTCTGTCGAGTATAGCGGCCCACTCGATCTCTTGATAGTCGTGGTCTTCTGCGGCAATCCAGAAAACCGGAACGGCTGTTACTCCGCGATCGCCCAAAGCCCGAGCGAGTTTAATTGCCGTGATCGCCTTGAGGATCGTGTAGTTGGGGCCAGTGAACAGTCCCGGCTGTTGACCGCAAATCACCGCGACAGCCCCTGCCCGGAGCTTCTCCACAGACGACGGGTTAGCTCCCCATTGTCGTTGTTGCGCGTCCAGCACCGTACACAATGTTTCACGATGCGCTCGGTCGAGAGCCGGACGCTGCCGCGCAAAAGATACAACGGCTTCTAACGAATAATCCTGCCGGTAGAATTCGCGGACACGGCTCGAGTCGTTGATGTAATCAAGGAAGAGAGCCGACATTGAGGGCAGGCTCCCGAAGGGAATCCGCATCATGAAAGTTCGGCTAGCTCGTTATTCATCCTTCGGAAGATCTGCGCCAGATCCTCATGGCCGGCGGGTTTCAACGGAAGAAGAGGACGTCTCGGCACGCCTGCCTGGAATCCCTCCAGTTCCATCGCGGCCTTCAGCCCCGCAATACCATACCGTTCTGTTACGGCTCCCGCAGCGGGGGCGATGATGCGCTGAATCACTCCCGCTTTTTTGTAATCGCCGGCGGCGAAGGCTCGATACAGCGACAGCGCCGCCTTAGGCGCAGCGCAAGCGATCGCAACAATGCCTCCGCGCGCTCCAGCAGCCATAGCTGGGAAAAGAGTAGGAGCCGCTCCGGCCAGGACCGGAAATTTGTCCGTATTCCAGACAACCTCGGAGATCAATTTCACATCACCCGAACTGTCCTTCAGGCCACCAATGTTGGGATGTTTAGCAAGCTCGATCACTAATCGTGATTGCAATGGAACGCCGGTAAAAACAGGGACGTTGTAGATAATAACGGGGACTGGGGAAGCTTCCGCAACGGCCGTATAGTGATTTAGATAAACATCAAAGGTCATCTGACTCTTGAAATAGAACGGATTTTTCACGAGCACCGCATCAACTCCGCGCTCGGCCGCCTGCTTCGTTAGTTCAATCGTCGCGCGCGTCGATTCCACGCCTGTGCCCGCCAGCAACGTCATCGACGACGGAATGCGTTTACGAGCAGCTTCGATGAGCTTTAATTTCTCGGAGTGTTCCAGGTATACCGACTCGCCATTGGAGCCGAGCACAAGATAACCTTCGAGCCCGGCTTTCAAGTATTCCTCGACGTTCCGCTCGAAAGCATCATAGCGAACCATGCCGGTCTCGTCGAACGGTGTCACCATTGGTGGGATGATTCCTTTAAGCTCTAACAACGCGTTGTTCCATCCTCTCTTTATAAAATCGTCAGAACTGAACGATTATAGATGCTGGCTGTCATAAACAAGAAATACCGTCTCCCTCTGGGAGAGGGCGCGAAGCGCGAGACCGATAGGGCGAAGCCCCAAGAAAGGGTGCCGGTCTCAAGGTTTGATTAGACTTGCGCCGCTCACCCGGCGCCACTTCAATTGGTGGCCCGCCCTCTTCCAGGGGGAGAGGGACCGCCGCCCAATTCGTTCACAGCCTCATGGATCGCCGCTCGAGTTGCGCAGGGAAGCCAGAACCTCAACCCACTGGCGGGTGCGCGCCCGAACATCCACGCAATCCAGCAAGTCGCGAATGACGGCAATCGCGTGAGCGCCAGCTTTCAGCACTTCCGCCGCGTTTTCCAGCCGGATTCCCCCAACTGCGACAATCGGCTTGTAAACGACTTTGGAAATCTCCTGAAGACCGCCGAGACCGACGACAGGATCCGGGTTTTCCTTCGTCGAAGTCGGAAAAATCGGTCCAACGGCTATGTAGTCGACAGGCAATTTATCGGCTTCGACTGCTTGCTGCATATTATGTGTTGAAACCCCAACGATCGCGTCCGGACCTAAAATCGATCGGACGGCAGCAGGAGGCAAATCCTTTTGACCCACGTGCGCACCTGCAGCACCGGCTATGCGTGCGATGTCAACGCGGTCGTTAACAATGATGCGGACATCCGAGGGCGCCAATGCGATGACCCGGTCCACTTTGTCGAGCAGCTCACGCGAGCTGGCATTCTTGTCTCGGAGCTGGATCAGACGCGCGCCACCGGCAATCAGCGATGCCGCAAGCCACCCAGGATTACCGAAGGACGCGTCCGCGATCGCATACAGACGCGGAAGAGCCTTCATGCCATTTCGACAGCACGGGCGCGATTGTCTTGTAGATGGTCGAGAAACTTGGTGTAAATCTTGCCGTTACGAAATTCGGCATTACGGAGGATCTGGCGATGCAAGGGAATGGTGGTCTTCACACCTTCGAGGACAAACATATCCAGCGCACGATCCATGCGCCTTATGGCTTCGTCCCGGTCAAATCCATGCACGATGAGCTTGGCAATTAAGGAGTCGTAATAGGGCGGAATAACGTACTCGGCATAGGCAGCCGTGTCGATGCGGACTCCTGGTCCACCAGGCGCGTGCCAGCTTGTGATCTTACCCGGCGAAGGCTTGTGCGTGACAGGATCTTCGGCGTTGATGCGGCATTCGAGTGCGTGCCCACGGAAATGAATCTCATTCTGCCGGTGCGGCAACTTTTCACCGGCCGCGATAAGAATTTGATCTCGCACCAGATCGATCCCTGTGACCAGTTCAGTCACAGGATGTTCAACCTGGATGCGGGTATTCATTTCCATGAAGTAAAAGTTCTTTCTCTCGTCGACGAGGAACTCGAGCGTACCCACATTCCAGTACCCAATATCGGTCATCGCCCGCACAACACTGCTGCCAATGGCTTCCCGAAGTTCGGAACTCATTATGACGGATGGTGATTCTTCAATTAATTTCTGATGCCGGCGTTGAATCGAGCATTCACGCTCACCCAGATGAATGACATTACCGTATTCGTCGGCCATGATTTGGAACTCGATGTGGCGGGCCCGCTCGATAAATTTCTCAATGTAGCAGTGCGGAACAGCAAACGCGCTTGCCGCCTCGGCCTGCGCAGTTTTCAGCGCAGTGAGTAACTCCCCACGACTGTGCACCACTCGCATACCGCGGCCGCCTCCTCCTGCCACGGCTTTGATAATCACGGGATAGCCGATTGCTTCGGCTGACGCCACGGCTTCCTTTTCCGTGTGAATCGCATCGGAGCTGCCGGGAAGGACGGGCAACCCTAGCCGGTCCATTTCGCGGCGCGCACGCACCTTATTACCCATCAGCCGAATTGATTCCGATGATGGCCCGACGAACTTGACGCGGCTGGATTCGCACACTTCGGCAAAGTATGCGCTTTCGGATAGAAATCCATATCCAGGATGAATCGCGTCGGCATCCGAGACTTCAGCCGCGCTGATCACGCTGGGAATATTCAAGTAGCTGTCGCTACTCTTCGCAGGGCCAATACATATCGCCTCATCAGCGAACCGCACGTGAAGCGCATGCCGGTCGGCTTCGGAAAAAACGGCGACGGTCTTGATACCCAGCTCTTTACACGAAAGAATGATCCTGAGGGCTATTTCCCCGCGATTCGCGACGAGTATTTTCTTGAACATATTTATCGCGGGCGAATGGCGAAAAGTTTTTCGCCATATTCAACAGGCTGGCCATCTTCCACGAGAACGCTGACGACTTCGCCAGCCACGTCGGATTCGATCTCGTTCATCAATTTCATGGCCTCGATAATGCAGACCACGCTTCCCTTGTCCACGAAATCGCCTACCGATACGAACGACTCCGAGCCGGGCGAAGGCGCCTGGTAAAAAGTGCCCACGATCGGCGATTTAATGTAGAAAAGATCCTCCTCTTGTTGTGACCCCGCCGCCGGTGGCGCAGACGTCAACTCGACGGTGTCGGCTGCTGTCATCCCGCTTTGAACAGGCGCCTGAGCTCTCGGGGCCGCGTGGTTGGAGGACCGCTTAATCCGTAGTCGGACTCCCGATTGTTCCAATTCCAACTCTTCGATTTCTTCTTTGGACGTGACAATCTCGATGATCTCTTTCAGTTCCTTTAAGTCCATAAAGGCAATCGGGCAGTATAGCAGAACAGGAAATTGGGAGTCCGACGGGTGAATTCCCTATTTTCCGTTCAGCGTTTTCCGGATTTGGAAAATAGGGAATTCACCCGTCGGACTCCGAACTTCCTATCTCCCGAGCGGCCTGCTTGAGCTCGTATCGTGCCCGTCCGATTTGATCCTGTGACCTCGATAGCAGGATCAAATAATGTTCCGGGGGAATACTCCGCGCGATCATCATCGATCGTTCGGAAACTACGATATTCTCGACGAGATTGCCGGCTCCTGAATCCTCCGAGGCGCTGCGCGCGATGCGCAGCAGCGTTATGTACTCGCCGACAATGGTCTCGATATCGAGACTGGGATCTTGGACCATGTGATCCACGACGCCTTCGGGACCGACCAGGATCACAGCCTGGATATCCACTACATTTTTGCGCAGCTGTCCGAGGACCTTTCGAAATATGGCCTGTTTAGAATACTGCAAATTCAGCGCTGCTGCGGCTGGGCGGGCGCTTGCTCTTCCCCCGGCGTCAGAACCGAAATCGCTTCCAGCGGTTTGATCCTCGGCGTGATAAAGAAGAGCAACTCGCTTGTTGTCTTAACCGTTGCTGTGTCCTTGAACAGAGTTCCAATCAAGGGAAGATTGCCCAAACCGGGAACTTGCTTCACATTAACTGAATCCGTGTCGACGAGAATTCCTCCGATGACCGCTGTTCCACCGTCGGGTATGAGCACTTGAGTCGTTGCCGATTGAGTCGAGACCGATGGTATGCCTCCCACGGCTTTCGCAAAATCCGGCTGGCTGTTCGTAATGGCGGCCCTTAACAAAATCGTACCGGCTTCGGTGATCTGCGGCGTCACCGTAAGGTTTAACGTGAAGCTGGTGAACTGAACCGTGATCGTATTATTCACGTTCGTCTGAACAGGAATCTGCGTACCTTGCTGGATCGTAGCTGGGACGTTATTTTGCGTTGTCACGCGCGGACGCGAAATGAGTCTTGCCGTTCCCCGGGCCTCAAAGACCGAGATGATCTCATCCAAGAGGACGTCACCACCCGGCTGAATCAAGAAGGACAATCCAGCTTTGCCGGCCGCCGCGAAATCGGATATCAGCGGAACGCCGGAGCCCGTGGCCACACGGGGAGGCGGGTTCCGCGCAAAACCACTGGACGAGTTGGGAAGACCAGTAAGGACGTTGCCGGTGCGATTGCCAAAGAGTAACCCGATCTGGTTGCCGATATCTCTCGAGAACGATTTGTTAGCCTGAAGCAAACGCGCTTCAATTTCGACTTGCTGCGCCGGCGTGTCCAGAAACTTCACCATCGACTCGATATTGGTGAATTGTGAAGAAATATCCGTGACAATCAGCGCGTTCCGCCGCTCATCGGTAATAATGTTGCCGCGGAGCGACAACAATCCTTTCAGGGTGGCACTCACCGTGTCGGCCTTGGTGTAGTTCAACAGGAAAGTCCGGGTAACCAGGGGTGCCGCCTGGTCTTGTGCGTCGCGTAATGCTTTTTGGGCGGCTTGTTCCGCCTGCAACGTTGCATTCGTCGCTATGCGTAACACGTTCCCCTGGAGCTGCGCTCCAAAGTTGTAATTCTTCAAAACGACGTCGAGGGCCTGATCCCAAGGTACGTCCGTCAACTTCAACGTCACTGTACCACCAACGTTCGGATCCAGTACAACGTTGAGGCCGCTGATCTCGGAAATCAGTCTGAAAAAATCTTTGACGTCGTAATCCCTAAGATCGAGCGAGATGATTTCGCCACTATATTGCGGCGTCGGAGTTGGCGTGGTGGACGGAAGTTGCGGCGGCGTCTGCGGCACAACAGTGACCTGCGATTCCGATCGGGCGGCTGCATTTTCGGCCGCCGCAATCACCGGAGAACTGCCAGAAACTCTGGCAACGGCCGCAGCAGCCTCGACTGCCGGTTCCGCCGGCCGGGCTGGAGTGCCCGCAACTGTTATTGCTGAGGCGGGATTCTGTACTATTGCTGGACTCTCCACTGTCTCGGTAACGACCGCAGTTTCCAACGGCGGCGCCACTGGAGGCCCCGCAACCTGATTTAGCGGCGCGTGCGCGTCCTGGCCAAAAAGGATACGAAGGTTTCCACCCCCATCGTTGATGAAGCGGTAATCGGCGTTAGCGGCGAGGTCGAACACAATGCGGGTTGCCTTGCGGCTCTCATCGCTAAAAAAAGATGTGCGAACGCGCTGGACGCCTGCGGCGTCGATTTTCTTTTCCTTGAAGCTGATCGTGTTCTGAATTCCGTGAAAATCCACGACGAGCCGGCGAGGGTTGTCTAGGACAAAGTGCGTGTATTTGGTTTCATCAGTGGCGGTGATCTTGACTTCAAGAGATTCGCCGTTGCTGTTGAAGGAAACGTCCTTCACAACGACGGAGTCTTTCGAAGCTGCTCCGTTGACGGCCAGAGTCGAGATCAGTAAAAGCACCCCAACCGAAGTGAACTTTCCGGAATCAACTCTCATTTCTGTTCTCCTGGCGTAGGCCGCACTTTCCGCTCG
>WNEQ01001525.1_pt1 | contig 12216 bp, 16 predicted proteins | sample 5399971 | NCBI WGS metagenome assembly WNEQ01 (sample SAMN13153330, study PRJNA577476) | soil metagenome | isolation source: 20 cm grassland meadow soil 2 days after 1st rain plot 5 | place: USA:California | collected 2015-09-18
CTTATCGCGTAACTGGACCCGACGACTACATTCAAGTTCCTCCAGCCCTTTGTCGGGCGGCGGAAGCGGGACAAGGCTGTGGCCTTCTACGTGATCGAGAAAGGGATGCACGAGGAGCAGGAGATCCAGATGCTCGGGTCGCTGATGGACGGAAGCATCGAGTTCAAGGTCGAGCAGCTGAAGTCGTTCCTGTGCATTAAGGGCATCTGCGACGTGCAGAGCCGGGGCTGGATCCGGTACACCTACACGAAATCGAGCTTGTCGATCGGGTCGTTCTCGCTGGACCACATCAAGTGATCAGGCGATCTCCGGGGAACGCCCTTTCCCGGGTTTGGCGGGTTGCTGCGGGACGTTCACCTGCGGGATCGGGACCGGCGGCGGGAGCCGGAGTTCCCGCGCGAGGATGACCGCCTCCGGGATGCAATTCGACATGATCACGGTGTGAATCTCCTGGGCGACCTCGGGCGGCATCTGGCCCCCGGCGGACCAGCTTTTCACGAGCGCCCTCGCGTCGCCTTCCCAGAGCAGGTTCCCTTCGATCTGGATGAGGCCGACGACGGCCTCGGAGGCGTGGTAGTTCGCCGTGAAGCGGAAGTCGACGGAGGCCTGGCGGTCCCCGAGTTCGGAGATGAGGGTGACGGTACTGTTGTGGTCCACTCGCAGGTTCAGCCAGCGGTCCGTCGGCTTCACGAAGCGGCGGCCGTCCACACTGGAGAATTCGAACGTCTTGATCGGCATCGATTCGCTGCATCGAACGAACCGACGCTATTTGAATGTTCGCGGAAGCGCGGATTTTAGCCTCGGCCGACGTTCGGAGGTCGCCATGGTCCTTTGGATCGGCGTCGATGACACGGACAGCTTGCAGGGCATGTGCACGACGTTCCTTGCCGCCGAGATCGTTCGCGAGCTCACGGAAGATTATGACCTGATCGGGTTTCCGCGTCTCGTCCGACTCAATCCGAATGTCCCGTGGAAAACGCGAGGCAACGGGGCAATCTGTCTCCGATTCGGCCGGGGAACCGGTCGGAAGAATCTGATTGGGGAACTTGAAAGTCAACCCGTTTGGTCCTTCGCACGGGCTGAGGGCGTCGATGATCCCGAGCGCGTTCAGTCCCGGATCGCGAACCTCGTCGAGAGACGCTCCGAATTCCGGGAACCGACAACGAACCCGGGCTTCTGCATCCTTTCCAAGCAACCCGCGGCCACCCTGTACTGGAAGGCCGTGCGGCGAATTGTCTCGAAGGAGGAGGCGCTGGCCGCCGTCCGGTCACCGGGCGTCCTCCGCGAGTACAAGAACGGTCGGGGAATCATCGGTTCATTGGCTGCGGCTGCTTGGCGGCCCCACGACCGAACATACGAGGTGCTCTGTTACCGCGACGAATCTCGGTGGAGGACGCCTCGCCTCCTTGAGTCGGGTTCAGTGAGAGACATGGACCGGACGTTCACCTCGACCTTCAACAACTACGATTATGAATGCAATCGGATTGTCATTGCTCCACACTCCCCGTGTCCGATTCTCTTCGGGATCCGTGGGGACGATCCCGGCGTCCTGCCGTCCGCAATGCGGACAATCAAGGGAGAGCCAGCCGCGGGTTGGATGGTCTTCGAGACCAACCAAGGGACCGACGATCATGTGATCCCAGGTCAGGCGGTCGAACCGAAAACGACGGTTCAGGTCGAGAGGGAGGTGTCCGGGCGGCCCCGCTCGATCCGCGGTGGCCATGTCGTCGTCGAACTCAACGACCTCGAAGCGGCCGCGTATGAACCTTCGAAAGGATTCCGAACCGTCGTTCGGGCGCTCCGGCCGGGCGACCGCGTGCGTGTCGTCGGGTCAATCCGGGACCAGCCGAGGACGCTCAACATCGAGAAACTGCAGGTCCTGTCCCTGTCCGAAGAATCTCACAAGCTCGCTAACCCCCTCTGCTTCAAGTGCCAGAAGCGCGCCAAGTCGATGGGGAGGAAGGCCGGCTTTCGCTGCGCTCGGTGTGGCCAACGCTTCCCCGCCTCCTCCGCGATCACGGAACATGTTAGCCGGCCCCTGGAACCGGGTTGGTACGAACCGCCGGTTGGGTCGAGGCGTCACCTCAGCAAGCCGCTCAGCCGCCGACCCGCGCGAGCCGGACGCCTCGGGGCAGCTTGACCTGTTCGATCCCGAGCCCCGGGATTCGGAACCGCCGTTCGAGTGCTTGGACGACGAATGAAAGCGTGACCGTGATTGCGAGGAAGATCACGGTGACGATCGCAAAAATCTCGAACACATCGCCCGCGAAGCCTTCGTGTTGCGCGATGTAGCTGATTTCGCTTTGCACCCCGAGCACGAATAGGAATGTGCTCGCCTTGAAGAGTCCGATGTACTCGTTCGTGAGCGGAGGAATGATCAGGCGGAGCGCCTGAGGCAGGATCACATATCGCATCGCTTTCAACCGGGAGAAACCGATCGCCCTCGCGGCTTCGACTTGGCCCGAGTGAACCGTCTGAAGGCCGGCTCGGAAGATCTCGGCCTGATATCCTCCGGTATTGATCGCAAGGGCGATGATGCCGATGAGAATCCCCTCGCTCGCGTATTGCGGGAGAAACACGATGAAGAACGAGGAGGCGAACAAAATCTGGACGTACAATGGCGTCCCTCGAATGATTTCGACAAATCCGTCCCCGATTCGTCGAACGACATACTTGGTCCCATACCACAACAATGAGAGCACGACCAACAACCGGCGTGTGACCTCGCTGCCCGAAGGGGCCTCCTGCCTCTCTCGCTTCTCGACGCGCATGGAAGCCGCAAACCTAGCAACGGACACGGTTCTGGCGGTCCGAAGCCATCCCACCGAGAAGCCGAGGGCCATCCCGACGACGAACGCGATGGTCGTCGCGTACACATTCGTGAAGACCGCGTGCAAGTACAGCGGATAATTGCGAGTGATGTACGCGACATCAAGCCCGCGGCTTCCGACCAGCAAGTCGTAGATGTAAACGAGGGATCCGATGATCACGGCGAGGGCGAGCGCGGCGTCGAAGTACCGCCAGCGGTCCCTCAGAAACTTTCGCCAGTTTGTCATGCGACTACCTCAGGATCTTGCTCACGAAAGACCGCGTTCGATCCTCCTTCGGATTTTGGAAGATATCCTCGGCGGTCCCCTCTTCGATGATCTTCCCCGCATCCATGAACAGGATACGGCTCGCGACGTTACTCGCGAACCCCATCTCGTGCGTGACGACAATCATGGTCATGCCTTCGCGCGCGAGCGCCGCCATCACGTCGAGAACCTCTCGGATGTACTCGGGATCCAGTGCGGACGTCGGCTCGTCAAACAACATCGCCTTCGGATCCATCGCGAGCGCCCGGGCAATCGCAACCCGCTGCTGCTGCCCCCCCGAAAGCTCGGCGGGGTACGCGTTCTCTTTGGCCGCGAGGCCCACGCGAGCGAGCAGCTTTCGAGCCTTTTCGATTGCCTGATCGTGGGGGATGCCTTTGACGCGAGTTAGCCCCAGGGTCACGTTCTCGATCGCGGTGAGGTGAGTAAAGAGATTGAAACTCTGGAACACCATCCCTACCTGCTGACGCACCCACTCGTGTCGAATCCCGTGGCGGTTCACATGTACGCCGTCGATGAACACCTTCCCTGAATCGGGTTCCACAAGGAGATTGATGCATCGGAGCAGAGTGCTCTTCCCGGACCCGCTCGGACCGATGATCACGATTGCTTCCGCTTTCTGGACATCGAACGTGATGCCGCGAAGCACATGCAGCGCGCCGAAGTGTTTTTGGATGTCTTCGACTCGGATCATAGAGAAATCGACTCCAAGCCGGGCGTGTGGAACTTTCGCTCGAGGAGCCGGAGTCCCCGGGTCACGGAGTATGTGAGGACGAAATACGTGAGTGCGACGACGGTCCAGACGGCGAAGATCCAGACAATCGGAAACCCGCTGGCGGGGAGTATCCCGAGCAGGTCGCGGCTCTTCGCAACAAGTTCTGTCCCCGAGATCGCCGCGAGGATCGAGGTGTCTTTGATGAGGACCGCGAACTCATTTCCAAGGGGCGGGAGGCTGAGACGAAACGTCTGCGGGAGGATGACGTGCATCATCCCTTGCCACGGCCGTAGGCCTAGCGCCTGGGCGGCTTCCTGTTGCCCCTTGGGCACCGACTGGAAGCCCGCCCGAAAGATTTCAGCCTGGTACGCCGAAGAGTGCATCGCGATCGCGATCGCAGCGAGGCCCACCGCGATATCCCCTCGCCGGAAACCGGAGAGGAAACGGTCCATAATGGGTTGGGGGACCAGGTTGGTGCCGAAGAGAGAGGCGAAGATCACGAGGATGAGGGGTGGGAGCCCCCGGAACACATTCACGTAGAGCGATGCGGGCCACGAAAATACCCGGATTCGAGAGACTCTCGCCCACCCCATGAGAAAGCCAAGGACCACGCTCAGCGGGAGCGTCAGGGCGACGTAGAAGAAAGTTCCAAAGAGTCCGGTGACGTAGAATCGCCCGTAGATCTGCCAAAAGCTGGCACTCACCAGCGAGAACCGGAAGATGGATGGGAGGACGACGAAGACCATCAAGATGCCACCGAGGATCATCTCGACTAAGTGGACGATTGTGAGGCGGGTGACCAGCTTCGGGGGTGCGCGGAGGGGAAAAGCAGCCGCCGTTTCCATCGAGGACATCCCTCATACGGAAGAAAAGAGGAAAAGGTTTGCGACCCAGACTTGAGCCGCAAACATACCGACTCAGAACCACTTGTTCAGGATCGTGTTGTACGTGCCGTCCGCCTTCATGGCGGCCAGTTGGGCGTTGATGACCGGCACAAGGCCGAGGGGATCCCCGTTGGCGACCGCGAACGCGTACAGCTCGTTCGTCAAGATCTCGCCCCCGACCGCGTAGGCGGTCGGATTCGCTGCGGCGATTCCTTGGGCTGCCGGAAGGTCGATGACGACGATGTTGACGACGCCCTGAGAGAGCAGCAGGAGCACGTCCTCGACCGTGGGACGAAGCTCCAGGTGTTTGGCGCTCACCACGTTCTTCAGGTTGTCCTCAACCCAGAACTCGCTCGTCGTGATGGCCTGAGCCCCGATGATTAGCGTCGTCGTGTTGAGCTCCGCAACGGTGCACACGGCCGCGGCACAGTAGGCCGTGTTGTCATTGGCCCGCTTCAAGATCCCTTGGTTCGAAAGATAGTACGAATTGGAGAAGTCCATCGATTTGTTGCGTTCGGCGCCAACGTCCCCGTTCATCGTGATGGCGCCCACGGCGATGTCCATTCGCCCGACGCTCACCGCGGCCAGCAGGGCGGAGAAGTCTCGGAAGTCATTCCACTCGTAACAGAGATTCGTAACCGTATCGCTGCACTCCGTGTAGCCCCAGCCTCGGTGGACAATTGTCTGAATCATCTCAATGTCGAATCCCTCGAGTTGATCGCTCGTCGCATTGCGGGATTCGAACGGCGGAAATGGAGTGTTCGTCCCGAGGAACAGCTTCGAGACTTTCGTCGGCGCGGGGGAAAAGACGAGCCACCCGACTCCGATGCCCGCCCCGAAGACGACGATGGCCACGACCGCGACAATAACGACCGAAACACCCTTCGCCCCCCGCATCGCTTCTGCCGGGGGCGCACCTCCTCCCGCCGCCATGCCGGGTGCAAATGCATGTCACTATTTGAATGTCACCGGGCACGAGAAATGTTGGAACGGGCAACGAACTCGGTTGCAGTGCGGGCGGATCACTTCCCGGCGCGCTTGAAGCATTCCTCGAGCACGTCTAGGCCTGCGTCGAGCACATCCCGCGGGATGTTGAGCGCGGGGATGTATCGCATCGCCGAATCGCCGCACGGGAGCAAGATGAGGCCATGCTGGTACGCGTCCTTCTCAATTGCATCGCGGCGTTTCGGGTCTGGTTTCTTTGAGCGCTTGTCTGTCACGAACTCCGTGGCTTGCATCAGCCCGAGCCCCCGGCGTTCCCCGATGAACTCATACCGTTCGGTCATCTCGTCGAGGCGTCTCGCGAGGTGCTCTCCCACCTTCGCGCTCCGAGCCACCAGCCCTTCATCCTCAATCACGTCCAACGTCGCCAGAGACGCGGCGCATGCGACCGGGTTCCCGCCGAACGTGTTCGAGTGCTTCCCGCTCTCCCGGAAGTCCATCTCGGCGGGATACACGGCCGCACCGATCGGGAGGCCGCCCCCGAGTGACTTGGCCATCGTCAAGATGTCCGGCACCGCCTCCGAGTGCTCGATCGCCCACATCTTCCCGGTCCGCCCAAGCCCCGACTGGACTTCGTCGTCGATCAGGAGGAGACCGTGGTCTTTCGCGATCTTTGCGATCCGATCCATCCAGCCCGGTGGCGGGACGATGTAGCCGCCTTCGCCTTGCACGGGCTCGACGAAGACGCCCGCGGTGTCCTCCGGCGGCGCGACCGTTTTCATGTAGACGTCCTCGATGATGTTCGCGCAGTACAGGTCGCACGACGGATAGGTGAGCTTGTACGGGCAGCGGTAACAGTACGCATACGGCACGTGGACGACGCCAGGCATCGTCGGGAAGAATCCGGCACGTTGCTTCGCCTTGCTCGCCGTCAGCGAGAGAGCGCCTTGGGTGCGCCCGTGGAACGCTCCGAGGAACGCGAGGAACATCTGCCGCTTCGTGTGACTCTTGGCGACTTTGATGGCAGCCTCGTTCGCCTCCGTCCCCGAATTACCGAAGAAGACCTTCTTGCGGTGCTTGCCGGGGGTGATCTTCCCCAGCCGCTCGGCGAGCGTCGCCTGAATCTCGTAGTAGAAGTCGGTGCCCGCGAAATGGGTGAACTGCGACGCCTGGCGGGAGACCGCCTCGACAACCTTTGGGTGCGCGTGACCGACGTTGAGGACCGAAATTCCGGATGCGAAGTCGATCAGGACGTTGCCGTCGACGTCTTCGACGATGGAGCCGGAGGCCCTCTTGACGACGATCGGGGCCGACTTCGTCGTGGTTGCAATGTAGCTGTGGTCCCGCGCGATGATCTCCTTCGCCTTCGGGCCGGGCGGAGTCACTTTGATGTCCGGGACCTTCACCGTAGCACCGCGACTTGACCTACGGTCTGGGCGTATTAATAGTCTCGTCGCCCAGAATCCGGTGGCGCGCGCACCGGGTGTGCCGGCCTACTTTGCAGCTCCGATTCGCATCATTGTCGTGCCGCAGACGGGGCACTTTCCTTTCATCGCGGGCTTGCCGTTTTTTAGCTTGACCGCGACCGGGTTCTTGATCTCCCGCTTGGCTCGGCACTTCACGCAATAACCTTGCACCATGGGGGAATCACCGCGGGTGCAAGGGGTGACCCCTGATAAAGTGTGTGGTCCCCATAGTGTTTCTCCGCGAACCGCGTCCACAATACTTTTATAATGGTATTTTGATACAACTCGCAGAATGTAGGGAGAGGTTGCGATGGCTGAAAAACCAACGGCAGCGTTTGTGTTGTCTCTGATCGGAGGGATCTTCATCCTTCTAGGTGCGATTGTCGTCATGGCCTTAGCGTCCGTGATCGGCTCGCTCATGCTCATCGGCGGAGGGGACCCGAACCTCGCCTACTTGTACGGAGCGGTGGGCCTCATCTTCGCGATCCTCGTCTTGGTTGGGGCCGTCATGCTGTGGATGAAGCCTCAGCAACACGTCATGTGGGGCGTCGTCGTCCTGCTCTTCTCGTTGTTCAGCATCATCACCACGGGCGGGTTCTTCATCGGGCTCATCTTGGGCCTCATCGGCGGGATCCTGGGGATCGCCTGGAAGGCCCCGGCACCGATGGCCCCGGGCATGGCGCCGCCCATGATGCCTCCGTCGATGCCTCCGCCTTGAATGGTTTGAGATTCGACGAACGACGGAGGGGCGGCCCTCCGTCCTCTTCCAACCCGGCGCCGCGTCGATGGGTCGCGAGTTCTCTGTTCTGAAACTCTCGTCGAAGACTAGTTATCCAGTAGCTAGTTCGGACCTTTCGGAGAACGACCCGTGGCCTCCGTGCCTCCCGGCTACTATCCGCCCGGCCCCTACCCGCCTCCGTCCCGGCCGATCGGCGTCACTCTCCTCGCAGTACTCACGATCCTCCTCGGCGTCCTGATCGTGGGCCTGGGACTCCTGTTCATCGTGGCCCCGCTGATTCTGGTCGGGGTCGGACTACCCCTCGCGTTCGGTTTAGCCGCGGGTGTGATCGGCGCGATCGTGCTCGTGTTCGGCCTCATCTGGATCGGGGTCGGCGTCGGACTCCTCCACCTGCGCGGCTGGGCCTGGTGGCTCGCGGTCATCGTGATGGTCCTCTCGATCGTGGGAAGCTTCGCGTCGCCCCTCACCGCGGTGATCCCGGCTCTGATCTTGATTTACTTGATCGTCGTGCGGCACCACTTCAGATGAACCGTCGCGGCGGAAACCTTTTTAGCGGCCCGCACTTTGGTCGCGTCGGAGATCCCCCTTTGACGTACACTCGTTTCGAGCGGGCCCGGATCATCGGCGCGCGCGCTTTGCAAATTTCCATGGGAGCGCCGACGATCACGGCGCTGGACCAAGAAGCCGACCCACTCGACATCGCATTCCGAGAGTTCTCCTCCGGGAGTTCGCCTCTGAACGTCCGGAGGTTCGCGGATGCCCTCGATTGATGGGGCCTCGATTCGGAAAATTCTTGACAGCCGCGGAAACGCGACGATCGAGGTCGAGATCCGCGCGGCGAAAGTGACCGGCCGTGCCGCGGCACCGAGCGGCGCGAGCACCGGAGCCCACGAACCCAAGGCGTTTCCGGAAGGGGGCGTCGACGAAGCCATTCGGATCTTCCGGGAGTCGGTCGGACCCGGGATCAAAGGCCGCGAGGTATCGGACCAGGCCGGACTCGACCGCACGCTGCGGGAGATCGACGGCACACGGAACTTCGCCCGCATCGGCTGCAACGTCGCCACGGCAGTCTCGCTCGCGAACGCGAAGGCGGCCGCCGTCGCATCAGGCCAACCGCTATTTCGATACCTGGGCGGGCGGTCCCGCCTGTCCCTGCCCCTTCCCCTGGGGAACGTGATTGGCGGTGGCCGTCACGCCGTCGGGGGCACGACGATTCAAGAATTCATGGTGGTGTCTCAGGGTCCGACGGTCTCGGCGAACGTCTTCACGAATGCGCGGGTTCACGGCCTGGTGCGCGATGCGCTGGCCGAGGAGCTCCCCGACGCGGCCCTCGGTCGCGGGGACGAGGGAGCGTGGGTCGCGAAACTCGCAGACGAGGAGGCGCTCGCGCTCCTTGCAAATGTGTGTCGCGAGGCCTCGAAGGGCGCCGGATTCGCCGTACAGCCCGCACTCGATTTGGCCGCATCCGAGTTCTTTCGCAACGGGCAGTATCGGTACCGCGAGCGAACGATTTCCCCCGAGGAACAGGTCGATTTTGTCGAGAGGCTCGTCCGCGACTATGGGCTGTTCAGCGTGGAAGACCCGTTCGACCAAGAGGATTTCGGTGCGTTCGCGGATCTCACCCGGCGCATCGGGGACCGCTGCAAAGTCATCGGGGACGACATCTTCGTCACGAACGTGGAGCGATTGCGGCGCGGGATCGAACTCCGAGCGGGCAACGCTATCCTTATTAAGCCGAACCAAATTGGGACGCTCTCCGAGACGCGGGCCGCCGTGGACCTGGCCCACAAGTCCGGGTTCGCAACCGTGATGTCGCACCGGTCCGGGGAGACGACGGACGACACGATCGCCCACCTCGCCGTGGCGTTCGGATGCCTCGGCATCAAGACGGGCGCGGTCGGCGGCGAGCGGATCGCGAAGCTCAACGAGCTCATCCGGATCGAGGAACAACTCCAGGCAGGCGCATGATGCAGGAAGAAGAGCAGACGGGCGTGCAGGGACTGCTCGTCCCCGAGGATGTCTACCTCACGTCCGGAGTGCACATCGGCACCCAGCAGAAAAGCGCCGATATGAAGCCGTTCATCTACAAAGTCCGGATCGACGGCCTCTATGTCTTGGACATCAAGAAGACGGACACCCGGATCCGGGAGGCGGCGAAGTTCCTCGCCCGGTTCAAGCCGGAGAACATCCTCGTCGTCGCGGCGCGCCAGTACGGCCAGAAGCCCGCGCGTCTCTTTGCGAAGAACGTCGGAGCGAAGGTCCTCGCCGGCCGTTTCGTACCGGGCACCCTCACGAATCCGAACCTCCCGGAGTTCATGGAGCCGGAGGTCCTCCTCGTCACGGACCCGGCGGCGGATCAGCAGGCGCTTCGAGAAGCGCTGAACGTCGGAATCCCGGTCGTCGCGTTGTGCGACGCGAACAACGAGGTGCGGGACGTCGATCTCGTCGTTCCGACGAACAACAAGGGCCGTCGCGCGCTTGCGACCGTGTACTGGCTCGTGACCCGCGAGGTCCTGAAGGCGCGCGGCTCCCTGAAGTCCGACGAAGAGTTTACGTTCACGATCGATGATTACGAAGCGTCCCTCTGAAGGGGCGCCGTCCATGCGGTATCCGGCGGTGGCGGGAGCTTTCTACGAGCGCTCGCGCGACGCCCTCCTCCGCCAGATTCGGGAGTGCTACACCCACCCGCTCGGTCCGGGTCGGCCCGCGGAGCTTCGAAGCGGACCTCGGCGGCTGGTCGGCCTCGTGGTCCCACATGCGGGCTACGTCTACTCCGGACCGGTCGCCGCGCACAGCTACGCGGCGCTGGCGGCGGACGGCTGGCCCGCGTCCTTCGTCGTCTTCGGACCGAATCACCACGGACAAGGCGCGCCCCTCGCCCTGACCAGCCACGATTGGCAGACGCCCCTCGGGGTCGCGGCGATCGACAAGGATCTTCACGACTCTCTGTCGAAGCCTCCGCTCGAGGAGGACATCCTCGCCCACCGGGACGAGCACAGCATCGAGGTCCAGCTGCCGTTCCTGCAGCATCTCTCGGACCGGGTGCGGTTCGTCCCGATCTGCATGGCCTTCCAGGAATACGAGCTTGCGACCGAGGTCGGGGAACTCGTGGCCGGGACCGTGAAAGGGAAAGACGTCGTGTTGATTGCGTCCTCGGACTTCACGCACGTCGGCTCGCAGTACTTTCAACTCCCGCCGAAAGGCCGCACGGCCCCTGCGTACGCGCAGGAGCAAGACGCGAAGGCGATCGAGCCGATCCTCGCCCTCGATCCGAAACACTTCGCGGCGAAGGTCGCCCAGGACGACATCTCGATGTGCGGATACGGGGCGGTCACCGCCATGCTGACGGCCGCGAAGCGCCTCGGTGCCACCGAAGCGAAGCTCCTGAAATACGCCACGTCGAGCGACGTAAGCCGGGACACGAAGATGGCCGTGGGATACGGCGCCATCGCGGTCTATCGCTGAGCCGTCTCCGAGTCGATCCAGCTCAGGTATTCCGGCAGCGCCGCTCCCATCGGGTATGAGACGATACACGGCACCTCGGCGGGATGGACGCTCCGCACCGCGTCGATCAGTTTCCGGACGAGGGAGCGTCGCGTCTTGAAAATAATGACGAACTCGTTTGTCTGTTCCTGCTCGCCTTTCCACCAATACCTCGACTCGACGGGCCAGTAGTTGGCGCACGCGGCGAGCCGTCCCTCGATGACGACGCGAGCGATCGTCCGCGCGGTCTCGCGGTCCGGCGCGGTCACGTAGGCCATCGCATGCGGAATCCGTCGGCGTGGCATCCGATTTCGCCCCCTCACTTCGCTATCAGGGTCAGGAACAGGAATGGGTTCGACGGCCTTTTATCTGGTGGTCCTCGTGTGCGGGACGTTACGATGCCCGTTGTCACGATGTCCGAAACGGTCGCCGCCCTCCGGGCCACGGTGGGGAAGCGAGGCATGGCGGAGGAAGACCTTCGGGCCCTCGCCGACTACCTCATGTCGTTCTTCGGATTCGAGACGGAAGCGATCGACAACAACCTCGACGTCGCGGACCGCGACGTGTTCTACATGCTCGAGGAGGAAGGCCTCCTCACGACCCGCCAAGAAGAGGTCATGATCAAGAAGGGCAAGATGTGGCGGATCCACTACTGGATCCTCCGCGTCGAGCGGATCAAGGCCCTCGCGAAGCCGCAGCGGCCGAAGGCGGACGTCAACGCGTTCGCGGTGTACGACAGTTTGCCGGACGACATCTGGACACGCCAACTGCCGGCGAGATAGGTTGAAATAGACCAGAAGGTTCGTTTGGAGCCTCGCATGGTGGATGTCCTCCCCCTCCTGGCGGCCGTCGGGGTCATCGTCCTTTGGTGTCTCGGCTTGTACGGGCTCCAGCG
>WNEQ01001528.1_pt1 | contig 12213 bp, 13 predicted proteins | sample 5399971 | NCBI WGS metagenome assembly WNEQ01 (sample SAMN13153330, study PRJNA577476) | soil metagenome | isolation source: 20 cm grassland meadow soil 2 days after 1st rain plot 5 | place: USA:California | collected 2015-09-18
CTCCACTTCCGAGGACTGTGTCATTACGGCAATGCGGTACCCAATTCAAATTGTGGGCCACCTGTGCAAGTTAGTAGACAATTTCCAAGCTGAAGCCTAGCTAGGCAGGTTCGACCGCGCTCAGTCGGGAGGTTCTCTCGAACTCGTCTCACAATCACCTATTTCTTCCAGAGGAAGATCTTGTATTCCCCCCTCCTTGGTTTCCAGACTAGTACCCTGCTCACCAGGTCCTTGACCCCATTGGGTACATTCTCTACGGCATCAACATGGTCTGTGTATATTACGACTAACTTCCCGCTCTCCAAGCTCCCGAGCGCGATTTTCGCTGCGATCTGTGGGTCCGGGCAGATCTGCCCCCTGACGTCTAGGATGAGTGCGTCCTTCTCGAGGCGTAGTGCTTCTTCCTTTTCCAAGTCATCGGACAAGTTTGAGCGGCTCCAACTGTGACTCAGATTGCGCACCCTACGCGACGGTAGACCCAGTGAGTTGTCACGTAAATCCCGAGGAGAAGACCTAGTGTTGCCACCGCGCTGGACAAGGAAAGAATGCCGAGCCCCCCAAACGCATTACTTATGTTGCACCCCGGAGTCATCCGCGCACCGAACCCCATCAGTAGGCCTCCGATCACGATTGTGGGCAGCCTCTTTCTGACAGGCTTACGGATGCGAAACTCACTACTCCAGAGCGAGGCAAGAAATGCTCCTACCACAAGCGCGACCAGCATCACCATGTCCAGGGAGACAGTGACCCCGTGCGCCGCGAAGACCACCCCGCCCCAATATGGTTGTGACTCGACGTAGGCCGCGCCGAGTACGCTCGAGAGTGCGAGTCCGACCCACCGGACCTCCGGACCTGTAACGCTCCAAGTGTTCCACAGGACGAACCAGATCGAAGCAAGAAGCCCAAGGGCCGCCCCGCAAATCGTGGTGTTCCATCCGCCTTTCATGATCGAGTAGACGTTTTTCGGTCTTCTTACCTCAACAGCATGCTTCCCAGCATCGGGCAGCAAGTAGTGAACCGGGGGTGCGGAAATCCACCCGATCAGGGCTGCGGGGATTAGCGACCGAGCGACTAAAGCCACCGCTCGGTAAGCAGCTATGACCGCGACTATCGCACCGCCCGCCACGAGCGGGGCGAGTGTGCGAGGAACGAGAAGGAAGGCGCTTGCTCCCGAGAAGACTTGCAAAGGTTCAAAATAGAACGGCAAGAAGACGGGTTCGAACAGAGCCGCGAACGAGACGTAGCCTACGACGGTGAATCCCAAGACGAGCCAGAAATGGAGATACCCCTGAGCCGCGCGATACAGTGTGCCCGATGCGCACCCTCCGGCGAGCACCATCCCGGCCCCAAAGACGAAACCACCGATAACGCTGCTCAGCCCGAAGCTCGGCAGCCAGAAGCGGTCAGCAGGTGCGCCCAGATAATAGGCGAGGCCAACTCCTCCGGCCATCGTCAGGATTCCAGCGAGTACGCCCTTCAACACGCGGGTGTCCTTGTAGGCAAAGAAGTCCCTAAAGGCACTGGTAAAGCAGAACCTCCCCTTCTGCAGGAAGATACCGAACCCGAGTCCTATGAGTATGGAGAATACCAGCTCAAACATTATTATGTTAGCCTCCACAAGTGAAGCTTGAGGCAGCTGCGACAGTTTTTCGAGAAGACTGTTGGGGAGCTGCTATGGGTGGTCGAAAGTCCTGTGACGGAAATACAATGGCGATCCCGTGCGGCTGAAGGCCGAGCCTGCTGACGCTGATGAGGTGATAGGCGAGCGCGTCGATTACGGAGAGAGTCCCATCTCCGCTGTTAACTGAATAAAGTCGAGTACCATCGGTTGAAATCGCCAGCTCGTTGGGACTCTTTCCTACCATGACATTCGCAACTACGTTCATTGAGTTAAGGTCCACGGCCGAAACTGTTCCATCGTCCTCGTTGGCGATGTAGGCTAGAGGCTTCACGGGGTTAATCGCAACAGAATGTGGGTTCTTCCCCAGTGGAATCGTCGTTACTCGCGAAAGAGTTCTGACATCCACGACGCTCAGCTCGTTCGAAGCGGAGTCCGTAACGAGAAGATACCTTCCGTCGAACGAGACGGCTGGCATCGAGGGTGAGCTTCCCACCGGTATAGTCTGAATGACCCGACCTTCCTGCACGTCTATCACAGAGACCGTGTCCTGAGCTTTGTTCGTCACGAAGGCCAGGGAGCCATCCGGAGCGAAGGCGGCTGCGTGAGGGTCCGCACCGACCCTAATCGTCCGGACAAGGCTGCTCGTCCTGACGTCCACCACGGATACGCTGTTGTCCTTCTGGCAAACTACAAATATCTGCGAGCCATCGGGCGAGAGCTCGAGATGGTGTGCTCCTTCTCCCACGGGTACCGTTGCGACGACTTGAAAAGAAGGTCTGTCGAAGACAAGCAGATTACTTGAATTGAAGACCGTGGCGTAGATGAATCGCCCCTCCCTAGGTGCGACGATATGGGCGAGTTGCTGATTTACCTTCAAGAAGAGAAGAGGAGAGCCAGTCTTCGCGTCGGCGAGGATCACTGAACCCGAGGCAGGATCTGTCACGTAGGGGTAGGGTATCTGTGTGTTCGGTTGGGCAGCGGCAGAGGAGAGGTCGTGGATTATTGTCCCTCCGGTTAGGGTTCCTATTGCCGAACCGACCAGCACCCAGACAACGATGGTGATGGCAGAGCGCTGGCTCGTTCTCTGCGGCAATGACCCTCTAACCCGTCTGCGAGACAGGGATGAGCTTGTAACCGAGGTGACCCGTGGGATCGTAGGGGACTATCACGCTTGGGGCGAAGGGCAGGTCGATCGAGTCCACCGCCCTGAAGCTCGAGAGGTCTATGATCACGATCCTGCTGTCTTTTCCACTCGGGACGTATGCAAACCTGCTGTCCGGACTGTAGGAGAGTGTACCCGGCCCGTCGACGGGAACCTGTGCGACGATCTCGAGCGTATTAGTGTCGATGATCGCAACCTTCGTTCGCAGCGTTACTGTCGCGTACTTGCCGTCGGGTGAGAACTCGTCGATGCCGGGAGATTCATCCAACGGTATTGACTTCACGATCTTCCGTGTTGACGGGTCGACTATGATCTCTGCGTTGGGGCCCTCAATGTCCACCCCCGACCAGTTGTGCGACGGCGCCTGCTCCAGAAAGAGCCACTTTCCCGCTGGTGAAAGTGTTATCATGCTGCCTCCTATCTGACCATTCGGGGAAACCTCCCCCGAGATGCTGTCCACGACCTGGAAAGTGCTGAGGTCGACCACCGTTACCAGTTTGTCCAGCTGGTTCGGAATGTAGAGGAACTTTCCATCAGGACCTATTGCAATGTCGCAGGCGAAGCGCCCAACCTGCAGACTTCCGACAACTTGTTGCGTCGAGGTATCTATCTTGTAAACAACCGAGGGAGCGATGTCTTCGGGTTTTACGGTCGTCGCTGCGAGGGCTGCGTCAGTGGCGCTGGGAGCCACGATCAGGTTCAGGACATACACGTACTTTCCAGCGGGGTCGATATCTAGGATCATTATTGACCATCTCCCGGGGAGTTGGACAGTTCTCACGATGGAAGCTTTGACCGGGTCGATGACGTAGACCGTACCTGTCCTGTGCTCTCCAGCCCAGACTCTGTTGGAGCTATCCAGCCTGCTGTTCGCGAACCAAAGACCCTTTCCGTTGAGTTCAGGTATTTGCGAGACGGCAACCGGCTTCCGCGTCGACAGCCCGATAGCGGCGAATGAGCCGCCTCCGAAGGCGTACCCTAGCACACCGGAGGTTTGCTGAGCGAGCGAGCTGACTTCGCTCTGCAAGGATGTCAGTTGCTGGGTCAGTACGGAGTTCCTAGACTGCAGAGCATTCAGCTGCTGGGAGAGTGAAACGACGTTGTCTCGAGTTCCTCCCTCAAGGGCGTAGAGTACTCCTCCGGACAGGACGGCTCCAACTGCCGCTGAAGCTACATACCGAAGAAAACCTCTTCTGTCTGTGTTCTCAGCCATACGATTATGTTTCTCCCGCGAATGGCAGCCTTTCAGCAGGCGGCATTGTCCTGTGGGGAGGTTGGCCCAAGGAAACCCGGATTGGGAAGTTCCAGGTAGCGCGCTGTTTCTTCACGATGTCGCCGGTTGCACCAGGCTATATGAAAGCTCATATTGGCGCATAACGCTTAAGGATAGGCGCAATTTCTGCACTTTCTTCTGAACGCCATGAACGGGAGATTACTGGACGAGCTGATTACGGCAACACGTAGCAGCAAGCCAAGAGACACCGGACTAACGATCGCCTCCGACTCATTCAGCCCCATCGAGGACGAGGTCTTGGAACAGACTGCGGAGTACATCGACTACGTCAAGTTTGGTCTGAGCACACCCCTTCTGATTGAAAAATCAAAGCTGCTGGAGAGAGTGAGTCGTTACCATGACTTGGGGATAAGTGTGGTGGGCGGAGGAACGCTGATCGAAATCGCGGTCCAGAGAGGTATTACGCTCCAAATGCTGGAGAGGCTCAGGGCGCTCGGGTTCGACATGATAGAGATCAGCGAATCGGCGGGAGTAATACCGTTAGAAAGGAAGGGTCAGATATTGGACGAAATCTCAAAGCTCTCGATGGATTACATTTTCGAAGTGACATGGAAAGATTCGGAACGAGCGAAGTCTCCAGCTTCGGTGTTTTCCAAGGTCCAGGAAGCTTTCGACCTGAAGAGTGACAAGGTGATAGTCGAGTTGAGGGAGGAGGACACGAGCGGTCGACCATACGCTGCTCGTGACGGGATGCCTTGGGATATGCTGAACGAAATCGCTGGGCGATTCGGGCCGCCGAATCTCATCTTCAAGGCTACTCAAACCTCGCAACGGACCGGCCTGATTTTGGAATTTGGGCCGGCGGTGAATTTGGCTGGGGTGCCGGTCAATGAAATTCTCACCCTTGAAATGCAGAGACTCGGTCTCACACCCGAGACGCTCGGATTATCTCGACCGGTCGAGGACGATGCAGGATCTCCGGCATCGAAGTTCGTGTACCACCTGATAAAGGCCGAGCACCCAATCGACCAGACAACTCTAATTCTAAGATCCGGGCTGCCGAAGAGAACTGTACAGGGCGCACTAAGTTACTTGGTGAACAAAGGCTTAGTTCGGGTTGTGTCAGAATCTTCCGACATGCGGAAACACAAGTTTACTCTTAGATGAAGTGACTATCTTGTACGACAATACCTTGTCTTCGTTGAGTCGACCCGGTCACAGTTTCATTCATTCATCCCCCTCTCAAACCCAGAGGGGCCCAAAATTACGTGCGCCTCTCTAGCGACCCTGCAATTTCAAGCCGCACTTCCATTTCTTAATTTGATAACCTAGTTCCGCACTTAGATGGGTTTGTCAGAGAGTTCGGAATTTTCGGCGGAAGCCGTCCGAAAAGTACTCAGGTTCCTCATTGATTCGTGATTGGTCGAAGATCGCAAATTGCGTAATTAGCACCCGGAATGACCTGGCCATCGACAGCAAGATTTCTACTAGATTGAGTCCCCCAGCGCGAAACCCGCGCCGGGAGTCAGACGCGTCCTCGGCCGTAGTCCTCCTCCTGTTCTAGACGGGATTCAGCTTAGCGGCCTACCTTGGTCTGGCGCAGGCGCTTCCCCGACCATGTTTGGCCTTGCTCTGCATGGGTCGGCCGTTTCATCCCCAAGCCGCCGAACTCAGGGTCGCCCCATCACCGCGTCTGGCGACCGGGGTGTCGTTTCTGTTCCGTTGCCCGCCGTCTCCGGCGGTGCCTCTCGGCACCATGCATCCTGCGATGAGGGAGGAACTTCCCCAGGAGACCCCCGTGGCCCGTCCACCGACTCGCGTCAAAGGAGGCGAATCCGCAGTAGGCTTAAGTGTTTTCCCATTCGTAGAGCTGGGGAAAGAACTCGCGCTCCAACTTCAGGACCTCCGCCTCCGATTTCGCGTTCCTGTAGGCTTCAAGCGGCTCTTTGTTCAAGGTCTCGAAGGTCGGGCCCCACTTGTAGAGCGCAAGGAGCCCCTCCGCCCGCGAATCCTCTCCGAGGATGAAGAGCGATGCAGCGAGCGCCTCGAGGGAGCTCAGGATACCCAGCCTCGAGTAGTTCGTGGGGTTGGCCGCGAGCAGCCCGGGGAGGCGGCGATGCTTCCCCCCGAGCTTCCTGAAGAAGACCTCCTTCGCCTGCTTCCAAGAGCAGTCAAGGACGAGAATCCCCTTCACCCCCCTGTCGTCTGGGGAGATTGTCCTGTGCGCGTAGGGATTCAGGACGACCGTGCTGTCCGAGGCGTGGAACTTGCGGTTCACGCTCCTCGCCATCTCCATCCTGACCATCTTTCTCGCGGTGCACTTCGTCGGGTCGTCCTGCCCGTACTCCAGGGCGTAAAGGTCCATATCACCCTCCAGCTCGCCCAAGGACTCGTTTGTAGCGGTTCCTCCAGTACCGCTTGACGAGAGGGGAGAGGTGAGTAGCGACGAGAGCCAAGACGCGTCCGGATGCCCCGATGAAGACGTCTCCCTCGGCGTCCAGCTCGAGCGCCTTCACGACGGTTTTCGAGACTTTCGTCGCGTCAAAGACACGTCCCGGCTTTCCCATCTCCTCCCTCCTGCCGGCCTTCCGGCCAGCATCGGTGGTGACCTCAGCCTTCTCGAAGTCGGTGCGGATGTATCCCGGGTAGACGCCGATGACCCTTATCCCCAGTGGTCGCAGCTCAATCTGCATACTCGTGCTGAACGCTCTGAGCGCAGCCTTTGTCGTCGAGTAGAGCGAGAGCCACGGCTGGGGTGCGAACGCAGAGAGGCTCGAGATGTTCACGATTGCCCCGCCTCTTCCCTTCATCAGCGGGATCGCGGCCCGCGTGGAGTAGATCGGCGCCATGAGGTTTGTCGCGGTTACCTTTTCAATCGCGGCGTCGGTCGCCTCCTCCAGCGGCCCGAAGAAGCCGACCCCAGCGTTGTTCACGAGAACGTCGAGGGAGCCGAACCTCTCGCTCGCCTGCCTCACGACGCTCTCGGCGCCTTCTTTCGTCGAAACGTCGGCCACAAGTACCGTCGCCTCACCACCTCTCCGCACCACCTCGCTGCTTACCTCCTCGAGAGGACTCGAGCGCCTCGCCGCCAGAAGCAGCTTCATCTTCTTCGAAGCCATATCGAGGGCTATCGCCCGCCCTATGCCGCTCGAGGCACCGGTCACGACGCCCACTTTGTTCTCCAGATTCAAGAAGGCTCGTCCGCGGAGGCCGTTACTTAAGAAAGTGGCGCGATAGGTTCGGCAGGAAGAAAACGATCCATGCTTCCTTCCACGGCCGGACCGGTTATCACTTGCACCTGCTCAACCCTCTTGGGTGAGTGTGCTGCCGACAAGTATTCCGTTTGCCCAATAGAATCCTGTGGGACCGCTTGGGAGCAAGTCGTACGTGAAAGGTTGGCTATACGGTACGAACTCCAAGAACACGACAGTTGAATTGTCCAACCGGTCACCTATCTGCAGCTGACCGAATAGCCTGCCGTCTGCGGTCGGATGGCCAGGAGAGACAAAGAGCTGCCTTCCGTCCCTTAGAATGACACGCTCGATTTCATCGTTGGATGGAACGGGCATCTTTCTGACTTCCAGAATGGTGGCCAACACCCTCTTCCCCGAAGCATCGACCGTCCAGACAGGCATCCCGACGGTCAGATTCCTCACGTTGACTTGGCCGTTCGATGTGTCAATCAAGGTGTCTCCGGATAGGCAGATCGGGCAGGCTCCGGGCTGAGAGACGGTTCGGGTAAACACGGCTACCTGATCCTGGAAGTCGATGCTTTCGAGCACTTCCGAGATACCTTCGCATCGGACGCCGACGTCATCGCCGACTTGGATGATCATGGTTTGCCAACGGCAGCAAAGCGGATACCGGATGGTGTAATTGCCCTCGACTTTGGTCTGATTCATTCGAAGAATCTTGAACGTGCTCACCATATCTCCGACCGTCGCAACCTCAGTCGTGACCTTGGATATTGTGGCCGCAGTGGCGAGGCCTTCGAGCTCAGGTTGAGAGACGGAAAGCCAGATGTTCGTGTCGAAGTTCTGTCGACTGATGTCGACCTTGGTCAGGGGAATAGTTGGGACAATCAGATACACGGTCCTTCCACTGTCGGCGGATACCTGCAGTCCCGCTAGGTCGTAGACGGAGACGGGTTGATCGTCTCCCGACATGCAGATCGGGCTGTAGGCCAAGTCGAAAGCAACAGGCTGGTAGCCTGGCGGGCAAACAGACGGACAACGATGGTCAGCTAGATACGTTCCCGCCGGGCACACGAGCTTCACGTTAGGGTGATTTGGACCAGAAGGCCAGGCGTTCGTAGTGGTGTTACGTGTGGTAGTTGTATTCGGTCCGCCTACGACGAGTCCGTAGTAGGCTGCGCCGGCGACTAACGCGACGACCACCGCTGCAAAGAGGGGCCTCCGAGTATTGGCGAAACCGCGCGTTTTCAACCGATCAAGTTGAACTTTGTCAAGTGCTGATATTTAGAACTGGGGTTCGAACAGCTCAGTACAATACTTGACCCTCTCCGAGACTGGATGGCGCCCTTGCCGCGGTGAGTTTGTACACGAACGGCTTCTCCGAATCGACGGGAGGCGTTTGAACAGCTCAGGAGCGCGTCTGCACGCACGCGGGAGTCAGGCGTGAGCTCGGAACACGAAGGAGACAGATGGTAGAAACTACCAGGAGTCGATGAGCGGAGAGACTACCAGAATAGTAGCGACGCCGACCTTATCCAGATTCAAAGGCCGCCATCCTAACCACTACTTGAGAAAATGCGCGATAGGATTCCGGAGCGAGAAGATGATTCAAGCGTCGACTTACGGCTTAAAAGGAACATCCAAATAGTTGGCAACCCAGCTCGTGACCGGATTGGTATTCGGATTCGGAAAGAAGTACAAGTGTGATGCGTGCGGAGCCAAGTTCAGCACCGAGAGCGAGCTGATGGAGCACAAGAAGACGCACATGATGCCGGGGCAGTCCACCTCAACACAGGTTCAACAGTTCAAGTGCAAAACCTGCGGGATGATGTTCGACTCACAACCCGACCTCTCGGAGCACACAAGACGAGCTCATCGCATGTAACCTACTCGCCTGACTTCAGGGTGAGGGGAGGAAGGGAGTGACTGGAGAATCATTCCACGATGCCCCTGAGCTTTCCGTACTCCTTGAGCAACAGTTCGATTGTTGGTCTGATGTTTCCCCTCACCTGATACTCCTCCAGCGCATGATAGTACTGCCCACGGTTCCGCAGGTCGATGTTCACCGGCGGGAGACCATGTCTGAGTAAGACGTTGATCAGCAGGAGTCTGCCGACCCTTCCGTTACCGTCTTTGAAAGGATGAATGGTCTCGAATTGGTTATGGACCACGGCCGCTAGGACGAGCGGCTGATAGGAGTCCTTGTTCGCCTCGTACCACCTCACGAGTCGCCGGAGAAGAGGAACGACCTGTGTCGGAGGAGCCCCCCTGTGGACGACGTTGCCGAGTGGGTCAACGACCGAAACCTCTACGCCCTTCGGTCTGAACCTCCCGGCAAACTCCTTAGAATTCCCGAAGACGACCTTGTGTAGCTCTTTGATGAGAGAGATCGAAACGTGTTCTGCGGTGTTCCGAATGTATTTCACTGCTTCCGCGACGCCCAGGGTTTCGGCTATCTCTTCTTTCGGCCGCTCAGGCCACATGCCTCCCGCGAGCACCGCCTTGACCTCGTCGTCAGTAACTGTGGAACCCTCGATTGCGTTGGTATTGTAGGCAAAAGCCTCGGTGAACCTTTGCCAGCCCTCCTCGCTCAAGTGGATCATCCTGACCTTGGTATCGGAAGCCAGGCCGCGCAGCTCCGCAGTTTCGTAACTGTCTAGGCTAACCGTGTACGGGTCGCGAATCTGCTTGAGCGCATCCGCTCGGTTCTTGAGGCGGACGCGTGCGGTCTTCAACCGCTTCCGCAGTTCCCCGGTCGAAAGGTCGTACCCGAGGAAGACCCTTACCTTTTCCGGCCTGCCTGCTCGTCTGTACGAATGAGCCAGATAGTACTTCTTCCTTCCCCGCACCGACCGGACTTCGACGTTCATCATCTGTGTGAGGTGACTACACGCACTTAAGGTTGTCAGTCTGGTGACTACGCTCTAAGAAGGCAGTGACCGCTGGGTGACTACGTGGATTGTGCCGGATTGGGCAGAATACGTCAGGCCGGAGTCAGACCCGAAATCGTTTGGCTTTACCAGAGGGACAAATCGCGACGTCTATCCTGTCAAGGTAGCCCTCCACTTGTGTTCCGACGCACTTCCGAGGTCAAAGACTAATTAGTCGCTGGCACGTTTTATCCGACGTTGTCCTCTCGCACCAACCGCAACCCTGAACAGCCTTCCGACGCGGGGTTCCGTCAAAGGCGCGGCTTCGGTCCTCAGGCTCGCCCGGCTCAGGCTCCCGTCGTCCCGGTGTCCGACCAGAGGCCGAGGGGGCTTGCCAACCTCAAATGGTCGTTCTTGTTTTTCATGGTAGGCGGAGCGCTGACATTCGCCCCCTTTGTCGGCCTGATAGCCGGCGTCCTCTTCATTGTCGCCTTGATTTTCCTCATCGTCGGATGGCGGAATCTTGGCAGGTCGACGCTTGCGGAGGCCCCGCGGTACAAGTCCACCGGCAGTTGGCTCATATATTCGATAGCAATTGCCGTAGTCGTCGCAGTGATTGGAGGTTTCTTGGTTTCTATCCAGTTCGTCAGTGCCGTGCCAGCGTTAGGAAGCACGCCTCCAAGTCTCCAAGCCATCTATCAGAGCCAAGCTTTTCGAAACCTCGAAAGTGAATTCATCGCGGTCGCCGCCGCGGCGTACATAGCGCCCCTCTTGGCATGGTACAGGGTCATCACCTCGCTGAGGAGACTCGCCGACCAGGTCTCCCAACCTCGGCTCAGGACCGCCGGCTGGCTCTTTCTGACTTTGGCGGTGTTCGGGTTGGGTTCGTTTGCGGTCTTTTCAGCGATGCTCTACACAGGTGTAATTTCATTCCCCACGCCGACGACTGCCGGGGGTCTAGGAGTCTTCTATGGCCCCTACTACTACCTATCCTTCTTTGGATACGGAGGTGTTGTCATTCTCGCTATCACCTTCGTTGCTGACGGCCTCTTAGTTCTGGCCTCCTACATGTGTTACAGGGGAGTAAAAGGAGCGCTTCAAGGTTAGTATTAGATACCCAGCGATGCGGAGCCAACCGATCGTGCGGCTCCTTCGCCTCCGTTCTATCGACACAAGTCTAACTAAACCTCGCCCTTTACAAGCACGTGACCCCTCTGCTTGTCACTGCCAAGGATTCTACGGATAGTGGTCCTGCTGTATTGAGGGTAAGCCTTCATCAATTCGTTCAAGCGTCTGCCCTTCTCGAAATGCTCTTGTCTAATGGCTTGGAAATCTTCGGGCGTCACCTTGGCTCGATACCTTCCCGACACATCTCTCAGTTTGACATTCCGCATCAGTTTCATTATTCTGTCGCCGTCGAAGTATGTGTGCGGGACGTGAATAGGGACCTTCCGCGGCCGCCTCTCTCGGCGGCCAGCTTCCACCTCATTTTGGAATATGGCCATCAGCGCGTTCCCAGTAATCTTGCCATCGTGGTAGTCGAGGGCGGCTTGCATTTCATTTGCTTTCTTGTACAGGTGCGGCAGCATTTGCCGTAGGGTCTCTCTAACCGCGGCGAATCGGCTTACCGCTATCATGTAGGCAGTTCCCTTTGACGCCCTCAGCACGTTGCCCGTCCTGACGCCGCGTCCGTTCAGGAATTCTCTGATATTGTTGATTTGGTCTTTGGATTGGTCGACAAAGATGAGCGAGAGGCCGAGCTTGTACGGTTGGTTGCTTGTATCATAGAAGCTTATCGTACCGTCACCGTCGAAGTAGCCTGCAACCTGTTCCCACGACTTGTAGATGGGCACATCAAGAAACTCGCTTGGAGGATAAAAGCAGCAATGGTTAATACTGAAGGGTTCGATAGCGGGGCGAGAGGTAGTGCGCTAGTCCGTGCCGATGGCCTTTGTGTTAATTAATGCAGATTTAGGCGCGGAGGAGCAGCTCATGAAGGAGCTGAGATCAATAGAGAACGTAAAGGAAGTGTTCATTGTCTACGGCGTATACGACATCATTGCCCGAATCGAAGGCCAGACGATGGAGAAGGTCAAAGAAACGATTACGTGGAAGATACGCCGGTTGGACAG
>WNEQ01001530.1_pt1 | contig 12211 bp, 9 predicted proteins | sample 5399971 | NCBI WGS metagenome assembly WNEQ01 (sample SAMN13153330, study PRJNA577476) | soil metagenome | isolation source: 20 cm grassland meadow soil 2 days after 1st rain plot 5 | place: USA:California | collected 2015-09-18
CATCAGCTTCAAGATCCATAGGACAATCCCAGTAGCGTCAACAATCGTGGTTCTGGCAGTAACAAGTATGATCCTCGGCGCACTCCTCCCCTCGGTGACAGCCACAACAGCTGGCTCACCGTACGATATTGCTGTGAACCTGAAGACGAACATGATATACGTGACCAACGGTGGATCGGCCATCGGCAAGATTCCAGCGAACACTGTCTCCGTCATTAATGGTGCAACGAACACTGTGACCGCCACCATAGCCGTCGGCATCCTCCCGAAGGGTATTGATGTCAATTCGAAGACGAATACAATATACGTGGCCAACAACGGGTCAAATACTGTCTCAGTGATTGATGGCGCAACGAATATTGTGACAACCACAATACCAGTAGGGCTGGCCCCATACGGTGTTGCCGTGGATCAGAAGACAAACGCGATTTACGTGACCAACGCTGGAGCGAATAGCGTTTCCGTCATTGATGGGAGAAAGAACACTGTGACGGACACCATAGGAGTCGGCTTGGCCCCGAAGGGTATTGCTGTGAATCAGAAGACAGACAGGATCTACGTGGCCAACAGTGCATCAAATACCATCTCTGTCATTGACGGCAAAAGGAACACTGTGACAACGGCAATAACAGTTCAACCATTACCTAAGCACATGGTCATAAATCCGAATACGAACACGATATATGTTACCAACAGGATAGGCAATACCGTCTCTGTCATCAACGGTGCCACGAATACTGTGACAGCCACAATAGCAGTTGGCTCACCGTATTTTATCGCATTGAATCTCTCTACAAACAGGCTATACGTGACCGATACGGGCTCGAATACCGTCACCGTCATTGACTCCGGAACGAACACCGTGACCGCCATCATAACAGTCGGTCAAAACCCGACGGGTGTCGCCTTGATTCCGTCCACGAACAAGATATACGTGGGCAACGGTCCGGCAAATACCGTTTCCGTCATCAACGGCATTACAAACATCGTTACAGCTACGATAGCCCTTTCCTAAAAGAGAACCCAAAAGGTCAGTGTTCAACCCCCTCCTTTTTCTCATTCGAACGAGTACTAGCACTAGCATACGACAATTGCTCAGGCGCTCAGATATGGTGCATTCCAGGCCCGCGCGGCACTAGCTCCTAAGAAGCCTATGATTCCTCCTCTCGGCCGACAACTTCGTCCTGTTCAAGCCTTGATTACGGTTCTCGAGGACACTCAACGTTGTTGAATCAGTTGCCAAGAAAAAGCACGTTCTTCCCGACCTTCGCCTCGTTAATTAGGACGAATCGAACAGTCGTGAGGTATGCGTTTTTGCATGGAGTTCGCCGCTTGCCTTCTTCTAGGAATCATGTTGGGTTCAAGCTTGCTTTCGTCGAGCGTTCAAGCCGTCGACCCTGTCAGGATTATCGCGGTTAGGGCGATTCCCTGGAGATTGCCCTTGACGTATGATTGGAGGTACGGGTTGTTCAGATATTCCTGATAGATCTAGAAAGACAGGAACAGAATGATGATCGTCTGGACGAGTATGAGGATCTTTGCGAACCTAGGAACGCTCTTCAAAGACGGATAGATCATAATCTTCCCGGCTCGTAAACTTGCCTGAGAAGCAAGGAGGAGACGCTTGGTTCTAGATTAAATGAAGAAGCATTCAGTAGAGCTGAAAGACGGTAGGTGTTAGAAGATAAAATTTACAAGGTTGCTGTGCATTCGCGGTGCCTTCCACGCGTGGGCGATCCTGGGCTTCACTCTGGACACGATCTGGTGTTGTTCGTCCGACCAGTCAGGCTTGTACCTGTACTTCCTAACATGCTCGGTTTTCAACACCTTCAATTTTCCCGGGTTCTTCTCCCTTTCAGCCGTTCCCTCTACAATAAGTGTCCATGCCGTCCTGAACATGGAACACGGTTCGCGGATTCTTGACTAGGCTCCTGCCTTTCGGAGAATTGGGATCCGTCTCGAAATAGAGGTTGTTACTTTTCCGGATTCCCCAGACGGAGCCGCATGCGGCTTCCCATCCACACTCGCGGTGGATATCCAGTACACCTGTTCCCTTGCAAGTTCCTCGTTCGCATGCTTTCAAGTAATCCATTTCTTCGGATCATTCGGAACATGCCATTCCGCCGGCAGCCTAGGTCTTACTCTTCGCGGCACAAACCATCCAAGGTATCTCGATCTCTATGGGACTTCCGACGACAATTATGTTCTCGACTTTAACCTGGCGTACAATCCTCTCTGCGCGTTTGACGAGAAAAAATATGACTGCCCGTTGCCTCCATCAGAGAACTGGGATCATGGATGTAGAGATTCGGACGGGAGAGATGAGGCTCAAGAACTGAATCCAATCTAGCGGGAAGATCACGTGCCCGGTTACCGTCGGTGATGTCTGAACCTCGTCCCGCCATGGCTTCTTTTTCGTCTTCCGCGATTGTCTCTCCTTCTCCGACCATCTCTATGACCCTGAAAGCCTGTGGGCCTTGGAGGAAGAAGTAAGCGCGTTCGAGCAGTACCTTCGGACCCGAATCTTGTATCCGGCTCGATAACCATCCCGGTCATGTTCTTGACGTTCTTGAAAATATCATGATCTTCTCTGCTAACAAGAGAGATTGAGGCTCCCTTCTCCCCCGCCCGAGCTGTCCGTCCCACCCTGTGAAAATACATCGTCGGATCCTCGGGCATATCATAATTGATCACATGGCTAACCCATGGAATGTCCAGCCCTCTAGCCGCAACGTCTGTCGCGACAAGAACATCGACCTTCCCCTGTCGAAAGGCTTGAGACACTGCGTTCCTCTGGGCCTGAGACATATCCCCATGCAAAGCCTCCGCGTTCACATGGTTTCTAGCCAGGGCTGTAGCAAGATGCGCCGCCCTAATTTTTGTCGAACAGAAGACTAACACTCCCTCCGTCCTCTCAGCCTTCAAAATCGCGAGAAGAACCGGGAACTTCGAGCCCTCCTCCGCATTCACATATGACTGACGAAGAGCCTCAACCGCAATCTCTTCACTATCAACAAAGACTCGAAGCGGATCTTTGAGATACCGTTGCGAGAGCCTGACAACCTCGTCCGGCATCGTTGCCGAGAACAGCGCAGTCTGACGAGCGCGAGGCACGTTCTCCAAGATCGACTTTACATCATCGATAAAGCCCATGTCCAGCATACGATCAGCCTCGTCGATTACAACAAACCTCGTCCCATGAAGATTGACAGTCCGCCGTTTTAGATGATCCAGCAGCCTGCCAGGCGTAGCCACAACAATCCTAGCATAGCTGCGCTGGAACTGTTCAATCTGCACCCTCATGCTCGCACCACCATAGACCGGCACGGTCCGTGACGGCGTATGTCTGCCGAGCCGTTCGAACTCGCCCGCAACCTGGAGAGCAAGCTCTCGAGTGGGGACGAGGACTAGTCCCTGGATCTCGCGCAAGTGGGGCTCGATCCTCTGAAGCATTGGCAAGGCATACGCGAGCGTCTTACCAGACCCGGTCTGCGCCTGACCGATTAGGTCCCTACCCTTCAATAGTGGTCCGATCGCTTCGGCCTGAATCGGGAAAGGCTCAAGGAAGCCCATATCCCGGATACCCTGCAGAAGTTTAGGGTCCAGACCGAAGGATTCGAAGCCTTGAACCAACATTCCCACACTGTGAGTTTACTGTTGAACGATGCCTTCGCATTCATCTATCTTCCGTCGCACCTAGGCAGCTCAATCAGCATCAAACATCCAACACTGTATATGTGGCCACAGGCGGAACCGTTGCCTCTGGCCCGAAACTCAGGGAACTATTGGTGTGCGCCGCAGTTGGGGCAGAATGTCATTCTCTGGTCCAATAGCGTCTTGCAATAGCTACAGCGAATCTGCGGTTTCTGTTGCACGGGACCTGGAGCATACCCTGCCTGTGATCCTTGCGCCTGGTCTGGAAGCGCGAACGTTGGTGTCGACACGTAGGGTTGAACAGGCGCGCCAATCACCGCATACGTTGGTGCTGTGAATGCGATCTGGACAGTCCCCGTCATATCTGGTCGTCCCTTGACAGCTACAACACCCTTGATCATGGTCTCAATTCTCCCGCCGGAATGAGCAGGCCTCAAGCTTGGTATTCCCACGGAGAACGGGAAGGATCTTGTTGGTCCCTGGCCGAAATCCGATGGACCGTTAATCGACTCGTCTCTCGAGAATAGAGTATTGGTTTTCTGGACCATTCTGGGGACTCTCTGGTTGTTCTCGGTCACCCATTCCATCTCCTCAAAATGCTCGATAGCTCGCCCTTCGACCCTGACACCCTCCGACTGAACATACTCCTCACAATCCACGTTCACGTTGCCCGTCACAGGTTCGCCCTCCACAAACACGGGCTTGTCAAGACCCACCGAGACCGTACCCTTCAGTGGAACAAGCCGCTTTAGAAAGCTCAATTCTGATCAGGGACCGAATCCATCAACCAGCGCATATAGACTATTCGTCCACAAAGTGGACATCTGAAAAAAGGGGGGGTCCTGGCGTCGTCTGACACCAGGCTATTCCGATCTAGTGCTTGAGGATGGTCAGTGTAACCGTTGTTGAATGAGACAATGATCCGCTAGTACCCGTCACTGTTACAGTGAAAGTACCGCGAGAATCACCGCTCGATCCCTGGAAGGTCAAGGTTGCACTCGCACTCCCGTTCGCCGGAACATTGACTGATGTCGGGTTGAAGGTCTCCGTCACGCCCGCCACAGGCGTAGCCGACAATGAGACAGTTCCTGTGAACCCGTTCAGGCTCGTTACTGTGATCGTTACCGATCCAGACGCTGTCCGGTGTATCGTAAGGCTCGTCGGCGAAGCGCTGATGCTAAAGTCGCCAGGTGGAGGCGCAGTCACAGTCAAAGTGTACGTTCCGCTGTGAGACACTGATCCGCCTGTTCCAGTGACAGTTATCGTGTACGTTCCTGTTGGAGTACTCGTGCTCGTCGAGATCGTCAATGTACTGCTGAACGTTGGATTACCGCTCGGTGGGTTCAACGACGCCGTCGGACCGTTCGTTACCAATGGTGAGACAGTTGCTGAGAGGCTTACCGTCTGAGAGGTTCCGCTAATCAGAGACACTGTAACAGTCGATGTTGTAGTGCTTCCCTGCGCGACAGAACCACTCGACGGGCTGAGGCTGATGCTGAAGTCGAAACTGCCTCCCCCACCGCCGAAAGCTCCGATCTGGCTGATCACTGTGTTCCAGTTCTGGAACGTCGAATCTTTCCGGTACTCTGCTTCCAGCCAGAACGTTGATGATGCTGTGGGTGTCGGATCAGTCGCCGCCCCGAAGTAATCACCGTATCGAGTGCTGGTGTCATCGGCGCTTCCTGCTCTTATCGTCGCAGGTGACTGCAAGGTATTGATCGGATCAGTTGACGCTCGTCCCGTAGCCATAGCCGATGGAAACACGTTGCTCGACGATGTTCCGAACGAGACCGCTAGTGATCCCTGAGAGCTCGTGACCGCTGGATAGAAGTAGTAGCCGCCGTTCGTCGCGAAGTCGAAGTCCTGGTTCTTTGTGGCAGTTGCTCCAGACGTTGTCGCCTGGACAAGTCGGAGACACGTTCTGGTTTGTGTATCACCGCTCGGCACGCACGCATCGTTCCATGCAGCCCATAGACCGTTGGATTCCCAGACGACGCTCTCGACACGGTTGTCGTTCGTCGCCAGCAGTGTGCTAGTTCCCGGCTGCCGCGCGTTCGGACCGATGACGCTGGTGGAGATGGAGAAGCTGCTAGTGTTCACGGTGACACTTCCAGGTGGAACACCCGTCAATGACACGACAGTCTCAGTGGTCGTCGTACTGGACGGGCTTGAAACACATGATCCAGTACAGTCCGTCACCAGATAGAATGTTGTCGACGAGGTCAGGTGTTGAGCAGGGTGAAGCGAGAACATGTTCGGATCAGGAGTGTTCTGGGCCGTGCTGATCGTAGGATTACCTGCCACAAGCTGCGCCTTGTTCAGGACGAAATAGTGGACGCCGATGAACAAGGTTCCAGCGGTGTTGAAGTCGTTGACGGAGACCACGTACTTGTCGTCGTTGGTCCCCGTCACAGGCTGGTCCGGAAGATGGTTCGGATCAGAGATCGAGTAGAGGTTGAAGGTCCCAGTCGGATCGTTGCTGGTAGATACGGCGACAAGAACATTGTTGGTGTTGATGTCGATGATCGACGAGAACCATCGCCCACTGTTTGCGTCGAAGGAGACTTGCGGGTCGGAGAGCGAATGGCCCGGGACGCCGAAGAAGCTGTCCAGACCAAAAGTGCCTCTGACAAGCGAGCCAGTCTTCGTGTAGATGATGCCTGCAGTGTTGACCATCGAGAAGACATGGTTCGGTCCTGCACCGACAGCTCCATCAGGGGGAGTGCAGCCGCACGGATTCGGCGATGCGCCCACGGCTCCTTCAAGGACAAGTCCTACAGTTGGCGTCAGAGGAGTCGCGGTTGCCGGTGCCGTTACGGTCTTCGTTCCTTCGTCTGCTGGGATGAACCCATTCGAATTGGCCTGGTCCTTGGCCTGCTGGAACGCCTGCTCGCCCTGGGCATGCAGAGGCGCTCTTTCCACATTGTTCTGGTTACCTTGGCTGTTCTGCAGATCACTAACGTTCACCGTGCCGTAAAGGCTAACGGTTCCTGAAATCAGGGTGGCAGAGTTTGGTATTGTTGTTGCTCTTGCTGTTGGTATGATTAGGAGTATGCTTGCAAAGAGAATCAGTAGTATGCGACTATTTTTCATAAAAGAATCTCACCCGCCAGGGGGTGCAAATATAACAGTTCCGGGTGAAACTGAGATCCTATTCTCAACGGAATAGGCGTGTGAGTGTGTTATTCCCGGCCGAAACCCGACGCTTTCCCTGGCTCAATCTCAGAAAAAAAAGGGTCCGCAAGAAGAAATCTGCCTTCGTCTGGCCAAAGGTCGGAAGACGATCACGCTCGAGAATCCAAGACACATCGAAGAAATCCCTGGGTATTACTGATCTCCAGCGACAGCCTCATGGGAGACGCCAGGCAAGCACCGGGTCCAAGTCAACGTCGCAGGTGATCCCGGAAAAATCGCCCGTTTCAAGCGCTAATCATCGAAACAAGCAAGCAGTTTGCAGACACGCGATCTTTCACGCTATCTCACCGTAAAAACGCCCATCGAAAATAACCGGACAAGCCCATAACAAGCAAGAATCCGCGAAAAACGCCCAGAAACAAGCTCAGACAGAAAACGATCCCTGGAGAAAAAAATTCTAGACAGTTCCAAAAAACCCCGAGACACAAAACGCGAGGGAGGAATGGGGATTTGTTTTATCTGGAAACCTCCCTGTACAGTCTTTCCATTATGACCCTGTTCAAGATCCAAGTATTCACCCGGCTAATGGCCAGCCTTCTCATAGTCCAGTTCCTCCTCGGAATGTACGCCAACCTCTTCGTGACCTTCTCAACGAACACAAGCCCCAACCCGATCGCGGTCATCTTCCAAGGAGGATCAACGACCCTAATGCTTCATGTCATAATCGCAGCCGCCCTCTTCGTTGTGTCGCTGCTGATCCTGGTAACCGCTCTGTTCCTCCATCGTCGACCGATCACCCTGCTCGCAGTCGCCGGCTTCGCCAGTACCGCCACTGCAGCCATCAGCGGCCTAGCCTTCGTCCTGACAGTCTACGCGGACGATGCATTATCATATCTCATGGCAGTCGGCTTCCTCGCAGCCATCGTCATCTATGGAACATTCCAACGATCAGAATTCCAAGAACCAGGAAAGAACAAGACCAAAACCATTGAGACCCAACCCTCAAGCATCACAAGATCAAACATCCGCCCATTGGGAATAACCATCGTCCAGGGCATTGCAGGCGGAATCGTAATCTTCGGTGGAATCGCCCTGATCAGCTTCAACCCAGGAGCAACCAACCTAGTCCTGGGAATAATCACACTAGCACTCGGACTACTAGGGATCGTTTCAGCCTACGCGATCTGGACGATAAAGGACTGGTCGATCAAGCTCGCAAGAACAGCCAACATAGCCATCCTCATCTTCAGCACCGGCCAAGAGTCCTACACCGTTGCGACCGCAACCGCCGCCACCACCGTCGCTGGCTCCCTAGGAGGAACACTAATCGCGCTCGGCCTATGCCTCGGAGTCGTCCTCAACCTTCCCAGCCGGAACAAGATACCCTGACGAAGCCAGCCAATTCCGGGACATTCTTACAAGCAGATGGTTCAATTTGTTGATATTTGTCCAGTAATCGCAACTCCCAGCTAACATTAGACCAGTCATCCAAGGAGCCCTGCTTCTGTAGATTCTTGATGATCCGAGCCAAATCGAATGATCAACATGTTGAACTCCCCAATGCCTATAGCCCGGAACTCAACCTTGTTTCTATAGGTGAATTAGAGTATGCGTAACCCGTTTCGACGTAAATCCAAGAAGACAGAAGAAGCACCAAAACAGGCCTAAGTCAATTGTTCCTGGATGTCGGGGAAACTATCATTCCCCGAGATCAGTTCCTAAAAGATCCCTTTTTTGAAATCAGTTGTTCGACGTCGCGTTTTAGAGCCGGATTCTAGGGTCAGATACTCGGAAACAGGTTTCTGACCGCTTTTTGATACACTCTCAAGAACCATTTCTGGAAACAGAGACTGAAATTTCCGGGCCCCCCGGAGGGCGTACTCGAGTCTCGCGCCGCCCCACATTTAGCCCAAGTTCTTCTTCTTGAGCGATTCGAGTATCTTCTCTTCCTCTGTTCGTTTTCCAGCGTATACCGCTATGGTGTACCCCAGCAGTGCTCCCGCGTACAGTCCCGCTAGCGTTCCGTTCAGGAGGAAGCCTAACGGTCCAATGTTTTTCCCAGCCCAGGTTTGAAGGTAGAGATTGTTCTCGTATTCGAGAGAAACCCAGACGAGCAATCCGAGGGTTGACAACGATTCTGTCCAGACCAGCCAGCGCGTCCGCTTCAACAACTGTTCCTGCTTCAACCGATCCATATCCAGTCTATCGCCCATAGCCCCCCAAGCCCGGTCTACCCCAGTTATAACGCTGAAACCCGAGACCCAAAACCTCTTCTCGAGAAGAACCTACTACCTGGCTAACCTGTCATGGTGAAAGGCCTACCCCTGAACTAACATCTCTGAACAATACCCAGTTCACAGCAATGGGCTCTCGCACCTTGTGCGAGCCCCGTGTTTTGGTTGGAGGTGGAAAAACGAAGTTTGGAAGGAATCCGGAACCTTCTCGTTATGGCCGCGATCACCATGGTAGTGTTTCTTCCAACGGCTGTCTATCTGGGCACCATTATCGCAGCCGCCTTGTGTCTTCCAACTGTTGCAATATCGCAGGTGGATGCCCATGGAAGGCATAGCCCAAAGCTCCCCGTTCCTCCCTAGTTCCAACTGGCGACCTCGCTTCGCGCAATCTCAAGGCATCCCCCGTAGTTTCATCGGGGGAATCTAGTATAGGGACCTCAGCGGACCAGCGATAACTCTGGAAACCTAACAAACAGCAGACTAGATAACTTTGGTCCCTTTAGCCATGCAGATATCCCGAGTTCTCGTACAGTGACGAACAAGGGACCGATCCCGTTGGATCGATGGTTTCTCGATGGCTGTGATTAATACCAGTCTCAGGGTCCTGCAGCAAGGAGTTCGTCAACTTGTCCCCTAGGTCTCCAACCTCCCCAGATGCTGCCAATAGCCCTCTTGGAGTTTTGCGTTTTCTCTACATGGGAAGCTCGGATGTCGGGAAGGACCTCGATTACTACACGAAGGTCCTTGGGGGAAAGAAGGTTTGGGATTTTACCAGCATGGGCACTCGTGTAGCCGCGGTCCAAGTGTCTAGTGGACCCCTGCTCCTTCTTGCCGGCCACCGGCGTGCCCCCTCTGTTCTGCCCGTGTTCGAGGTTGAGAACCTGAAGGTTTCGGTAAGGGAGTTCAAGAGTCATGGCTGGCAACCTGACGGTGAAGAGTTCGAGATTCCCAACGGGCCCTGCTATTTATTCAAGGATCCCAGCGGGAACCAGATGGCCATATTCCAGGACGTCCGCCCCAGACTGCTGGAGAGCGGTTTTCACGAGACTGGCTAACTATCATTGGTCCAGGACCCATCGCTCTCGGCGCATCTAGGGATACCCCCAGATTTCTCGCTCGCTGGATAGGTGCGCCTATTCATATAGTGGCTTCGATTGCCTCTACCCGAGTAAAAATGCAATCTCAACAACAAAGCAAAGGCGAGGTAATCGCCGAGCTGCGCGGTAAGACCGACAGCTTCAGCATCAAAGACATCAGCTCTAGCGGCGTCAAGATGGAGAATAACGACGTCGGCCAGATCACAGGCAAGTACCAGGGTAGCTTCATGGAGACAACGAGTATTCACATGAAGACTGACGGTACGAGCGAGTGGGAAGGCAAAGGCATCCAGATGGTCGGCAAGGACATGGTCGTGGTCACAGGCCACGGCAAGGGTCACAGAGGCCCGGACGGAAACGTCATGTTCGAAGGCGAGCAGAAGTACATGACACAGTCGCCGAACCTATCCTGGCTTAACACCACCAAGGCATGGATCGAGGGCGCAGCCAATCAGGCTGACCAGACATTCACCGCCAAGGTCTACGCCAAGAAATAGAGCAACGATAGCTTAACATCCAATCTTCTCTTTTTTCGCGAACCCAAGGCGCGACCACTACGCCCGGTAGGAATGCTCTTCCGAAGACGATCGATTTCTCACACGATCCCTCCACTTGTCTTTTTCCGTAACCATTTTTTTCTAGATGTTCTTTTCAGCTAACTAATCTACGACCTCCCCGGGGGACTGTTTTTCCCGCGCCCCGCCCTTCGTGAAACGACCTGAATGCCACGTTCACGGGTCTCGCCCTAGCCATCCTTGCTTCGTGGCCGTGTCCGTCGCGCGCACTGAATTGGCTCCAACCATTCTTGATTCATGATCCCTAGATCACACTGGGACCCACGAGACAGTTCATCCAGGGAAAAATCGGCTTGGAGGATGATCTATTGAAACCGGTTATTGAAACCCGTTTCTGAAACCACACTCTGAAACCAGTTTTTGAGGTCTTTTTTGGAACGGATTCTGGAAACGATATTGCGAATTTCCGGGGGGCCCTGGGGCCTACTCGAGTCTCGCGCCGCCCGCCATGAAACGGCGATTCTTCACTCTACCGTGCCTCTGGTGCAACAGGAATCTCCTCCCGTCTCCTCACCTTTCCCGCAACAACCGGCACTGGCCGGCTAAGATGGACCGCTATCAACACGCCAGCATAGAACGCCGCGAGCGTCCCGTTCAGCAAGAACCCGAAACCGCCCAGGTGCATGCCCGCCCAGGCCTGCAAGTACTCGTTGTGATCGTACTCCTCAGCCACCACGACCAATAGGAGAAGGATAACTATCGACTGGATTCCGGCGAGGACCCTAGTCTGCCTCGCCGCCTTCTTCGCCCGAAGCCCGGCGATACTGACCTCCTCAACCATAATCACTAGCATACCCCAAACCAAGTTATATCCGTAGAGGAAAAAATCGCCCGTTATCAGCCCCGATTCCGAATCCAAGCCCACGATTTCCAGAAACATGATCTTCCACGCTTATCCCTGGGGGATTCCGGAAGGGTCGAGAAAGCCCATACGAGCCGATAAAGCGTCTATCTCACGGAAACAATCCCAGAATCACGCCCGGACAGAAACGGGTCGTGGAAGAAAAAGACCCAGGTTCTGATAATGGTCCCGTGACGCAAGAGCGGTTCTTCCGGGAGTCCCTCCAGCTTCAAGCTCACCCTAGCAAGGTTGTGTTATGAACGAACACATTGTACACGTGCCGCCCAAATAGTTCGGACAGCGTAACTCAGATCGGCGCAACACGGCGTTGAAAAGGAAAATCGTGCCCGCCTGGAACATCGCTCCAATTTCTTCGGGCTCGCACACAACCTGTTGACCCCCTTCTCAACCGCCGTGTCCCAAGGTTCTGTTAACTCTTCGTCGGTTGAGTTAGCTTCGGGGCATCGACTCCGGGGATTACCGTAGGCGTCGGGTTCCCCTTCATTGCTTCAACTGCCCTGCCTTGCGCCTCGATGATGGGAGGCCGGGAACGTGCGAACCTCACCCGTCCCCGCCGAGCCAGGTTAACAGCCGCAACCATGTCCCGGTCCATTACTACTCGACACTTACCGCACCAGAGCTTGCGTCCCAGTCTCTTGTCCGATTGGAGTCTCT
>WNEQ01001531.1_pt1 | contig 12207 bp, 11 predicted proteins | sample 5399971 | NCBI WGS metagenome assembly WNEQ01 (sample SAMN13153330, study PRJNA577476) | soil metagenome | isolation source: 20 cm grassland meadow soil 2 days after 1st rain plot 5 | place: USA:California | collected 2015-09-18
AAATGTCCGGACTTGAAGAGCCAGTATTCGCCGCGATTGCGGCCGTTGAGAGAAATCCAATTCATGGGACCTTCAGTAAGTTTGATTTCCTTGCTGGCGTAGCCGGGGAGGCTGATGCGCGCGACGACGGGATGCTCGAGACGTGAACCCATGGACGTTCTCGTTTTGTGAAAATAGCCGCCGGGAAAATCCTTTTCAAATGGAGTGGTGCCAACGGCGACGCCATCGAGTTCCACGGTGGCGCCCGGCGGAGCGCTGGTAATTTGCAATTTGTCAGCAAGGACGCGCGCCGGGCAGGCGAGTAGAACCAGGACTGCGCAGCAAATGAATTCCGATCGGGAAGCCATGACTGGACCTCGCCGGGAGGATGAACCATCCGTAGCTTACCATAACGTTAACTAACCGCACTAAAAAAAGTAAATAGCTATTCCGCGACTTGGCGTCAGGGTTTCTTCTTGTAACCATCGCAAGAGAGGACCGGGAGGCGGGGATACTTCGGGAAGCGAGGATCGGTGAAGGAAAGTTCGCAGAGGATGAAGGCCGAGCCATGAGCAGATTCGATGTGGCGGGAATGAAGGCAATCGGCACAGAGGCCAACGCGCAGCGAATTACGCGTCTGTTGCTGCGAATCAGACATGACAATAAGGATAGCGCAGTGTTGGAGGCGGTGATTGTTAGAATGAACTGTCGCTAGGCGTCTCTTGGAAGGAATCGTGAATGCGAATTGCCGTGCCGATTGCATTGGCGGGTTTGAGCCTGCTTGCCGCAGGAGCGAATGTGCGCGGACAAACGACGGATACGACACAAACCCCTTCACAAACCCAGCAAGCTGTACAAAGCGCGGACGAGATCACCGCCGTGCCGAACCGTCCGACGTTCGCGTCAACCGCAGAGATGGTGCAGCTCGGAGTATTCGAGATCGAATATGGGTTTGAAGCGGCTAAGGGGCACCAGAACATAAACGGGCTCTTGAAATGGGGCGCGATCAAGAACCTCGAGCTATGGTTTCTTAACAATCCGATCGAGCGGGATGCGGGAACGGCGGGGTTAGGAGATTCCGGAGCAGGCTTCAAGTACAAATTGTTTCCACAGAAGAACGCTCGGCCGACGGTTGCGGTTCTCTACGTGGCGACACTTCCGACAGCCAGACCCGCACTCGGTGCCGGAGCGATGGCGCACCTGGTGCAGATTCTGGTGAGCAAAGATTTTGGCAAGCATCACTTTGACGTCAACGAAGGAGTGCAGTTTGTGGGCAGACCGCAGTTGAGTGGATTCGACCGCAAATATTTCACGGCGCTCTCTTATTTCCGCCCCTTGACGGGGAAATGGGGATTCACGGGAGAGATCGCAGGATTCAGCCGCCAGAACGCAGCCACGCCGGCAACAATGACGCTGCTCAACGCCGCGACGTACAATGTGTCGTCCCGGTTAGTCCTGGACGGCGGAGCATATTTCGCCGTCTACGGACAGTTGCCGCGGGTTACGGTTTTTGCCGGCGTCACCTATTCCATTGCAAATCTATACCACTTGCGTCCGACACACCCGCCTCCAAAGAACTAGCGGTCAACCGGCCGCGAAGGAGACGGTATCACTTTGCGTGGCAGCGCTAATTCGATGGCGGAGGACTCGCCAGCGCTGGGGGTGCAGGCGTCGCTGGGGCGGCGGCATCTGGTGGAGCGGGTTTGCCAAAGCGAGAATCATCGATCCGCGGGTTGATCTCGATTTTTTCCGCAGTGAGAGTCTGCTTGAATTCCGTGCCCGGGCTGCCCTGGTCGATCCGGAATGCGTATTTCAGGCCCTGGACCTCGCGGAAATCCGAAGAGAAGGACTCCCAGGGAAGTTCCTGGTCTTCGGTCTTCCGCATGCCTTCCCACTTCAAAAGCAAAAAAGTGGTGGCGTCAATAAAGTAAAACCGCACGTCCCCGTTCTTGTTCGTGAGTTTCAGGCGGTAAACGGGCTTGTCGTCCAGTTTCTCTTTGCCAATCAGTTCAATCTGGTTGCCTTTGGCCTTGTAGTCCACGAGCGGGCCGTCAAAGTCGGACTCATCGGAAATGTTCTTGAAGTCTTCGGGAGGCAGCGGCTGGACGTCTTTGCTTTCCGCGAAAGGATTGATCATCCAGCCGGACGACTTGCCATCGTAAACGCGGATGATTTTTTGCCCTTCGAAGGAGATTTCGACGTGCATCTTCAGCGGACGCTTGAGCTCCACTACAAACGTACCTTCCATGCCCTGCTGGAAGGAGACGTGACCGCTGATTCGTTCTGATTGGACGGCTTTAATCTTTTCGACTCCGCCGCGGGCATCGAGGGTCTTCTTGACGATTTCGTCGGCGGTTTGAGCAGACGCGGCCAGCGACACGAACAAGAGCAGAGAGATGGAGAGGAAGCCCGGTTTCATGGGTGACTCGCTGGCCGCTTGTCAGAGACTGAAGCGGGCGCCAGTTTCATCCTAGGAGTAGAAGCGCTTTCGGTCAAATGCGTTGCCAGGCGGCACGTCGCATCCGGGACATATGTGTTGTAAAGTTTGAGAAACAATTTTTCCCTAGACTCGGTTGAATGTAGATTTGGGACGGCAGCGAAGTATAGTGCTAAGAATCATTCTTTGAATTGGAGAAGCAGACCTATGAAATCGCGAGCCACGACCGGTGGTTTTCTTCTGATTTGTTTTGGTTTTTGCGCGGCCGCATGGTGCCAGCAAGAGCCGGCTGGAGAGGGGCGGCCCATTACGCCAGCCGGTACGCTGGTGATCGATGCAGCGACGCATTTGCCGGCTGTCGGGGCCATGCCCATGACGATGCTTCGCAGCCCGGATGCTCTCGGACACGGCGGCAAGGGCCGCTATCTCGTGGTAGTCAACAGCGGGTATGGTGTCCAATTCAGCGAGGACACAAATGGAGCCCAGCAATCGATTGCCGTTATTGACCTGAATGCGAGCCCCGAACCGCTGGTTATTCAAAATGTCTATTTTCCTTCGCCGCAAAGCGCGAACGTCGGCCTTGCCTTTTCTCCCGCCGCGAGGGCTGACGGAAACTTTGATGTGTACGTTTCCGGTGGATTCGAGAACAAGGTTTGGATCTTCCGGTTCGACCCGAAAGCAGCGGCACCGGTACAGCGGGGATCGCCCGGGCCAGATACGAAAGTGCAAGCGCCCTCCTTCGAAATCAGCAAACCCGGCGAAGTTTCGCGAGCGGACTACAACAAAGGAAAGGCGGCACTCTATCCCACGGGGCTGGCTGTCACACCAGATGGGACCACGCTGGTGACCGCCAACAACCTGGGAGACAGCGTGACAATCGTGCGCGGCCTCCGAGGCACGCGGCGGATGGAGAGAGTGGATTTGCATCATCCCGGAAAGCGCAGGGAGAACATTTACCCGTACGGCGTGGTGATCCTGGGTAGCGGCAAGAATGCGCGCGCGTACGTTTCTTGCTGGAATGATTCCTCTGTGGCGGTCGTTCCGCTGAGCGGCAAGAGCGTTGTGCGGAGCTACATTGCAGTGGATCGTCATCCGACGGCCATGATGCCAAATGCCAATGGGACTCGGCTTTTTGTGGCCAACTCCGATGCGGACAGCGTCTCGGTGATTGACACCACGACGGACCAGGAGATCGAGCGCATTGACGTGCGATTGGCCGAGGATGCTTTGCCCGGAGCGAGTCCCGAAGGGATGGCGCTCAGCGACGATGAGAAGATTTTGTACGTGGCGAATGCGCACAGCAACGCCGTCGCAGTCGTGGCGCTTTCCGAGAAGGCGCGCGGCGGTAAAAAAGCGGAAAGAATGGCTGACGCCGCAAAATCGAAAGTCCTGGGGTTTATTCCCACGGGCCAGTATCCCTCCGCGATCGCCGTCGCGGATGGCAAACTCTTTATCGGAAATGGAAAAGGCACGGGATTCGAATCTTCCTCGATGCGCGTGAACAACAGTGGCCGTACGCCGAATCCGCCCAACGCCGCGTTTCCCCCGAATGAAAAAAAGAATCGGCAAGGCGGGCAGTACAGCGGCTCGATTGTTTCCGGAAACATCAGCGTAGTTCCGCTGCCGGATACTCCCGCGCTCGCCCACTATACCCAGCAGACCATGCAGAACGACGGCCTGCTGGATTTTGCGCCGCCCCAGCTTTTTGCCGGCAAGAGCCCGATTAAGCACGTCATCTACATCATCAAGGAAAATCGCACCTACGATCAGGTCTTTGGCGACGTGAAAACTTCCGGCGACGGAACAGCCGCGGATGGTGAGCCCGGCTTTGCGATTTTTGGCAACGGCGCAACCGCGCAACGGCCGGATGGCACACGGCAAGTGGTGACGCCCAATCATCACGCGCTGGCGCTGCGCTTCGGTCTGTTCGACCGGTTCTTCGTCAATTCCGAGGCCAGCCCCGACGGCCACAATTGGGCGACCGCCGCTTTTTCGACCGACTACGTGGACAAAGCGTTCCGCTGGAACTATTCCGACCGGGGACGCACGTACGATTTTGAAGGCTATAACCGGCTGCCGGATTACGAGCCGCCCGGCGACTTGCAGGTCGACAAGTTCGACGGCGATGTGCTGGCCGCCTTGACGGATCTGCTCGAAAAACATCTTCCCTATCACCAGGGGTTCACAGACCTGGGGGAACCGAAAACTTTGTATCTGTGGGACGCCGCTGCGCGCGCCGGTTTGACCTACCGCAATTACGGCGAATTCGTAACCGTGATTTCGGCCAAGGATGTCGAAGCTGCGGGACAAAAACGCAAGAAGAGCTATCCCGACGTTTCGAATGCCGTCCGCGCCATCCCCAACAAAGAGTCGCTCAAGGACCATCATAGCCTGAGCTTTCGAAGCTTTGACGTCACCGCGCCGGACAGCATGACCGTGGATTGCTACAAATCCGCTCTCAATCCTTCGGCCTCTTTCGATCCCGCCGTAACGCAGGACAATTCGAACGCGAACTGCCGCGGCAACTCGCGTTTCGGCGAATGGCTCGCCGAATTTCCAGGATTCGTCAAAGACCGCGAAGCGGGCCGCGCGGACCCCATGCCCGCGCTTACCGTTATGCGCTTTCCCAACGATCATACGACCGGAATGAAAAATGGCTTCCCGACGCCGCAATTCATGGTCGCGGACAACGATTACGCCGTGGGACGGCTCGTGGAAGCGGTCTCCTCAAGCGTCTATTGGAAAGACACAGCCATCTTCATTGTGGAAGATGATGCCCAGTCGGGGCCGGACCACGTGGATTCACACCGTTCGGTGGGCTTGGCGATCAGCGCTTACAACCGTCCGGGAGCTCTAATCCATAAATTTCACAGCACCGTCAGCATGATTCGCACCATCGAGCTGTTGCTGGGAATCGCGCCCATGAATCAGCTCGACGCTTCGGCGATCCCTATGGATATCTTTCGGGAGACGCCGGATTTGACTCCGTACAAAGCCGTTTTGCCCACAATTGCCGCGGACAACCTGATAACCCACAAGCCGAAGGACAAAGCCACTGCCGAGTGGATGAAAAAATCCAATCGGCAAAACTTTGCGCATGCGGACATGGCTGACCCGAAAGTTTTGAACGCGGTCATCTGGTTCGCCTGCACGGGAAGCGGATCGAATCTGCCGCAAACTGCGCAGCTGCCTGCATATCAAGCGATGACGCTCGGAATCGCGAAGCTCGACGACGACGAAAACGGCAGGAGCAAAAAAGACGATGACGATTGACCAGTTATTTCTGCGGCTTGGCCCAGACGATGTCGTACGTGCGGTCGAACGTCACGAACATCAGACAAGTATCCTTTGATTTGCAGGTGAACCAGTGCATGGCTTTGCTGGGCATCATGGCAAAGCCGCCGGGGCCAAGCGTCGCTTCCGCCATGCCGTCCATCCCGGTGAGCACGTCGCCCCGGACCACCATCAATTGTTCTTCCGCGGTGTGATAGTGCGGGGGAACCACGCACCCGGAAGGAGCTTCGAGAAGGAAAGTGGATGGACCTTTGTCTGGATCGCCGTTCTCGCGGGCAACTTTGAGGCACGCAGGTTCGCCATCGAAAACGAGATTGGCACTTGCGAGCGGCGTGACGACACCGTGCGGAGAAGTCTGTCCCTGTCCCCGCGATGACGCACCGAAGGCCGCGAGCAGGAGCATTAACGCCGCAAAGCCAAGAAGCATTTTCGTTGTTCTTCCAGAAATGACATTCCTTTGTTTCATGGCGGGCCTCAGCGAAAAAGTAGCGACGAAAATTCCGTCAGGTTGCGGCGCCAGACCATCCAAGTGTGCATCCCAGGCGTCTCAACGTCCGCATGCTTGATGTTTTTGGAAGCCAGCCAGGCGCGGAACTTGCGGTTGATATCGATTAAACGGTCTTCCGTGCCGCACGCCACCCAGAGCAAATGAAGTTGTTCCGTGGCCTTCGAGTCCACCGCGGGAAATTCCTTGTCAAACTCCTCGGTGATCCCTCCGGAACTGAAGGCGCCAATCCAGCCAAACTTGTCCAGCGTGTTAAGGCCGGTCAGCAAAGATTCGGAACCGCCCATAGAAAGGCCCGCGATGGCGCGGGAGTTGCGATCCTTGATCACCAGATACTCGACCTCGACGCGCGGAATGACTTCGGTGAGCAAAGCCTCGCGGAATTTATCAAAGTTGCGGTCCGTCAGCGAGCGATCGCGGAACGCTCCGAAGCCCGCTTTTAGAACTTCGGGCGCGCCATAACCCAGCGGCATGACCACCAGCATGGGCTTGGCTTTGCCCTGGGCAATCAGATTGTCGAGGATCACGTTGGCGCGGCCCACGGCTGACCAGGCGCTCGCGTCGTCACTGAATCCGTGCAACAGATAGAGGACCGGATAGGTTTGCTTTGCGCGCGCGTCGTAACCGGGCGGCGTGTAAACGAAAAAGTCCCGGTCGTCGGCCACCACTCCGGACTTGTAGAAATGATGATGAATTTCGCCGTGAGGCGCCGCGCCAATCTCCCAGGAAAGGGACGCCGGCCCAGGGACGTGCAATTCGCTGGACCTGCCGAGGAAGTTGGGCTTGATAACGTGATTGGAAGGATCGAACATGCCCACACCATCGGCGATGATCGTGTAGCCGTAATAATCCGGAGCAAGCGGCTCGGTGGTCACGCTCCATACGCCCTGATCGTCTTTCTGCATCGGGAGGGGCTTGGCCATGCCCTCGACGGAGACAGCGACTTCTTTGTCGTTGGGGGCGCGGAAGCGGAACGTGGCGGTTCGATCGGCGTGAACCTCGGGAGAGACCAGCGGCGGAGGCGTTTGCGCGGGAGCGGCTAGGCAGCCCGTGTAGAGGATGACGAGCACAAAGCATGTTCTTTTCATGATTCCCTCATGTCCAATTGCGGCGCCCTTTCCTGGAAGCCTCGATTTCCGGGGGCCTGCGCCGAGGGATGATACAACAGACCGAAGTGTCTGAAGGTTGCAACGTCGGAGCGTTGGGAACCAACGTTTCTCCGCAAAGCGCGCTGGGGGGTGAACGACGCGAGAGGGGGTACACCTCCGTCGAGGTGAAAAAAGTGCGTAACGGATTGATTGTAAAGGAGTTGAGGAATGGCCGTTGTGTAGAAGAAGGGTGCAACCGGATGAAAGGAAGGAGGCTAGACCAAGAGACTCGGGGAGGTGAACGCAGAGATGCGGAGTGCGCAGAGATGAAGATGTCTGATGGAGTGAAGAGGACGCGGTCGATTAATCACGATCCATGGTACCGTGGAATAAATAATTATCAATATATTCTTATAGTAATAATATCGGGAGAGGATGGACATTATTTGTTCGAATGATTTTGCAAAGAGAAGAAAACAAAGGGGTAGAGCTCGCTGTGTATCTGTGCAATGACTTGACTTATGAGCAAGGGCGCAAGGCCTTTTCCGGATGCAGGGAGTCGTCTTGCCGAGAAAGGCGCAGCAGTGCTGCGCCCCTACAAATGCAAGAAGCAAAGGCAAGAGCGTCTTTACCGACCGGGGCAGGTATCACACTGTCTGGCGCTCGTCAGGGTTGGCCAACCAGCTTCCTCAGTTGTTCGTCGTCGATACTGCGGCAAACCCATCCCATGTGATCGAGTCCTTCTCTGTGGAAGTCTTTGGTTAGACCGTTTGTGTTACCTGTTTTGCGTTTGGAACCGGTTCAAATGACCAAGGACAGACCGCAGACGGCTCCAGTAGCGGTCTCACAGGCGCGTCAGGCGGGTTGCTAGGAGGGGCAGATCACGTTTCCTGCCGCATTGACCTCGCAGTGTTTAGCGGTCGTCGGAGTCGGCGAAGCAGACTGTACCGGAATAACGGATGGCGGTGCCGGCTTGCAGGTCGGCTTCGCCGATACTGGTCAGATCGCCAGTGGCTCCCGCGAATTTGCCAGTGCCCCCGATGATGTGCGTAGGGTAGCTGATGAAGGCGAAGCGCGTTTGCGAGAGTGGCATAGTGGTTGCGACGGCAGGTGCGAAATAGATGTTGTCTCCGGATTCGGTGACCCAATGGTGCTGGACGTTGAATATTACGGTCCCGTTCGGACCGGATTGTGGCGGAGTCAGAAGGCTTGCAGCAACGGCGCCACGCAGATCTCCGGTGGCCGGACCCAAGGTGGTGTTGGGATCAACGGCACCGAAATTGGTGATGATGCTGCCGCCGACGGCGACAGATTTGCAGTCGCGACCGGACTGATGCGGATGAGGTTGGGCGTTGCCGGCAGGACGGCTGCCGCTGCTGGCGAGGAATGCGGAGAGCAAAACTGCGAGTGATGCGAACAATGCGATGCGAGCGATTCTTCCCGTTGTCATGGTGAATCTCCTTTTTGCGGCACGAGCGCGTCGGGAAACCTGTGGAGGCGTCGCTCTTGCTGCTGGAAGCGCACAGTCGCTCAACGTCCAAATCCAATCAAGAACCCTGTTGGTGGTTTGTTGGTTCCACTGGAAATTGTTGAATTTGCGGGTCTAATGGCCGCGGGTACTTCCTGAATAGTAGTTTCGCTGAGTAAGCCGTGTGATAAACTCTGCAAGTAATCCCCGCGCTTCATCGGAGTTCGCCATTGCCACCAGCCCCAGCCCGCCTCAGGTAATACGGTTCGGCGTCTTTGAAGTGGACCTTGCGGCAGGAGAGGTGCGCAAAGGGGGAATGCGGCAAAAGCTCGCGGGCCAACCGTTTCAGGTTTTGCAGGCCCTGCTGGAGCGTCCTCAGGAAATCGTGACGCGGGAAGAACTCCGCCAGCGCCTCTGGCCGGACAACACCTTCGTCGACTATGAGTTGGCGCTCAAGAAAGCCGTCAACCGGTTGCGCGAGGTGCTGGGAGATTCCGCCGAAAGCCCACACTTCATCGAGACCATTCCTCGACGTGGCTACCGCTTTATCGGGACAATCGTGCCGCCTTCCGCGCCTGCAGAATCCGGCGAGCAAAGTGATGGTGTTGGGGTAAGACTTTTATGGAAGTTCGCGGCCAGTTTGGCCCTGGCTTGCGCCGTAGCACTCTTGTTGTGGCTTAATACGGACAAACTTCGCACCCGCATTTTTGCCAAATCCAGCTCCATCGATATTCACTCCGTTGCCGTACTTCCTTTCAAGAATCTTTCCAAGGATGTAGAGCAGGAATACTTTGTAGACGGCATGACCGATGAGCTGATCACCGACCTGGCCAAGATTGGCGAATTGCGGGTCATTTCGCGCACCTCCGTGACGCCATACAAAGGAGTGGGCAAACCGCTCGGCGTGATCGCGAGAGAACTAAATGTGGATGCCATAGTGGAAGGTACGGTTCTGCGCTCGGGCAATCGCGTTCGCGTCACGGCACAGTTGGTGCGGGCTTCTCCGGAGCGGCATCTTTGGGCGGACAGCTACCAAGGAGACTTAGCCGACGTGCTCTCGTTGCAAGACCGGGTGGCGCGGTCGATCGCACGGGAGATCAGGGTCACACTCACGCCGGAAGAGCAAGCGCGGTTGACGAATCTTCGACCCACCGATCCGGAAGCATACGATGCTTATGTCAGGGGTCGCCACTATGCGACGCAAATTACTCCAGACGGATTCGAAAAAGCGATCGTGAATTTCGGTAGGGCCATCGAACTGCAGCCGCGATACGCACAGGCCTACGCGGATTTGGCCGAGACATACTGCTGGGCCGCGGCGATGCAGTCGATTCCCGCGCAGGAAGGGCTGCTCAAGGCCCGCCAGGCAGCCATGAAGGCCCTTGAAATGGACGATAGCCTTAGCCAGGCACATAGTTCCCTAGCATGGGTCAAGTATGCTTACGAATGGAACTTCCCGGAAGCGGAGAGAGAATTTCACCGTGCCCTCGAACTGAATCCGGGTGCTTCCTGGGCTCTCCTATGGCATGGGATGTATTTGGGGCAGGCGAACCGCATCGAGGAGTCGCTCGCCGAAATGAAAAAGGTCCGGCAGGTGGACCCATTGTCTCCGGCAGCCAACGCACTTGCTCTCGTCCCCGAGCTCAACGGGAGAAACTACGACGCTACAATCGAAGGCGGACAGAAAGTGCTGGAAATGGATCGTGCGAATGGTCTCGCGCGATGGCTGTTGACCACGGCGTATGAATGGAAAGGCGATTTCTCCAAAGCAATTGATTTGGAGGAGGAGACCGCTGTGCTCTACGGCGAAAACAAAGAGGAAGCCGCTCAGCGATTCTCACGTCTTCGTCGCGCATACGAGACTCTTGGTCCCAAGGGGTATTGGAGGATGAATCTTGACCAGCAACAGACCGTATGGAAGACGAATCCAGGTGATCCCTATGCCCATGCGGTGCTTTATGCTCGAACCGGTGACATGCAGAACGCTTTTGTTTGGCTTGAAAAGGCTTATCAGGCTCGCTCGCAGGAACTCATTTTTGGGCTGAGGACTGACCCGGCTTTCGACCACTTTCGCTCTGACCCGAAATATACAGGGCTGTTACGCCGTATCGGCTTTCCGCTGTAATCCCGCTGGCCCTCCCGGAGCGTCATGCGGTTTCTGGAAGAGGCTATGACGTTTCGTTGCGGCGGGCGGCGGCGATATTGCGTTGCAGCCAATTAAAGTAGCGCTGCCATTTCTCTCGCACCTGCTCTTCGCTCTGGCCCAAATCGCAGGCGGGAGAATCGACCGGCATAGCTTCGTTGATCTTGACGAGTACAAATGACCTAATCTTAATGCGGCTTTCGTCGAGATTGCGTTCCGCGCGATAGAAATCCAGGATTCGTTCAAACAGGGCTCCCTCCGTGAGAACGGAGGCGACGCCCTTGAAGCGGTAGCCCTTGCGCACGATTGGATCGACGACGTTGATCTCCGTCGACGGATTGCGCCTCAGATTGGAGACCGTCGCGGGGGAGCGGATAACAGCAAAGACGATGTGATCGTCGTCCCATACCGTGGTCGTGCCCTTGGGCGACAAGTTGGGAGTACCGTCAGGACATACCGTAGCCACGAAGGCGAGCCGCTGGTCGGTGACCACGCGCTTCCTGTCTTCGGTCAAGATTCTCAGGGCGACCTCGAAAAGAACGATTAGCGTCAGGCGGGTTGCTGGTAGAGGCCGATCACGTTTCCGCCCGGATCGCGGAACCGGGCGGTGATCTCGGGTGCGTCCGCGCCGATCGGCTGCACAATCTCGCCGCCGTGAGCCACGACCGCATCCACGGCCGCGGCCACGCTGTCCACCATGATGTAAAAGAGCAGTCCGGGCTTACCTGACGGCGGGCGGCCGAGCACCCACGTGCCGCTGACTTCGTTGACCGAATCGTCAAAAGCGGTGCTGCCATCGCCCCGCTTCCGGATGGTCCAACCGAACACGCCCTTGTAGAACTCTGCCGAACGCGCAATGTCTGTCGCGGGCATCTCGAGGTAGCAGATTTTCCCGTTCGCAAACGTGGGCATACGCGGTTTCTCCAGAGGGCCGACATTCTAGCATTCCGGAGAGGCGACACGATTGCGTGAAGAGAGATTCCTCGCTGCGCTCGGAATGACGAGGGGGGGATCAGACAGCGGTGAGGAAGGAGCCGTCCGGGGCGACGAATCCGTAGGCCATCCGGGCGGTGTTAAAGGCAAAGCCGGGATTGCCGTGGCGGTCGAGGAGGATGAGTCCACCGGTGGCGTGTGTGCGCTTGGCGAAAAGATGGATAGCTTCGCGTGCCGCGAGATCGGCGGTGGAAGCTCCGCAGGAAATGTTGGGATGCGTGTCCAAGCAAGTGACCGGACCGCGAAGAAGATCGACGGTGGATTTGGCGAGGACCACTTTCATGATGGCTTCGCCGTAAC
>WNEQ01001819.1_pt1 | contig 12173 bp, 10 predicted proteins | sample 5399971 | NCBI WGS metagenome assembly WNEQ01 (sample SAMN13153330, study PRJNA577476) | soil metagenome | isolation source: 20 cm grassland meadow soil 2 days after 1st rain plot 5 | place: USA:California | collected 2015-09-18
ACCGCAGTCGATTGGGCAGGAATGATTCCGACGACGAAACGAATCACACAAAAGTTCGGCGTCGCCGATCGCTTTAATTATGTCGAGGGTGATATGTTGGAGGCGAATTTCGGCAGCGGCTATGACATCGCGACGCTTGGTCACATCTTGCATAGCGAAGGCGAAGGTCGCAGCCGTCGGTTGCTCAGAAAGATTTTCCGCGCGCTAAAATCCGGCGGCACGATCGCAATTGCAGAATGGCTGGTAAACGATGATCGCACCCGACCGCTACCCTCATTGATGTTTGCAGTGCAAATGCTGGTGAATACTGAGAAGGGCGACACCTTCAGCTTCAACGAAATCAAAAGTTGGCTTGAAGAGGCCGGTTTCAAAAAAGTTCGTAAACTGGAAGCACCGGGACCTTCGCCGCTGATTCTCGCGACAAAGCCTTAGCTGTGGATCCAACGCATTAGCGGTTTCGCATCGAATCATCTTCACATGCGCCGACCGAGATGCTTTCATTGCGGCAGATGAGAAAATCGAAAGCGGAACCGCGCAAAAAAATAAAGCTGGGCGCGCCCCCAAAAAATCGTGAGACGAACGTTCCTTACCGCAAACCTGCCCTTCGCAGCGAAGCGTTTGCCAGAGCGCTCATCAACGCAAAATCGTGCATTGATGATAGCGGGGGTCTGCAGGGGCTTTTCAATGAAGCATCCCGAAAGGCAGCAGCCGTACCCAGAGAACCGTTTAAAGAGTGTTGGCCTTATCTTCAGACCATGTTGCGTCTGATTCGCGCGCACCATCGTGGCGAATACGACCAGGTTCCCGACGATGCGCTGTTATGGATTGTCGCTGCTCTCAACTACCTGGTCGATCCATTCGATTTTATTCCGGACAAAACGCCATTTCTTGGCTTTATCGATGACGCAACCGTTATCGAATTTGTTACGGACAAAACCCGCCAAACGCTGGATGACTTCATGATTTGGGAAACCGCCCGCGCCGGAGCTGCTCTCTAGCGTTCCATTCTCAGACCAATAGGAGCGCCGGATTTTCCAAAAGGTGGCGCAGTTCTTTCAGATACTCAGCGCCAAGCGCACCATCGATGACGCGATGATCGCAGCTGGTCGCAATCATCGATTACCGGAACCTTGGTGATCTTGCCAACGGCGAGAATAAACCCTTGCGGCGGATTTATGACAGCGGAGAAACTATCGATGCCCATGCCGCCGAGATTTGAGACGGTGAACGTGCCACCCTGAAATTCCTCCGGCTTCATTCGCTTGTTGCGTGCGCGGTGCGCCAGATCTTTCGCCAGCTCACTGATCTCGCGAAGTGATTTGTTTTGCGCGCCGCGAATGACTGGCGTCAGCAGCCCGTCTTCAATCGCCACGGCAATTCCAAGATCGACATCGGCATATTGCACAATCGCATCGCTATCGAAAGAGGCGTTTACCCGCGGAACCTTGATCGCAGCTTGCACTGACGCTTTCAAGACAAAGTCATTCACGGTAATTTTGGCCGCGTCGGCACCTTCCCCGGCTGATTTCAATTCCTCTCGCGCTTCCAAGAGCGGCCCGGCGTCAATGTCGATTTCCAAATAGAAATGCGGAACTGGGCCCAGGCTTTCGACCAGTCGCTGCGCAATTATTTTGCGCATCCCGGAAAGCTGAATGCGCGCGCTTTCGCCGGCTTTGATTGAAGGTTCAGGCTTTGCGCGACCGTGATCGGCGGTTGCGGGCACAGATTTCGCCGCCGCACGGACATCAGTCTCAGTAATCCGACCATTGGGCCCTGTGCCTTTTACTCTGGAAAGATCAACGCCGAGTTCAGCCGCGATTCGCCGCGCAACGGGCGACGCTTTCACGCGTGCTTCTTCTGGCTGTGATGGCAGCCGTGCTGGCTGCGCAGGCGACACGCCTGCCTCTACTGGCGTCTCCTCTCTTTCCGCTTTTGGCGGCACGCCCTTTTTCCCTTTTTCCTCCGCCTTTGGCTTCTCTTTCTTTTCTTTAGGCTCTTCTTTTGTTGCTTCCGCTTTTGGCTTCGCTTCTTCTTTTTCTTTCTCCTGTTCGGGTTTTGCTTTTTCCTCTTCTTTGGCCTTTGGCTTATCCTCTTTTTCTTTGGTCGCTTTTTCCTTCTCCTCTTCTTTGGGCGCTTCCTCGCCTTCGCCACCAATGAACGCAATCTTGTCGCCGATGTTTACTTTGCCGCCTTCTTCGACGTAAATTTCCGTGAGCGTCCCATCCTCGGGCGATTCCCATTCCATGGTCGCCTTGTCGGTCTCGATTTCGGCGAGCACTTCACCGGCCGATACTTTATCGCCCTTCTTTTTCTTCCACGTGACAAGAGTCCCCTCGGTCATGGTGTCGCTCAGCTTAGGCATCTGAATTTCAGGCATAAACAGAAGTGATGAGTGACAAGTGACGCGTGACCAGTTTTCTCATGCGTAGCAAACCTGCTTCACGGCTGACGCGAGTTTGTCTGCATTCGGAAGCACAGCTTGCTCGAGGCGCTCATTGTACGGCATTGGAACATCTTCCTGTGATACTCGAATGATCGGCGCATCGAGCTCATCAAAAATGTTTTTCTGGATCCGATAACAAACTTCCGCACCCACTCCACAGAACGGATGATCCTGTTCGACAATCACAACTCGATGCGTCTTTGCCACTGAATCGAAAACCGCCTTTTCATCGAGTGGTTTAATGGAACGCAGATCGACAATCTCCGCCGAGATGTCTTCCTCTTCGAGTTGGGCCGCAACTTTGAGTGCCAGCGGAACAGTTTGTGAATAACAAATGATCGAGACATCGCTGCCTTCGCGTTTCACTTCCGCTTTCCCAAGCGGAATGAGCAGCTCCTCATCCGGAGGCTCGACCATTCCTTTCGAGCTGTAGAGCAATTCCGCTTCGAGAACGAGCACTGGATTATTGTCGCGCACGGCAGTTTTGAGTAACCCTTTTGCGTCGCGCGGCGTCGCCGGCGCGCAAACTTTCAGGCCGGGCACACTGGCGTAAAAATTCTCCGTGGCGTGTGAATGCGTGGCACCGAGCTGATGCGCGGGTCCGTTCGGGCCGCGAAATGTTATGGGAATATTGAACTGTCCGCCCGACATTGTGAACATGTTGGGCGCGTTGTTCACCACCTGATCAAACGCGACGAGCGAAAAACTGAACGTCATGAATTCAATGATTGGCCGTAACCCAACCATCGCGGCGCCGACACCCAGGCCCGCAAATCCGTTCTCGCTGATTGGGGTGTCGATGATTCGGCGTGGCCCGAAGCGCTCGAGCAACCCGTGGCTTACCTTGTAAGCGCCCTGATATTCCGCGACCTCTTCCCCCATCAGGAAAACATTGGGGTCACGATCGAGTTCTTCCGCAAGGGCTTCGTTAAGTGCCTGGCGATACGTGATTTCTCTCATTGCACTTCTTCTGTAGTGGCAGCCGTGTCTGCAGCAGATCGTTGGATTTTCGCAGGCGCCGCGCCTGCTTCTACAGCTCCGTTTGCATACGTATAATCGTAAAGCTTGTCGAGCGGGGGCTCAGGACTTTGCTCAGCAAATTTCACCGCGGCCATGACTGTTTCCTTTGCCTGCTTGTCGAGCCGATCAAATTGTTCATTAGTCAGTTTTCCCTCGCGCGTTAGTTGTGCACGCAAACGGGTGATTGGGTCATCAAGACGATACTTTTCCAACTCTTCCTTCGTTCGGTAACTTGCTGGATCTGACATTGAGTGGCCGCGATAGCGATAGGTTCGCGCTTCCAAGAATGCCGGATGCGGCTCTTTTCGGATTGAATCGGCAACCTCCGCAACCTTGTCGCGCACTTCGCGAAAGTTCATCCCGTCGACGATCTCTCCAGGGATATCGTACCCTTCGGCGCGGTCGATAATTTGCTTGAGTGACGTCGATCTTTTCACCGAAGTGCCCATCGCGAACAGGTTGTTTTCGCAGATGAAAACAATCGGCAATTTATACAACGCGGCCAGATTTAACGCTTCATGGAACGCGCCTTGATTGATGGCGCCGTCGCCAAAGAAGCAGAGCGTGACGCGGTCTTCGGCCCGGTACTTAATGGCAAACGCTAGTCCCACCGCCAGTGGAACGTGAGCAGCGACAATAGCGTGACCACCGTACATGTGGTGTTGCTTGTCGAAGAAATGCATCGAACCCCCCAACCCGCGCGAGCAGCCCGTTTCTTTCCCAAACAGTTCCGCCATGCACGCATTTGCACTGGTGCCGCGGGCAAGAGCATGGGCATGATCGCGGTAAGCGGTAATGATGTAGTCATCGTCGCGCACGGCAGCGACCGCGCCGGCCACGACTGCTTCCTGGCCGATGTAGAGGTGACAAAAACCGCCAATCTTCTGCGCTTGATACTGCTGGCTGGCGCGTTCCTCAAAACGCCGGATCAACAGCATCAGCGAGAGCATCTCGACTTCGTCGCGCTGCCCCACCGGCTGCATGGAGGTCATCCCGCAGCGGCTGGACGGAACCGCGAGGCGCGGGCTCCCGATCTCTCCCTGCTTTCCCCCACGTTCATACACACCACAAAAAACAACGTGAACAGAAGATCGCTGACGAGTGAGTTGCGGAAAAACATCCAGCTGGGTGTCGCGCTGTATTGAGGCAATCCTACCGTGAGCGATTGCACGAGTCCGGAGAAGTTTTTGGCGTAACCCGGGTCGGCCAACCAAGAAAACGCATTCGTGATTGCGTAGAACAATGCCGATCCAACAATAGAAGCCGGCAAAAGCGTCTTTAGCGAAGCTCGATTCTGCAAAAGAACTCCGATGCATCCAACCAGCGCGAGCGCTGCATAGCGAACGACAATTTGCGGATCTAACAATGGAGCGCCGTATCGAAAATTAATCACCGCGTCGGAAATAAACAGGGTCACCAGCGGCACGGAGAACTTATATTTCTTGGGGAAGTACGCAGCGCTGCAAAGCGCGATTGCCGCGAGCGGAGCGAAGTTTGAAAGCCAGCTCGCGCCAGAATGAATCAAGAGGCCCGTCGTGACCCGATAAACGACGGCCGAAAGAACGAGAAGAAGCGCGGGAATCATTCGACAGAATCTATCCGGCCGGTGCGATATGCAAAGGGCATTTACTTTGGCCGCGGCTCTGTAAAACGCGCGGCCACCTTTTGCAAACGTCAGCGCCGCGCACGGCAGAGCGACTACAGCGGATTATTTCGCAGCCCCTGCGAGCGCTTTGTTGAGCCGTGCTTTGCGACGATTTGCTGCGTTTCTATGGATGATTCCGCGCTTGGCAGCCTTGTCGATTGCCGAGATTAGCAGACGAATTTGATCCTTGCCGGCCACTTGCGCCGAACGCGCTCCCTTCTGCATCGTCCGTAAACCTGTTACAACGCTGCGATTGCGAAGTGTGCGTTTCACGCTCTGCCGGGCGCGCTTGGCGGCTGATTTCGTGTTGGCCATTGCCAAAGATGTTGCGAACTGAACTCGCAGCGACGCTTTACAAGCGTTTCCCCAACGCAAGCTTTGTTTTTCGTCGCTCCGCAGCGAGTGCTCCACCTATTCGCATTTCTTCGACCGTCAGAGCGCCGGCAGTCTCGGTAGATCTAGCCTGACCTTGATCCTGAGTTGCGGTCTGCGCCTGTGGCTGGGTCTGCATTAGATGTTGAGGTGGTGCGGCTAGTGCGGTCGCCGCGACAACACTATCCGTGGCCAGTACGCGTGGTGCCTTTGCCGGTTTCGCCAGCGCAAGTCGACTTTGCATTTCGTTCTGAGGTTGTGCCGTCGCAGCAACCAGCGTCACGCTCGGTTGCACCGGTAGCGGTTTAGCTTTTGCCAATTTCGGAAGCCCGTCAGGAATGATCTGCACCACAGCGCCCAAAGGGACGCGATCGTACAGCTCTGCGACGTCGCTCGATTTCATCCGGATGCAGCCGTAACTGGCAGGCCGGCCGATCTTCTTCTCCTCCGGTGTCCCATGAATGTAAATGCAACGTTGATATGCATGCGCGTTTTGAGCCTCAAGCCCGCGCAACCAGATGATGCGTGTAGTGATTGGGTCGCGACCAGGAGCGTTTGGCTGCAGGATTTCGCCGGTGGGCCGCCGGTTGTGGAAGACCGCGCCCACGGGTACGTTGTCACCGATCTTCTTCTCAACTGCCATGTAACCCAGAGGAGTTGTCATTCGTCCCCTGGCATCTCCCAAACCGAACATCGACGTGGAGACCGGGTAAGTCGCGACTTTGCCGCCGTTCTGAACAAGCATCAGTTTCTGTTCGCGCACGCTAATGATGAGCTGGCTGGTACTATCGACGGGTGCGACGGCTAAGGCGGACACAGCCGAAATCAGACTGAAAATAAAGGCCAAGGGACGAAGCATCCGCACCTTTTTAGCCGACAATTTCAATTTGTCACGCAGGAATTGCAGCAGCAGGGCGTGAGCTCTCAAAATTTATTCTCGACCAGCGACTGCCAAAAGAAGAGACGCAAACGTAAAGGAAACCCCCTTGGAACATCAGCAGGAACGGCACCGAAAGGAACTGGCCGTGCACAATGGCAAACACCACGAAGTAGCTGAAATAAATGGCAAAGGCCAATTCAGCGAGCGGAAGTGCTGACTTCAGCGGCCGGTACTTGCAGCCGCGCCATTTTTGCGATTTCCGTTCAATCCCGTACTTCGGCGTCCGCGTAAAATCGGATTTGTGATTGATTAGCGCTTCCAGCACCGCGCGCGCGTTATTCAGCGATAGACCAATTCCGAGGGCGAGCAGACATGGCAGAAAAAGAATCTCCCGCAGCCATGTGCGTGGATGCAACTCGCGCTGAGCGCAAATGTAGAAAACGGCTACCGAGACCGATGCTGCAAGAAAAACTGGAATGTCCACAAGGAAGGTGCGCAGCCAACCTCCCTGAGGCGCTCCGGCGGATGGATGCAAAAGCACACACAGCAATGCAAGGAGTAAGTACGCGAAGTTGGACATCAAATGCCCGGTGGCTTCGACCTTGATTGGAAACGGAAGCTGGCTGCGCCAGATCGTAGGCAACAATTTCTTGCACGTTTGGATCGAACCTTTAGTCCAGCGGTGCTGCTGGGACTTGAAGCCATTCATGTCGACCGGCAGCTCGGCTGGCGTAACAACATCTGCAAGATAGACAAATTTCCAGCCAGCAAGCTGGGCGCGATAGCTAAGGTCGAGGTCCTCGCACAGCGTATCTGCCTGCCAGCCTCCACTTTGTTCGATACAAGAACGCCGCCAGAGACCGGCGGTTCCGTTAAAGTTGAAAAAACGGCCGCTGCGGCTGCGGGCGGTTTGCTCAAGCAAAAGGTGTCCATCCAAAAAGATCGCCTGCATGCGCGTGAGCAAAGAATACCCACGATTCAAATGGCCCCAGCGAGTCTGGATCATCCCTACTTTTGGATCAGTAAAGAAATGGATGGTACGTCTAAGCAGATCTTTCTCCGGGACGAAATCAGCGTCGAGGATACAAAGGAATTCTCCTTCCGCAGCGTGGAGTCCTGCCGACAAGGCGCCGGCCTTGAATCCTGTGCGATCAACTCGATGAATAAGCTGAACATTAAAGCCATGCTGGCGCAGTTCTTCCGCGCACGCGGCGGTGATCTCGCGAGTCTCGTCGGTTGAGTCGTCCAGCACCTGAATTTGCAGAAGCTCCCGCGGATAATCCAGTTCGCTCACGGAACGAAGCAACCGCTCGGCGACGTACACCTCGTTGAAGATCGGCAACTGCATCGTCACCTTGGGCAGTTGTTCAAAATGGTGAGGCGGCACCGGCGCGCGCTTCCGGTTTTTCAGATACAGGTAAATGATGAAATAGCGATGGATCCCGTAAGCTGAAAGCCCGATAAGCACGCTCAGGTAGCAAACCGTCCAAATAATATGTCCGATGCTTCCTTGCATGGGAATTGCTAAAACCGCCAATCGTTGAGGCAGTAAGGGCGACATGATGCCGTTTCCAGCGGTTGCGTCAATCCAAAAATCGCGTCTTTGCCTGCGAAAACGCGGTTCACATTGTGTTGATACACAGCAGTCTCCTATCGATGTTCGTAATTCGAGAATCAAGCAGTTTGCTAATCTGTCCATTCAGCTGGCGACATAGCGAGGGGTCGAAGGACTTGTGCCAAACTGACGGCCGTTCGATGTGGGCAGACATTCGCCCTTGCTTGACGCAGTCAGCAGGTTGACCGTGGTACTCGATTTTTTCGCAAACGCAGGCATGCAGTTGGGAGACACAACAACGAAACGAAGGGGCGGCCGGTTCGATCGTTTCACGATCATTTTTCCTATTCTTCTGGCGGGTTGGATTCCGTCGATCCTAACACTTATTGTTTCCTACACGATTCTTCGCGACACGCTGGAAACGAGAATCTTGCGCGACCGACAAACTTTGATCCAGCTGCTTGGCCATGTAGTTGGTCACGACCTCAGCCGCAGTAGTGCTATTATCAATTATTACCAGACGCTTCCCGAAGTCGCCGGAATCCTGAGCGCGCCGAATCCCGCACTCGCAGCCCAGCAATGGCTTAACTCGGCCTTCTATTCGCATCCGAACATTGACGGAATGTTCCTGGCGGCACCGGATGGTGCCTTGATTGCATCCATCCCGACGGCACCAGAGATGGTAGGAAGAGAGTTTGGGGCCAGCCATTGGCTTGAGCAAGCGGCTGCATCCGACGAACCTGTCGTGTCGCCAGTTCATCCCAGGCTGTCAGACAATCGGCTGGTTACCGATATTGTGGCCGCAGTCCGCGCGCCGGACCGGACGATTCTAGGCTATGTTGGCGACTCGGTCCTGGTCGAAAGGATTGGAAGGCGATTGTCCGCGATTGAATTTTCGGATCGCTTCAGGTTCGAGGTGTTCGATCAAAATGGCGCGTCGCTTTTTGCGAATGATTTTAAACCGAATCCCGGCGTAACACCTCAAGGCGGCCTGTTAATCAACGAGATTCGCCAAAACAAGACCGGACATTTCGAAGAGCATGGAAATCTCTATTCTTTCAGTCCGATCGAGCCAACTGGTTGGGTAGCGGTAGTAGAGCAGCCGAAGAGCCTCGCTTACAAACCAGTTCACGATCTTCTGGGACGAATGACCATCCTGACAGCGTGGTTGATCGCTCTCACAGCAGTGTTCGCGTGGCTGGGTAGCAGGTTTTATCAACGGCAAATAGAGTCGACGCAGCGGCTGGAGCGCGAAGTCATCTTCAACGAGAAAATCCTGGCGAACATGCCCAGCGGGATCGCTTTCGTCGATCCAGCTTCTCGCCGATTTCTGCATGCCAACGATGCCTTTGCGCGCATGGCGGAACGTTTTGGAGACCTGCCACCCGGCCGCGACATTTCAGAAATCCCATCCGATGATGTGAAGATTGCGCCTCTGGGCGCGATTGACAGAGTGCTTACCTTTGGAACCCCGTTTCAACTGACTGAGCACCCGTTGAAAGACAAGGCCGGTGTGACGCATTTTTTGGACATTAATCTTCTCCGGCTGCAAGGCGCACAGGAAACCGTCCAAGGCGTGCTTTATCTGGTGGAAGACAAAACACGCGACGTCACATTGCGTCAGGAGTTGATTGCCGCAAATGCCGCCAAGGATCAATTCCTGGCGCTCTTGTCGCACGAGTTGCGCAGTCCTCTCGCGCCGGTGATCGCGATGGTAGGCGAGCTGGAAGCTGAGGCCCCGGATACCCAGCCTGTCAGAGAAGCACTGGAGGTCGTCCGCCGCAATGTTGAGCTGGAAGCACGATTAATTGACGATTTGCTCGATGTTACCCGCATTTCGAAAGGCAAGCTGCAATTGAGCTTCGAAACGATTTCCATACACCAAATCTTGCAGCGCGCTTACGAGATATGCCGAAAAGAAATCGAGGCAAAGAATCTCGATGTAGAATTTAGGCTTCGCGCCACCGACACGTATGTGGAAGGCGATCCCGCGCGCCTGCAACAGGTCTTTTGGAATCTGATTAAGAACAGCGTGAAATTTACTCCCGAAAACGGCCGAATCATTGTCGAAACCCTTAACCCGGCGCCCAACAAAATTGAAGTTCGCATCATCGACACCGGGATTGGTATCGAACGCGAGAAGATCGATAAGATCTTTAATGCATTCGAACAGGGACAAGTCGAGATTACCCGCCGTTTTGGAGGTCTCGGACTTGGCCTCTCCATTTCCAAGGCGTTGATCGACGCACACGGCGGGAAAATCCATGTTGAAAGTCCCGGCAAAGATCAGGGCGCAACGTTTTCAGTGGAGCTCACCGCGGTCGTCACTCCGATTGGCGGCGACGGCGAGAAGCAAGATCAACCGGCAGATCGCGAGCCGGAACGCGCCATTTCAAGTCACCGCCGGGTGCTGGTGGTGGACGACCATCACGACACTTGCATCGGAATGAAAAGAATGCTGGAGCGCCGCGGCTACGAAATCACCATAGCCCATTCCGCTGAACAGGCCGTCGAAAAAGTCCGTACAGAAAATTTCGATCTGCTCATCAGTGACATCGGATTGCCAGACCGCAGCGGTTATGAATTGATGCGCGAAGTGCGCCTCAAGAAGGATTTGCCTGGAATCGCGCTGAGCGGTTTCGGTAGCGAACAAGACGTAAACCAGGCCAGAGAGGCAGGCTTCGCCGAGCATCTCACTAAGCCAATTAATTTTGAGCGCCTGGAAAAAACGATGCAGAGCTTGCTCTCGTGAGCCGTGAGAGCAGAAGAGCTTGTTTGTGAATCCTGGGACGCAGACATGCATGCCTGCGTCGCGCTCTGCTACGCGCCTTTTTGTACGCCGGCTTCTGCTTTGGTGTTGCGGTCTGCGGCTTCTTTTAACTGGCGTGAAAGCTTCTCAACCCGCTGACGCATAATCTTGCCAGCCTTAAACTTCACTGTCGCGCGCGGCGGAATCACAAAACTGCTGCCGGGCTGATTCGGGTTTCGGCCAACTCGCGGCTTTGTCAGGCGCGGTTGAAAAACGCCGAAATTGCGCAGTTCGACCGGGATATTGTTGGCCAGACTGTCGGTGATTTTGTCCAGCGTGCGCTGGACAACGTCAAACACTTGATGTTGCACCATACCGGTCTGGTTGCTGATGGAAACGACGATGTCGCGCTTGGTTAGCTTGGGCATATCTACTGTATTAATCGTTCCATGTGCCTCTGGCGGTGGCTAGTGAAAAATAAAAAAGCGGATTTTTTAAGCTGGCTAACTTGTTCGAGCACAAGGCCAAGCGCGGTGGTCTGACACCCGTAGCTTGGCACCTAAGATCATTTAGATCGTCGAAGTGTTACATCTTCGAAATAGCGAATTCGGCTTAACGCTTCAACGAATCACGTGTGCCTGCCCAGTTCTCACGCGGAGGCGGGGCAGGATAATAGTCCGGCGCAGTCTCATGCGCGGTACGAAAATGCACCTTTGCCACTTCGCGCAGCGCGCCCGGCCCATTTAGTTCCACCAGCTTTCGAGCGTTCTCTTTTACACTGGGGGATACTCCGCGTTCCAATCGTAAACCAAGTTCCTTGCTTTTTCGCTCCAGCCAATTGATAAACGCTTCACGCGCGAGGATCGACGCTGCCGCTACAGCAATGTCCGACTCCGCCCTGGGGCGTTGTTCGATGGCTATCTTGCGTCCGTGCTTCAGCAAGGATGCAGTGATCACGCGCGCATCCGCAAATTGGTCCGACAACGATCGTGGGCATTCCGGCTTTTTTGCCAGCAAATTCTCGATCACGCGCGCGTGGCCCCAGCCCAGCAGCCGATTAAGATTGCCAAATTTGTCGTAGAGCTCGTTGTATTTCGCAGGTCCGATCAGAACTATTTCCACCAAACCTAACGAGCTCTTGCGAATCGTGTCCGCCAGCGCGCGAATTCTTGCATCGGAGCCGATCCGCTTGCTGTCCACCACGCCGGCGTCCAGGAGCTTCCGCGCGATCCCGCGGTCCACATACGCCCCGGCGATCACCAGTGGTCCGAAGAAGTCGCCCTTCCCGCTTTCATCCACACCGATATGGGGCTCGAATATTTCTGGCGAATGCACTTCCTCATATCCCAGCTTCGCTTCGCCCAGAATTTTCGGCTCCAACTCGAATTGCACGAACTCCTCGACACCGCGGCCTTGCACGAGGACCTTCGGCCCCTTCTCGTAAACCGCCACGCTCAATTTGTTTTTCTGCGCAAAGAACAGCGTGTATTGCTTCGGCGAAAATTCGAA
>WNEQ01001545.1_pt1 | contig 12145 bp, 8 predicted proteins | sample 5399971 | NCBI WGS metagenome assembly WNEQ01 (sample SAMN13153330, study PRJNA577476) | soil metagenome | isolation source: 20 cm grassland meadow soil 2 days after 1st rain plot 5 | place: USA:California | collected 2015-09-18
TGAATTGCCACTCGGCGAAGCGCGTCTTTTGGTCGGTGACCCGCCGGGTCTGCGCTTGGGCGTCGGCGACACTGCGGCCGGAGCGCGTGACGATGTCGGTTGCGTCCTCGTGCTCGACGATGCCGACGTCGGCCCAAAAGCCCGGGTGCGGGATGGCCGTCCCCATGGCGTCGGCCACGAAGGCCGCGTACGTCTCCCGGAGCCGGCCGTCGGCGACGAGGAGCCCGTAGAGCGCTCGCCCGAGGGTCTCGGGCGCCACGGCGCCACCGGCCTGGGCGGCCGCCCGCTCGACAGCCGTCTGCACGAACGACGGCGACTGGTGCTCGACGTGCTCGAGGAGCAGGAAGTAGCCGGCGGCCAACCGCCCCTCGTCGTACTCGGCGCTTTCCCGGATCGGCACGGCGAGCAGGTGCGGGTGCTGCGCGAGGACGCCTCGGAGCGCGTACGCCCACGCGATGCCCGACGACTTCCACTCGTTCCAGGCCGCGCACGCGGCCGCCCACCAGCGCACACCCGCCGCGCGCCGGTCGACCGTCACCACGGGCGGCGGCGCGACCACGGGCGTGCGGGGAGCAACCGGTGCAGCCGGGACCTCGGTCGCCTTCGGCGCGGGCCTCTGCGTCGACGCGGGCGGAGGCGCGGGCGCAGGCGCGCGCAACGGCGCAGGCGCGCGCGGAGGCGCGGGCGAGCGCGGAGGCGCCGGCGTCCGCGTCGGCGAGGGCGCGGGTGGCCGCGTCGGCGTCGGTGGGGGCGCCGGCGGCGGCGCCGCCACGCGCGGCTCCACCCCGCCGAACGCCAGTCGCCCCCGCGCGTTGGCAGTCACCAGCGGCCAGCCGAACGAGCGGGCGACGGTGGTCTCGAGCTGCGCCGAGCGCTGTTCCTCCAGCGTGTCCCGCTCGACGAGGAGCGTGACGAAGTCCTCGAACGGGCGGATCGCCTCCTGGAGCCGCTGTGTGCTCTGGCCCTGGGTGGAGGCGGAACGAGAAAGCGTCAACTTCAGGTCGCTCGCCTTGGCCTGGCACTCGACGAGCGGACGGAACACCGGATCGTCCTTGTGGGTGATGCTGAGCACGCGGTTCAGCACGTCGATCGCGTGCTGGATCGCGGCCGCGGTCTCTTTCTCTTCCGCACCGGACGGCGCCTCAGCCGCGGACGATTGCCAGCGCACCTCGATCAACCGCTGCGGCTCCTGAAAGCCCTTGAGCTCGTGGAGCCCCCGATCGACGTAGTCGATCGAGTCGATCCGGCCGGCGACGTAGCGCGTCGTCTCCGCGATGAAGATCTCGCCCGGGCCCGCCGCCGCACAGATGCGGGCGGCCAGGTTCACCATCCCCCCGAAGAAGTCACCGCCTTCCTGGATCGGCTCGCCGGTGTTGATGCCGATGCCGATGGCGATCCGGGTCCCGGTTTGGCTCCGATTCGCCGCACCCAGGGCGGCCTGGATCGCGACGGCGCAGATGATGGCGCCTTTCGCGGTCGTGAAGGCGACCATGAAGCTGTCGCCCTGGGTCTTCACGACCTGGCCGCCGAACGTCTCGATCTGCTTGCGGACGATCGCGTTGTGCTCCTGCAGGACCTGGAACGCGGCTTCGTCGCCGTGCTGGTTGGTATATTCCGTGAATCCCCGGATGTCGCTGAAGAGCAGAGTAACGGTCGAGCCGAACGCCATCGGCACCGCGGGGGCGGTCTCGGCAGCGTCAGTCTTCTTGTGTCCGCGGCGGCCTGGCTCCATCACGCCCTTCGAGCATGATAGCCGAAGCGGGCCGGGATGATCATCCGCTTGTTCAGCGCCGCGACCGCCCCGCCGGCCGTGGCGCCGACGGTCACCCGTCCGGCGCTCGCCGCACAACGCGGCGCGCCTTGAGCTCGTAGCGAGGAAGGCTGCGCGGGGGCACGGCCGCGACCTCAAGGCGGATACCGAGCGTCTCGCGGAGCGCCTCCTGGACGCGGCGCACGCCTGCGGTGTCTTCGAGCTCGACCAGCACCCGGACCTCGTCGAGCTGACCGTCGCGGAAGACCTCGATCTGGAACTCGTCGACCGCCGGAAAGCGCCGGACGACACCCTCGATCGCCGCGGGAAAGACGTTCACGCCCCGGACGATGAGCATGTCGTCGAGCCGGCCGAGGATGCCGCCGCCCAGCCGCACGAACGTGCGGCCGCACGCACACGGCGCCGCGACGACCCGCACGCGGTCGCCGGTGCGGTAGCGGATCACGGGCGAGCCGACGCGCCCGAGGTTGGTGAGGACGAGCTCGCCGTCCTGCGCGGGGCCTCCGGTCGTCGGGTCGATGACCTCCGCGATGAACTCGGACTCGTTGACGTGGAGCCCGGCCTGCTCGGCGCACTCGTAGCCGTAGGCACCGACCTCGGTCATGCCCGCATGATCGTACGCCCGCGCGCCCCACCCTGCCTCGATGCGTGCGCGCACCGGGGGAATGGAGGCGCCCGGCTCGCCGGCGTGGACGGTGAGTCGCACGCACCCCTGGGAGAGGTCCTGGCCGCGCTCGCGCGCCACCTCGATCAGGTGGAGCGCGTAAGACGGCGTGCACACGAGCACGGTCGCCCCGAGCGCCTGCATCCAGGCGAGCCGCGTCGCGGAGTCCTGGCCGCCGCCGGGGATTGCGAGCGCCCCCAGGGCACGCGCGCCCTCGAAGCCCGCCCAGAAGCCGATGAACAGCCCGAACGAGAACGGGAAGAAGATGCGGTCCGCCGGCTCGACGCCCGCCCCGCGCAGGACGAACCCCCAGCAACGCGCCCACCACTCCCACGACTCCGGCGTGTCGAGCCAGCGAATCGGCTGCCCGCTCGTGCCCGAGGTCTGGTGGACACGCACGTAGCGCTCGAGGGGGTACGTGAGGTTGCTCCCGAAGGGGGGGTGCGCCACCTGATCGTCGACGATCTCGACCTTGCGCATATGGGGCAGCCGCCGGAAGTCGTCCCAGCCCGCGAGGTCGTCGACCGAGCGGACGCCCGCGGCACGCCACTTCGCACGGACGAACGGATTGGACTGGAGCAGCTCGCGCGCCATGGCCAGGAGACGCCGCCACTGGTGCGCGGACACCTGCTCGGGTGGCAGTGTCTCCAACGCGCGATCGAACACGCGTGCGGCCTCGCGCTCAGCCGCGTAGCTTGAAGCGCTGGATCTTGCCCGTCGCGGTCTTCGGCAGCTGGCCGGCGAACTCGATCCAGCGGGGGTACTTGTAGGGCGCGATCTTGTCCTTCACGAAGGCCTTGAGCTCGTTCGCGAGCTCATCGGACGCTCTCCAGGGCTCCTTCAGGACGACGAACGCCTTCGGCTTGACGAGCCGGTCGGAGTCCTCCTGGCCGACCACCGCCGCTTCGAGCACGGCGGGATGGCGCACGAGCGTCGCCTCGACCTCGACCGGCGAGACCCAGATACCGCCGACCTTGAGCATGTCGTCCGAGCGGCCGCAGTACCAGAAGTAGCCGTCCTTGTCCGCGTAGTACTTGTCACCCGTCTGGATCCACGGGCCGAAGAGCGCCTCCTTGGTCTTCTCGTGCTTGTTCCAGTAGTACGCCATCGTGGAGTCGCCCTTGACGCGGAGGTTGCCGATCTCGCCCTGTGGCACGGGGCGCCCCTCGTCGTCCACGATCGCGAGCTCGTAGCCCGGCACCGGCAGCCCGGACGAGCCGGGACGCGTCAGGCCCGGGCGGTTCGAGATGAAGATGTAGCCGATCTCGGTGGTGCCGATGCCGTCGATGATCTCGACGCCGAAGCGGTCGTGCCACCGCTTGTAGATCTCGTCCGGCAGCGCCTCGCCCGCCGACACGCAGAGCCGCAGCGAGGAGGTGTCGAACCGCGCCCCGGCGTCCTTGACGGCGAGCATGCCGGCGTAGAGGGTCGGCACGCCGAAGAAGAGCGTCGGGCGGTAGCGCGCGATGGTCTCGAACACGGACTCCGGCGTCGGCCGGTGGGGGGACAGCACGCTCTGCGCGCCCACGCTCATCGGGAGGAAGCCGGTGGCGCCGAGCCCGTAGGCGAAGAAGAGCTTCGCCGCCGAGTAGACCCGATCGGATGGCTGGATGGCGAGCACCTGCTTCCCGTAGGTCTCACAGCAGACCACCATGTCGTGATGCAGGTGGATCGCGCCCTTCGGGAACCCGGTGGACCCCGAGGAGTACTGCCAGTAGGCGGCGTCGTCCCGCGACGTGGGCGCCGCCTCGAGCGTCGCCGACGCCTTGGCGATCCGGTCCTCGAAGGACATGAACTGCCCGTGGTTCCCGCCGGCGATTAGCACGTGCTTGAGGCGCTTGGCCTCGACGAGCGCCGGCGCGGCCTCGGCGAGCAGCGGGGCCGAGATGACGGCGACCTTCGCGCGGCTGTCGGTGAGGAAGTAGAGGTAGTCGGCGGTGCGCATCAGCGTGTTCACCGGGACCGGGACGGCGCCGATCTTGATCGCGCCCCAGAACGTCCCGATGAACTCCGGCGCGTCGAGACAGAGCATGAGGACCCGGGTCTCCATCTCGACGCCGAGCTCGAGGAGCGCGTTGCCCGTGCGGTTGACGAGCTCCTGGACGTCGGCGTACGTGAGCGTCCGGTGCTCGTAGAGGAACGCCGGTGAGGCGCCGCGGCCCTCCGTGACGTTCCGGTCGACGAACCAGGCGGCGACGTTGAACTGCGCGGGCAAGACGTCCGACGCGTTCATGGCTGGCTCCCTCGGTCCCGTCGGCGGGGCCTAGCGCCGCGCCCGCCGCCGCACGACCGGCGGGCGCCGGGCGGCGGCGCGCGCGCGCACAGCCATCGCCTCGATCTCGACCCGGAGCTCGGGACGCACGAGCCGGCTGACCACCAGCAGCGTGTTGGGCGGGTACGCGCCGTCCGGAAAGTACGTGGCGAACACCTCCTGGCGCGCCTTCATGAAGCCGCCGATATCATCCGCGCTGGTGAGGAAGGTCTGGAGGCGGACGACGTCCTTCATCGAGCAGCCGGCGGCCTCGACGACGGCGCGGACGTTCTCGAACGCCTGCTTCGTCTGCGACTCGACGTCCGGGCCCGCCACCTCGCCCGCGCGGCGCGCGCCGACCTGTCCGGCGACCACGACGATCTCGCCGGCCGGGGCCGCCATCCCGTGGGAATACATGCCGAGCGGCTTGCCGAACTCCCGCGGCGTGATGACCCTGGGCATGACGGCCCCTCCCACCGGCTCAGGCGAGCCGGACGTAGTCGAAGTCGACGGGCTGACTGTTGACGCCCCGCGCGGGCGGGGCGATCCAGGTGGCGAACGTGCCCCGCTCGGTCACCGGCTGCATCAGGCTCTGGACGTAGGCTTCGTCCTCGGGAGTCGGCAGCCACTGGCGCTTCTTCGGGCCCCACTCGGCTTCGGTCAAGAGCCGGCCCTCCGGCGACACCCGCACGTCGGCGAACGTACCGATCTTGCGGTGGAAGGCGCGGTGCGGCAGCCGGAACTCGAAGTCGATCCCGTGCTCCTTGATGATCCGGTTCCAGCGGTCCAGCCCGCGCTGACAGTCGACGATGTAGTCGTCGCGCAGCCGCTCGTTCAGGGACTGGAGCGCGGGCTGCTCGCGCACCGTCATGGTTTCCCCGTCCTGCTCCGTGACGGGGTAGGTCGCGTCCTGGAGCCGGTGGTCGTCGTTCTTCTTGGTCTCCTCGAAGCGCCCCTTCAGGCTCATCGTGTAGAAGTTCGCGGCGTTGGTCGAGATCTCGGAGCCGAAGAGGTCGAGCGAAACCGAGTAGTGGAAGTTGAGGTACTTCTGGAGCGTCGGCAGATCGATCGCGCCGTGCCTCCGCACGTCGTCGGTCTTCCGCTCGCGCATCAGCTCGCACGTGCGCTGCACGACGCGCCCCACGCCGGTCTCGCCCACGAACATGTGGTGCGCCTCCTCGGTCAGCATGAATCGGCAGGTCCGCGCCAGCGGGTCGAAGCCGCTCTCGGCGAGGCTCGCGAGCTGGTACTTGCCGTCGCGGTCCGTGAAGAACGTGAACATGAGGTAGGAGAGCCAGTCGGGCGTCTTCTCGTTGAAGGCGCCGAGGATGCGGGGCTTGTCCTCGTCGCCCGCCCGCCGCTCGAGCAACCCCTCCGACTCCTCGCGGCCGTCCCGACCGAAGTAGGCGTCGAGGAGGTAGACCATCGCCCACAGGTGTCGGCCCTCCTCGACGTTGACCTGGAAGAGGTTGCGCAGGTCGTAGAGCGAGGGGCACGTGCGCCCGAGGTGGCGCTGCTGCTCGACCGAGGCGGGCTCGGTGTCACCCTGCGTGACGATGAGCCGCCGTAGCACCCCGCGATACTCACCCGGGACGTCCTGCCAGACGGGCCGGCCCTTGTGGTCGCCGAAGGGAATGACGCGCGCGGCCTCGGGCTCGGCGAGAAAGATCCCCCAGCGGTACTCGGGCATCCGGACGTAGCCGAACTGCGCCCAGCCCTGCGGATCCACGCTCACCGCGGTCCGCAGATAGACCTCCGTCGCCTGAAACCCGTGCGGACCCATGTCCCGCCACCACTCGAGGAACTTCGGCTGCCACTCCTCGAGGGCGCGCTGCAGGCGGCGGTCCTCGCCGAGGTTGACGTTGTTCGGGATCCGCTCCGTGTAGTCGATCGAGGCCATCACACTCTCCTCCGGTCGAACTCGCTCCGCTGGCCCGTCCCGTACACGACGAGCGCGCCCTTCGGCCCCGCCGCGTTCGGGCGCTGGAAGACCCAGTTCTGCCACGCCGACAGCCGGCCGAAGATCTTGGTCTCGAGCGTCTCCGGGCCACCGAACCGGAGCGACGCCTCCATGCCGGTCAGCGCGTCGGGCGAGAAGGCCGCGCGCGCCTCGAGCGCCTGCCGCACCTCGTCGTCCCAGTCGATGTCGTCGGGCGTGAAGGTCACGAGGCCGGCCTCGGCGGCCGCCCGCGCGTCGAGGTCCTCGCCGAGCCGCGCCCGGAGCTTCTCGACACGGGCAGGCTCGGCGAGGTGCCGGTTCGCGATGCGGGTCAGGCCGTTCGGCATCGGGTAGGCGCCGAAGTTCGCCTCGGTCAGGCGCACGGTCGCCAGCGGCAGGCGCTCCCCCCGCCGCGTTCCGTCGAGCATGTACGAACGATCCGCCGCGAGGGCGAGCTCGAGCAGCGTCCCGACGAAGCACGAGCCGGGCTCGACGAGCGCGAACATCGAGCGCGACGTGACGTCGAGGCGCTTGAGCGTGCGCTTCCAGTAGAGACGGATCTCACGAACGAGCCAGTCGTCCCGGTGGTCGGCCAGCAGCCGATCGTAGGCCTCGACGAGATCGGCCCGCCCCGCGGTCTTGAACACCCAGACGCCGACCTCCGCCTCGTTGGTCCGCAGGTGGAGGACGAGATCGTCGAGCTCCCGCGCGAGGGCGAGCGGCCAGAACGTCGAGCCCTGGGCGTGGACGCCCGGCGCGCCGTTCGGCGGCGACGCGGCGGGCGCGGTCACCGTGATCCAGGCGATCCCGCGCGTACGGTCGAGCTCGCACGCGACGTGGCGGTAGCGGACCGCGTCGTCCGCGATGGTCCGCTCGAGCGGTAGGAGCCGGAACCCCGGCGCGGTCGCCGGTCTGTCGGTGCGCGCCGCAAGCTCGCGCGCGCGCGCCCGGACGACCTCGGCGAGCCGCGAGCGCGGCACGACCTCGTCCACCAGCCCCCACTCGGCGGCGCGCTTGCCCCGCACCCCCTCCTCGGTGGTGCAGAAGAAGTCGGCGCGGTCCCGGCGCACGTGGCGCTTGTCCACGAGCCGCGTGAGCCCGCCGGTGCCCGGCAGGACCGCGAGCAGCGGCACTTCGGGCAGCGAGACCGCGGTGTTGCCGTCGTCGGCCATGATGATCCAGTCGGTCGCGAGCGCCAGCTCGTAGCCGCCACCCGCGCAGGGGCCGTTGACGGCCGTGAGGTAGACCTGGCGCGACCCGACGGTCGCGTCCTCGATGGCATTCCGGGTCTCGTTGGTGAATTTGCAGAAGTTCACCTTGAAGGCGTGCGGCGACTGCGAGAGCATCCGGATGTTGGCGCCGGCGCTGAAGACGCGCTCCTTGCCCGAGGTGATCACGACGGCGCCGATCTCCGGGTGCTCGAAGCGGAGCCGCTGGACCGCGTCGTAGAGCTCGACGTCCACACCGAGGTCGTACGAGTTGAGCTTCAGCTCGTACCCCGGCCGGAGCCCACCGTCCTCCCGCACGTCCATCGCGAGCGTGGCGACGGGCCCGTCGAAGGAGAGCTTCCAGTGCTTGTACCTCGACGGGTCGGTCTGGAAGTCGACGCACACGGTGTCGCTGTCAGCCATGTCCTGTCCCCCCGGGCGACCGGGCTATCCGAGAATGACCCAGAGCGCCTGGGCCCGCTTCGTGCCGAGATTCTCCCAGCCGTGCGGCGTGCCGCCGTCGAGCAGCGCGCTGTCACCGGCCTCGAGCAGGTGACGGTCGCCGTTATAGTGCAGGGCGACCTTGCCGTCGATCACGTAGAAGAGCTTCATCTGACCGGGTTTGATGATGACCTTCTCGGTCGTGACCCCGCGCTCCCTGGGCCCGAGCGTCGAGACGACCGCGCGGATCTTGCCCTGGAAGAGCCCGGCGCCCAGCACCGCCCAGCGCTCCGACGAGCCGTCGAAGCTGACGACGGGATAGTCCTTCCGGCGGGTCACGACGATCGAGCCGGCGGGCTGGCCGTCGAACAGGGCGCCGATCGGCACGCCGAGCGCCGCCGCGATCCGGCCGAGCGTATGGAGCGACGGCGTGAGCCGCCCCGACTCGATCTGCGACACCATGCTCGGCGTGAGGTCCGCCTTCTCCGCGAGCTGGCGCTGCTGCAGCTCGCGCTCGGCGCGCAGGCCCTTGATGCGCCCGCCGAGCGCGGTCACGCGACCTCCGCCGCCGGCTCGCCGGCCGGCGCGAGCCCCGCCAGGGACGCGAGCGCACGGGCGACGAACACACGCGTCATCTTCTTCCGGTAAGGATGCGTGAAGTCGGTGTTGTCGAGCGGCTTCGCCGGCCCCGCGGCGAGCTCGGCGACGCGCGCGATCAGCTCCGACGTGAGCCGGCCCCCGACGAGCGCGGCGGCCGCGGCGGGCGCCGGGCGCGGCTGCGAGGCGACCGCGCCGACGACGATCCGGGCGTCGCGGACGACGTCCCCTTCCATCTGGACGGCGACGGCGACGCCGAGCACGGGAAAATCGAACGAGCCGCGTCGCCGGAGCTTCAGATACGCGGAGCGCCAGCCGTCGGCGGGTGGCAGCAGGATGTCCGTGAGGATCTCGTCGGGCCGCTTCGCCAGATACTCGATGCCGTCGTCGCGGAAGAGCGTCTCGACCGGGATCGTGCGCTCGCCCGCGGCCGAGCGAAGCCGCACGCGGGCGCCGAGGCTCCAGAGGACCGGCGCCGTGTCCGACGACGAGACGGCCCAGCAGCGCGGGCTTCTGGGGGCGACGAGACAGATCGCGCCGTCCCGCTTCATACAGAACCCCACGGCCTTCCGCCATTCGTAGGACTGGTTGTAGTAGTTGCAGCGCGTGTCCACGCAGACGTTGCCGCCGATCGTCCCCATGTTACGGAGCTGCGGTGAGGAGACGAGGCCGGCGGCGGTCGCCAGCGCCGGATAGTGCGCGGCGATCTCCGGGTGCACGGCGACGGCGGAGAGCGTCGTGCAGCTCCCGAGCGTGACCCCCTCGCGCGCGCCACCGCGCACGCCTCGGAGCTCGCGAATCGCCAGGAGCCCGACCAGCACGCTCGGCTCGAACTGGCGTCGCTTCATGTTGGGGTAGAGGTCCGTGCCCCCCGCCACGAGCATCGCCGCTCCGCCGTGGGAGGCCAGGGCCTTCGCCGCGTCGTCGACGGTGCGGGGCGCCAGGTAGGTGAACGGGGGAAGCCTTAGCACAGGCGCATCACTGGAACGGGCGGACGGCGATGGCGTCGGCGGGCTGGCCGAACGCGGACTCGACCACGACCGGCGCCTTGAAGGTGAACAACGGGATCCGCTCGGGCCCCACGCGCGCGGGCTTGCCCCGGCGCCGGAGCTCGAGCCCTTGCAGGATCATCTCGGGTGTGATCGGGACCTCGTCGCAGCGCACACCCACGGCGTGGTAGACGGCGTTCGCGATCGCCGGAATGACGGGCAGGAGCGGTCCCTGTCCCGCCTCCTTGGCGCCGAACGGCCCCTCCGGGTCGTTCGTCTCGACCAGGAAGGTGTGGATCTCCGGCGTCTCGAGCGTGGTCGGGCTCTTGTACTCGAGGAGCGACGGGTTCTTGTGCACGCCCTTGCGGAAGACCTGGCCTTCCATGAGCGCCTCGCCGATGCCCATGTACACCGAGCCCTCGACCTGGCCCTCGGCGAGCAGCGGGTTCAGCGCGCGACCGATATCGTGTCCGATCCAGACGTCGTGCAGTTCGATCTCTCCGGTTTCTTCGTCAACGGTCAGCTCGACGACACACGCGGAATACGAATAGCACGGCGACGGGCCCACGCCCCCGCCCTTGTACTTCCCCGCCCGCCTCGGCGGTGCGTACGAGCCGGCGAACGCGAGCACGCCGTGCATCGCCTCGGCGAGCTCGACCGCCTGGGGGAAGTCCACCGCCCGCTCCCAGTCGGCGGCGACGCCCACCTTGCGATCGCGGAACGCGAGCGCGCCGGGTTCCACCGCGAGCTTCCGCGCGACCGCCTGGGCGATGACCTCCCGGAGCCGCTGGCTGGCCTGGATCGCGGCCATGCCGCACATGAGCGTCACGCGTGAGGAGTAGGAGCCGAGGTCCACGGGCGTGAGGCTCGTGTCGGCGGGGTGGACGTGGACGTCCTTCGGGTCGATGCCGAGGATCTCTGCCGGCAGGTAGGCGAGGATCGAGTCCGAGCCCTGGCCGATGTCGGTCGCGCCGCACAGGACCGCGACCGAGCCGCTCCGGTCGGCACGCAGGATCACGCCCGAGTGGGGCATGTGGTTCCAGTAGACCGCGGTGCCCGCGCCGGTGAGGTAGGCCGAGCAGGCGATGCCCATCCCCCGTCTCTTTTTTTCGGAGGGGGCCGTCGCGCCACCAGGGCGCGCCCGTGACGTCGCCTCCTCCGAGAAAAAGCCGCGCCATTTGGTCCGCCAGCCCGAGGCCTCGACGACCCGGTCGATACACTCACCGAGGCCGATCGTCGTGACCGTGAGGTGGTTCGCCGTCTTGGTGAAGGGTTCGGCGAGGATGCGCTTGCGCATCTCCGCCGGGTCGAGGCCGAGCTGCTCGGCGGCCTTATCGATCTGGCACTCGAGCGCGAAGCGCGGCTGCGGCGTGCCGTGCCCCCGCTTGGGCCCGCAGGGCGGCTTGTTGGTGAAGACGCGCGCGCCCTCGAACTTGTACACGGGCATCCTGTACGTGACCGGGTTGATGACACCCGTGTAGAACGTCGACGCCACGCCGTAGGAGCCGTAGGCGCCGCCGTCGAGCCACGTCCGGAGGTGGCAGCCCGTGATCTCGCCGCCCCGCGTGAAACCGGTCTTGATCCACATGAGCACCGGATGGCGCCCGCGGTGAATGTAGAAGACCTCCTCGCGGCTGCACGCGATCTTCACCGGACGTCCCGTGAGCTGTGAGAGCCGGCACGCCGCGATCTCGTGGGCGAAGGCGTCGAGCTTGCCGCCGAAGCCGCCGCCCACCGGCGTGGCGACGACGCGAATGTGCGCCGCTGGCATGTCGAGGATCTTCGCGAGGAGCCGGTGCACGTAGTGGGGCGTCTGCGTCGAGGACCAGAGCGTGAGCTTGCCATCTGGCCCCGCGGCGGCGACCGCCGCGTGCTGCTCCATCGGAAGATGCGTGTTGCCCTCGAAGAAGAACACGTCCTCGCGGACCAAGTCCGACCGCGCGAACGCCGCCTCGACGTCGCCGAACTGGAGCGAGACATTCTTGTGGACGTTGGGCCCGTCGCCGTACTCGTGGATGCGGACCTCGGGGTGGGCGAGCGACTCCTCGATCGACATGAGCGCCCGCAGGGGCTCGTAGTCCACGTCGATCAGGCGGCAGGCGTGCTCCGCCGTTTCCTCGTCCACCGCGGCGACCGCGGCCACGGCGTCGCCCACCATGCGCACCTTCTCGGTGCAGAGCGCCTACTCGTCCTGCGAGACGGGGAGAATGCCGAACCGGACGCGCGGGAGGTAGGCCCCGCTGATCACGGCGTACACGCCCGGCAGCGCCCGCGCCCGCGCCGTG
>WNEQ01002867.1_pt1 | contig 12128 bp, 11 predicted proteins | sample 5399971 | NCBI WGS metagenome assembly WNEQ01 (sample SAMN13153330, study PRJNA577476) | soil metagenome | isolation source: 20 cm grassland meadow soil 2 days after 1st rain plot 5 | place: USA:California | collected 2015-09-18
CCACAGCACCGGACATCCATGTCGGCCACACGGTTCTGATCCGGAAGATGAAGCACTTTCAGGATCTGGGACACACAGTAATCTTTCTCATCGGTGACTTTACCGGGTTAATCGGGGACCCATCGGGCCGCTCGGCAACGCGGAAGCAACTGACGCCGGAGGAGGTTCAGCAGAACGCGGAGACCTACAAGCAGCAAATCTTCAAAATCCTCGATCCGGAAAAAACCGTCATCGATTTCAACAGCCGCTGGTTCATGGCTCTTGGCGCGGACGGTTTCATACGTCTCGCTGCGAAATACACCGTAGCTCGGATACTCGAACGTGAAGAGTTTTCAAACCGGATGAAGAATCAGCTGCCCATTGCGATACACGAATTGTTGTATCCGATCGTGCAGGGCTACGACTCGGTAGCTCTCGAAGCGGACGTGGAGCTTGGAGGTACGGATCAAAAATTCAACCTGCTGGTGGGCCGCGATCTGCAAAAAGAATATGGACAGGAGCAGCAAATCGTGCTGACGACGCCGCTCTTGGAAGGTCTGGACGGCATACAAAAAATGAGCAAGTCGCTCGGCAATTACATCGGCATCAATGAACCTGCGAATAAACAATTCGGCAAAGTGATGTCGATTTCCGACCGCCTGATGTTCCGCTATTACGAATTGCTTACGGATATCCCGCTGGATGAACTCCAGAATCTTCGCACGCGCCATCCTATGGACGTCAAAGCCGAACTCGCCGCAAGTATTGTTGCCGACTATCACGGTAGGGCGGCCGCCGAAGCCGCGCGCGAAGAGTTCAATCGCGTATTCCGTATGCGCCAAAACCCGGAAGATATGGAAACGCAGAGAATTTCCCTCGCCGCTGGCCCCATGCGGCTTGCGCGGCTGCTGGCTTCCCTGAACCTCGCCCCGTCCAACGCCGAAGCACAGCGCCTCATCGAGTCCGGAGCGGTTCACGTGAACGATCAGCGCATCACCGACCCCAAAGCGGAGATCTCTCAGGCTGGCGAATATCTTTTCAAGGTCGGAAAGCGGCGGTTCCTGCGATTGCTGGTCAGTAATTCGGGGTCAGACGGGTGAATTCCCCTAGTGGTCTATTTCGGGGACGCACCCCGAATTACTGCTGGGTTTGCACCGAATTGTACGTGTATTCGATAGAGAGCACCGAGTGCCCGGCGATCATGATGTTGCTTGAGGAGTCCATCCGTTCGGGCAGCCAGATGCCGTCCACTTTTTTGTAGCGGCGATCGATTTCCGTCTTCAGGGTCCATAGCGACGGCCGCTTGGCAGGCGCGCCGTGGATGCGGACGATGCTATAGTCTTCGCTATCGATCCAAATTTCCCCATCGAGAGCGTACTTCTCGCGGCGTCTGGGCGAAATCCGCATCCGGTAGCAGGAACGTCCGCTGCAATCCTCGGCGTCAACGAACGAGAAGGTATAATTGGCCGGAATGATATCGACCTGCTGTTTATCCTTTTTGGCTCGTGTTTCATTTTCCGCCTCCAGGATCTTGTCGAAAACCCGTGAGCGGATCAGATTGGATCCTTCATGGGACGTTACGGTCGACTGCAACTGATCGGGCCTGCGAAACACCGTCTGCACATACATTGTGGATTCAGTTTTGAATCGGAAATTTGCCGCGTAAAATTTCCTTAACGCGCGGAATTCTAAAAGCGTACGGTCCTGCCACGCGTTGCGGGTCACCATGCGGTCGAGGATTTCCTGAACCGACGGCGCAGGTTCGGATTGTGGCGGAGCGGTGGCCTGCGCCAGCAGAGGGCTTGAAATGAAGAGGAGGAACGAGCAAGCTACACATTTTATTAGGATTCGCATAAGCTCAACACCGGCTATCTTAAAGAATTTGTTGCCGCCAAGTCTCTATTTTTAACTCCTGTACCGGAAAAACTACCCTCTCCCGCTGGGAGAGGGTAGGGTGAGGGTCTCAGTATTTGCCGCAATTTAGACCCTCACCTTTTCTTGAGGCTTCGCCCTATCGGGCTCGCGCTGCGCGGGCTCTTCGCGCGTCGGCCTCTCCAAGAGGGAGAGGGGTTTTCGTTGGCGTTCTCCACAGCGGGACTTATATTACAAATGTCACAAAATGCGGTATTATAGGCACCGTTAAAGCGCCGGTACCGGAGCCCATTTTGTTGTCCACCGTCAAGCTGCGACGAAAGCAGCCGATCATAACTTGTCTGGCCGTTGTTTATGTCGTTCTAGCCACCGCCACTTGGTTGTCCGCTTCTCATCGAACAACGCACGTTAGGGATTTTTCTTATCAGACTCGACTTAACCACGATCTTGACGGCGACCATATACCGGAAACAGCGACGATACAGGAGCGAGGCCAAGTCTATCAGGTCAGCATCCACTTCACGACGGGCCGGCCGAAACTTCATCTAACGACGTATCTGAGGGCCGATATAGCCGGCCTTAGTCTGCAAACGATCGATGCCAATAACGATAGTCAAGGTGAGTTCCTTGTCATCATAAGCGCTACATCTGTGCGGCCGGTTGCGGTTTGGGCGAATCAGGGCAAGAACTTCACCAAGGTAAGCTCGTGGTCCTACGGCGCAGTGGGCCGCTACCGAGGACCGGCCATTCAACACCAGCGGGCCGAAGCGCCCGATCCCATCGGTGCGGCGCCAAACCCGCCGCTTCAAGCAACGCCGGCTGAGCGCCTTTTTACAGCGGCAGCGGACCTGGCGGGTCTGATCCATTTTCAGCCGGAAGGGATACCGGTCGACTCCATCTTCTGGCAAGACCCTTCCAGGGGACCGCCAGCTACATCGCGCGTTTAAAGTCCACCTCGAAATTATCTGGTACGACTTCATCCGGAGGCTCTCATATGCGCGTGGTGATTGCCGACATCAAAGGCCGCGGCGGTTTTGTGAATAAAGATACGGTCGTTGGAGGCTATGGATCGAGATTTCGTGGTTTTTCATGGACAACGCGATGGATCGAGCGCGTTCGAAGACTCTATCAAAATGTCCCGAGTATTCATGCGGCGTATTTAGCGGCCATTTTCGCGAATGCGGGGCACGACGTTCGCGTGACAAGAGAAGAGGTAGTCGACGCTGACATCGCGCTTATCCTCAGTTCCCTTGTCGATTACCGCCACGAAATCGAGTGGGCCGAGGAAGCCAAAAGGAGATATGGTATGCGAGTCGGCTTCTTCGGAGCTCCCGCAACACATATGCCCGAACTTCTCGAAAGCCATGCCGACTTCATCATAAAAGGGGAACCCGAGCAGGCGGCCATGCGAATCGCCTCAGGAGAAGTGCCTAAGGGCATCGTGGCGAGTCCTGCGATTGACGACTTGGAGAGCTTGCCTTTTCCAGCATGGGATCTGTTTCATCATGGCACTCGTCACGCGGTCGGCCGATCGTTTCGGACATCGCATCGTGTCTTTCCGGTTTTATCGAGCAGGAGCTGTCCGGAATTCTGCACGTACTGTCCGCACCGAATCACGGCGCCATACCGTGCACGTTCCGCTGAAAATGTCGTTGCGGAGATTGAGGAAATTTGTGCGCGTCACGCACAGCCGTACGTGATTTTCCGCGATCCGTTGTTTAGCGAGGAACGCGAACGGAGTACCGGAATTGCGGAGGGTATTCTGCGTAAAAACCTGAAGGTAAGATTCGAATGCGAAACTCGCCTCGATGACCTGGACAAGGATCTCCTAGACCTCCTGCACCGAGCCGGCTTGAATGCGGTCACGTTCGGCGTCGAGTCGGTAGATCCGGCAACATTAAAGCGCGTCGGAAGACGGCCCATTCCTCCGGAACACCAGCGGGAAATCGTCTCATATTGCCGCGACAAAGGGATCGCCACCGAAGGCTTCTTCGTGATCGGTTTCCTTACGGATACGGTCGAAAGCATTCGCGCTACAATCGATTTCGCCATCGATCTGAGCCCGACTTTTGCTCTTTTTAAGATGCTGACGCCGTTTCCTGGCACGCCGCTGTTCAAGCAAATGAAGTCACTGATTACCGAGCTCAATTGGGAGAAGTTCGACGGGTATACGCCCACATTCCGGCATCCGAACTTAACCCACGAAGACCTGTTGCATTTATTGGGCCTGGCCTACACGCGCTTTTACGTGAGACCTTCCTTTGGACTGAATTACTTGGGAATCAAAACCCCAATAGAGACTCTGGATGCGCTCAAGCACCTCGAGGCGTACACCAAGCGGCGGCAGGTTGAGGAGGACCTCGCCTTCTTCAAGGCTCAGGCACCAAAGGCTATCGATCAATGATTCGGACAATTGGGAGGTACGGCGCACGTCACGTCCGAGGCTCCATGTCGGCGGCGCTCAAGGCAATTCTCCATGGTGATGGTCTTCGCGGTCCGTCCATTGCGGAATTTGAGAAGCGCTTCGCGGACTATCACGGAATGCACCATGCGATTTCCGCCTCTTATGGGCGGATGGCGTTTTACTACATTTTGAAGTCCCTCAACCTGCCGCGCGATTCCGAAATCATCTTTCCGGCATTAACGTTCTGGGTTGTGCCGGAAATGGCGCGGGTGCTCGGATTCCGGCCGAAATTTGTGGATATCGATCCGGAAACATTCAATATCGACCCGGTAAAGATGGAAGCCGCGATAACGCCCAACACGCGCGTGGTCGTCCCCACTCATCTCTACGGGCAGCCCTGCGAGATGGAACCGATCACAGCGGCAGCGCGCACGCATGGAGTTTTCGTGATCGAAGATTGCGCGCACGCCCTCGGATGGACCGAACCGTCACCCAGCGTTACAATGCAACCATGAGAAAAATCATCATTGGCCTAGGAATAGTGGTTGCCGCCATTGTTATCCTCGTTGCCGCGCTTCTCCTGTTGGTCGACGTCAACCGATACCGGGGAACGGTTCAAGCGCAGCTCGAACGGCAACTCGGCAGGAGTGTCCAGCTCGGCAGGATGACTCTGGGAATTCTGCCGCTGCGTTTTCAAGTCGAGGATCCTTTCATTGCTGAAGATCCCAGCTTTTCTTCCGAAGCGCCGTTCATACGCGCGGAGAAGCTCGACACGCGGGTGAGTCTCTCTTCACTGTTTGGCCGAAATCTCGATGTCGAGTCGATCGATCTGGAGCGTCCAACGCTTGAACTGATCCGGAACAAGCGGGGCAACTGGAATTTTTCGACGCTTGGTGCGCCCGGCGGGACGGCGAACGCCGCATCGCCTCGCGCCGGCAGCGAACGGGGAGTCTCGCTGGAGCGGCTAAGTATCCACGACGGGCACGTGGCTGTGACCGATCTTCAGCGGGCACAGGGCCGAACTGTATTTGATCATATTGATTTGACGAGCCGGCTGGCAGCCGGGACCGGCAGGACTGCCGCCGCCGGAAACTTAAAACTCAATGCCGCGCGGTTTAATGGCGTCGATCTCGGCTATCCAATCGCCGTCGATTATGACGTTGAGCTGAAACCTTTGGAGGGACTTCTCTCAATCAATCGTGCGAAAGTCCTCGTCGGTAAGACACCGATCGATGTGGCCGGATCGCTTACCACAAACACAACACCTGCGCAGTTAGACCTGTCAATCAAAACCGGAGACGTTTCCATCTCAGAGATTGCGCGTCTGGCGTCGGCATTCGGGGTTGCGTTCGCCCCCGGTACAAACGTGAGCGGAAGGATCGAGGCCGATGTGAAAGCCTCAGGCCCGGCGTCCAAACCGGCATTAAACGGCAGAATCTCCGGTCAGGATCTCAAAATTTCCAACAAAGATATAACACAACCGGTCGAAGTGAGAGCGATCGAACTGCGGCTCTCGCCGGCAGAGATCCGATCGAACGATTTCACTGCCGTGTCCGGAAAGACGAATGTTGCGGCGCGTTTTATGGTGCGGCAATACACCTCGGCTTCCCCGTTTATCGATATGGAACTGCGCGCACCGAATGCCACATTACCCGAGATTCAGTCAATGGCGAGGGCATACGGCATCAAGGGCCTCGACCAGATTAACGGCAATGGCAATCTGAATATCGAGATGCGTGCGGCGGGACCGGTAGAGTCGTTGGATTCCGGAAATCTCATTCGGGCGCTCAAGGGCTCAATGAGTCTCGATTTCAACGACGTCCGCATCTCGGGCTTCGATCTAGCGCATGAATTGGGCGTCATCGGCGGTTTTGCAGCTTCGAGCTCGGAACAGAAATTTACAGACATTATCAAATTGGCGGGCCACATTGCGGTTACCGACGGCATCGCTCATACGGATGACCTTAAAGCGCAAACGGCCTTGGGCGAGATGTCGGCCTCCGGAACAGGAGACCTGTCGAGCGACGCACTGAGCGTAAAGCTTCTGGCCGTACTTTCGAAGACGTTTACCGATAAGCTCGGCGGGGGACGAATCGGCGGCTACATGCGTACGGCGTTTGCGAACGAGACCGGCGAGATCGTCATCCCGGTAACCGTAACCGGAACGTTTAAACAACCGAGGTTTGCTCCGGACGCGCGAACCATCGTTGAGATGCAGAAGCAGAGATTCATTCCAGCATTCCAACCGGGGCAGAAACCCGCGGATACAATTCGGGGTATCATCGGCGGATTTCTCGGTGGAAAAAAATGATCATTCGAGCGGTGGTCTTCTGACCGGTTCAACGCGTCCCAGCCATCGAAAGAAAAGCACCACGATCACTGCGGGAACCGCCGGGGCCCACCAGGCCTTGATACCCAGAGCCGAAAGCGAAGTCGGCCCAAGCCATCTGATCACGAACATGATCGCCGTCGCCCACGCGACGGCACTAATAAAACTGAGGCTCGAGAATAAAAAAGGTGAAATGCCCGCATAGGCGCAGGCCAGCGGTATTGCTATACGCAAGCCAGGCAAAAAACGAACAGCTAGAATCAGCTTTATGGCGTGCCGGTGCATGCGCTCCTGGATCGCTCTCCGCCGCCGGGCAATTTTTGAGAAGCGGTTGAGCCATTCGCGAAACTTTCCTCGCGCTGCGTAGAAGAAAAACTGATCTCCCGCCCAACCACCAATGGACCCAGAAATTAAAACCCCAAATGGATTGAGGCGGCCAAGAAACACCATGACTACCGCTCCGGAATAGACAACCTCACCTTCCACGGCAGCAGCTACAAGGATGCCCAGGTATGGAAGAACGTTCATACGATCGAATTCGGGACAGAGGAACTACTTTCTGCCTAAAGTAGTGCCAGCATTTCGCGGACCGCGCGTTCCAGACCGACGAGAGCCGAGCGGGCAATGATGTTGTGGCCAATGTTCAACTCCACTATCGCCGGAATGTCAGCGATGGCGCGGACATTGCGATATGTCAATCCATGGCCCGCCAAAACCACTATGTTCTTCGATTGCGCCAATTCCGCCGCTTGCTTGACGGCGGCGAGCGCTTCCGTACCCTGCTGCGTTTCACGATTCCTCAACGTCGCATCCGAATAAAGCGCGGTGTTGAGCTCAATCGTACGCGCGCCGAGCGAAAGCGCGGCTCGGATCTGCGATTCGGCTGGATCGATGAATAAGCTGACGTTGATATTGTTCGATTGCAGATGCTTGATCGCGCTCGTAATCGCTTCTTGATTGCGCGTGCACTCCAGTCCGCCGGTCGTCGTGATTTCTCCGGGCAGCTCCGGCACCAGCGTTACCTGATCCGGGACGACTTCCAGAGCAATACCGATCATTTCTTTGGTCGCTGCCATCTCGATATTCAGTTTCGTCTTCACCGTCTCCCGCAAAATTTTTACATCACGATGCTGAATGTGCCGCCGGTCGCCGCGAAGATGAACCGTAATGCCGTGAGCTCCGGCCAACTCGCAAATGGCGGCAGCCGTAATAGGATCGGGCTCATTGGTGCGCCTTGCCTCTCGGATTGTCGCGATGTGGTCGATGTTTACTGACAGAAGCGTCATGAGTACCGTCCGGCTATCGCGTTCCACCGAATACGGATAAGGTCGAAAAACATGTGAATGCCGTGCCGCAGGAATTTGACTTTGCTACCCTCAGCGTGGCTCCAACGCACGGGGGTTTCGCGGATCTTCAAGCCGTAGCGCTTTGCCAGAAACAATAATTCCGGATCGAATCCAAAACCAGGAGTGGTCTGTTTTTCAAAGATACGGCGAGACTTTTCGCGATGAAAAAGTTTAAAGCCACACTGGGTATCCCGGAGAGATAAGCCCAGAAACCAGCGAACCATCAGGTTGAAAAACATGCCGCCAAGCTCGCGCAAGCGGGATTGGTGTTTTTCGATGCACCGGCGATCGAGGTTCCGGGAACCGATCACGATGTCGGCGCCTTCGGAAGTGGCAACATCGAGGAGCTTGTTCAGTTCTTCAATTGGGGCGGAGAGATCCGCGTCGGTGAAGAGCACATATTTGCCCGAAGCGGCCCGCACTCCTTGACGTACGGTGTGTCCCTTGCCGTGATTCTCCTTATTTCGAATGAGGCGCAACCCTTTCGTTTGAAGCTGGGCGACAATTTCCGAGGTATCGTCCCTGGACCCGTCATCGACAACAATGATTTCGGTTAAAAAAGGCGCTCGGCGAACAAATGCCTCTATTTTCCGGATGGTTTCGGCAATGCGGCCGGCTTCATTAAACGCAGGGATCACGATGGAAACGGTCGGTGTGCCCGCCTCTACAGGCGCTACAAGACCAGCGCCTATTGAGGTTTCCGATGCTTCCATAAACCGCCGTATTGTATCATCGGTGATTTGTATGAACGACAGGTTACTTCGAGTGTGCAGGCACGAACGGGTGGATCGCGCGCCGGTTTGGATGATGCGTCAGGCCGGCCGCTACCTGCCTGAATATCGCGAGATTCGACGGAAGTTGTCGTTCTTAGAACTGTGCAAGGACACCGATGTTGCTGTGGAGGTATCCTTACAGCCCTACCGAATTCTAGGTGTTGACGCCGTCATTTTCTTTTCAGACATCTTGATTCCTGTCGAAGCCATGGGTGTGCATGTCTCTTTAACGGATAAGGGTCCGGAGATTGCAAAACCCGTTCGGACCCAAAGCGACGTCGATGATTTGCGGATTCCGGATCCGGCTACCGAAGTCCCCTTCGTCGGAGCCATCATTAGTTCCAGAAATTTCGCCGAGATCAAAAGCCTGGCATACCGTGAACCGCGGCTTATGCATGCGTTGCTCGATAAGCTTTCGTCCACCGTCAGCTCATACCTGCTTTTTCAAATCGAATCCGGTGCTCAAGTCATTCAGCTTTTCGACACGTGGGCGGGCGAATTGAACCGCAAGGATTACGAAGAGTTCGCTCTGCCCTACGCCAGGAAAATCTTCGACGCAATCGGCAGCCGTGCTCATCGGATTATTTACGTGAATGGATGCGCGTCGATACTCGAATCGATTACCGCGACGGGGGCGGACGTCATTAGCATCGATTGGAGAATCTCGGTGGACGAGGCCCGCCGCCGAACCACCGAACGAGTTGCGCTTCAGGGGAATCTGGATCCGTGCGTGCTGCTTGGGCCAAAGGAACGCATCATTGCCAAGACCAAAGAAATCCTCGACCAGGCCGGACGGGCCGGGCACATCCTCAACCTCGGACACGGTATACTTCCGCAAACGCCGGTGGAAAATGCTCGAACTTTCGTGGAAATCGCGAAGACCTATCCGTGAAGCCAGGGGTCCTGCTATTTAATCTCGGTGGTCCGGAAAGACTCAGCGACGTCAAACCGTTTCTCTACCGTCTGTTCTCCGATCCGGAAATCGTTCGTGTGAAATGGACACCTCTTCGAAAAACGCTGGCATACGCCATTGCGACGTTCCGTCGAAAAACCTCGGAGGGCTATTACCGGCAAATCGGCGGAGGGTCTCCTTTGCGGCGCCTTACAGAAGAGCAAGCGGGCGCTCTCGCGGAAGAACTCAAAAGGCGCGGGAGCGATGTGCAGACATTCGTGGGCATGTGCACATGGCATCCGTTTCTACATGAAGCGATTGATAACATTCAAAGAAGCGATGTCGATCACCTCGTGATCCTGCCGCTTTTCCCTCAATATTCGGTGACGACGACGGGCTCCGGATTCGCCGTGTTACAGCGGCTGGTCGATGAGCGGCTGTCTTCAAAAAAACTCCACATCCAATGGGTTCGCTCCTGGCCGGATCAGCCTGCGTACATTCAATCGTTTGCGCAGGCCATCGAGCGCGAACTTCGAAATTTTGCCGATCCCGGCAAAGCACACATTCTTTTCAGCGCGCACAGCATTCCGGAACGGTACGTTCGCGAAGGTGATCCGTATCTCGAACAAACCAAGAAGACCGTTGAGCTGGTCATGGACCGGCTGGACCGCCGCAATCGATACGAGCTATCGTTTCAGAGCAAGATCGGTCCCGTAAAATGGCTTGAACCCTTTACGAGCGATATCATCGCCGAGCTTGGTAAACGAGGTGTCCACGACGTGTTGGTTGTTCCCATCAGTTTTGTCTCCGAACACATCGAAACCCTCTATGAATTGGACATCCTCTTCCGAAAGATCGCCCAGGACGCCGGCGTGCAAAATTTTCGGCGTGTGCCCGCGCTGAATAGCGATCCAACATTTATCCGGGCGCTCGCCGAAATTGTCGAGAGCGCCCTTTATAAGTCCCGCTGAGGGTGATGTGGAATCGACGAGGCGGTCCCGTGGAGTCGAGATCAAGTGCGGGACTTAAAAAAACGCAATGCCTGAAGTGATCATTATCGGCGCCGGCATCAGCGGGCTTGCATGTGCTTGGCGACTCAAGAAGCTCGGCATCGATACGGAAATCGCCGAGTCGGCGAGGCGGGCGGGCGGCGTGATCCGGACTGAAAATATCAACGGTTACCAGATTGAATGGGGGCCGAACAGCATTCAACCTGCTCCAGCTGCGCTGAAATTGATCGATGAAGCCGGACTGTGGGAGGATTTATTACCGCCGGATCCGCACGCTCCCCGCTACATTTATTTGAAAGGACGTCTTCGAAAATTTCCATTCGGTCCTTTGAGTCTCCCCGGAATTGCGCGCATTTTGGCGGAGCCGTTCATTCGCTCCAAATCGCCGAAGGACGAGTCGGTCCGCGATTTCTTAGTTCGACGATTCGGGAAGCAGGCTCACGATCGGTTGGCGGGTCCGCTGTTTACTGGAATCTACGCCGCCGACACAGGTCAACTGAGCATGGCGGCAGTCCTGCCACGCATGCTGGAAATGGAACGTGACTATGGAAGTCTGACAGCCGCGATGTTGCGATCGTTCACCAGGCGCCGGAAGCAGGTCGAAACACAAACAACCAAGCGAAGACCCCGAGGCTTCACGTTCTCATTTCCGCTGGGAATGGAAACCTTGCCTGCTCGCCTGGCCCAAAGTCTGACCATTCGGTATGGCGTTGGCGATGCCCGTATCGGCATGGCGCCTTCAACGATATTGACGGTTCCGGTATACCGCGCGGTTGACATTGTGGAGAAAGATAGTCCCGCTCTGGCAAAGCTCCTCAAGAATGTTCGTTATTCCCCGATCATCGTCGCAGCCAGTTCATTACCCGAGCATAGTTTGAAAGAACCGTTGAGCGGTTTTGGCTTCCTGGTGCCGCGAGAGGAAGGACTACACGTGCTGGGAACGATCTTCAGTTCTGCGCTTTTCCCTGGGCGCGCTCCGGACGGGCGCGTGCTTCTGACGTCTTTTCTTGGAGGCTCTTTTGAGCCCCATGTCCTCCATTGGTCCGATGATCAAGTTTGGGACGTTGTTGGCTCGGAGCTCCAAAGGGTGTTGGACTCCGAAACAAAACCTGACCCAGTCGCTTTGGTCCGTCATGAGCACGCGCTTCCGCAATACAACATCGGACACGAACGCTGGGTTGCGTCATTAAGGGAACAATTGCAGCGAATCCCCGGCGTGTTTGTCACCGCGAATTTTCTCGAAGGCGCCTCCGTCCCGGCCTGTATTGAACAAGCCGAGCGAACCGCGCATCGAGTAGCGGAATATGTTAGGAGAAAAGGATGAAACGAACGGCTCAAGAGATTGCCGACTACGTAGGTGGAGAACTCCGCGGAGATCCTGCGATGGTGCTCGATTCCATTGCAAGCTTGAAGAATGCAGGTCCGGCCGATCTGAGTTACGCCGAGGAGAAGGGTCAGAATGATGTAAATCGAAGCCATGCGGGTTGTGTCCTTCTTCGATCGGGTGAATTTCCATCACGAAC
>WNEQ01001557.1_pt1 | contig 12075 bp, 17 predicted proteins | sample 5399971 | NCBI WGS metagenome assembly WNEQ01 (sample SAMN13153330, study PRJNA577476) | soil metagenome | isolation source: 20 cm grassland meadow soil 2 days after 1st rain plot 5 | place: USA:California | collected 2015-09-18
TCACCTCGTTGCAAAAGCACGACCCTTGTGCCAAACTGTGCGTACATCTGAGCAAACTCGAGTCCGAGTGCGCGTCCCCCGATCACGCACAGAGACCTCGGAAGTTCTCTGAGCTTAAGCGCTTCTTCATTCGTCAGGTAGTCTATTTGGTCAATTCCTTCTATAGCGGGAATGTTGGGTCGCGCACCGGTAGCGATAATGACCTTGTCCACGGTGAGAGTTTCGTTTCCCGCTTCAACTTCTCCCTGTGAGACGAATTTTCCCTTTGCTGGATAGTATGTCACACGTTCAAGATTCTTCAGGACGTCAGAATACTTCTCGTTCCTGAACTTCCTTACCATCCTGTCCTTATCTTGGATGATTTTTCGGAAGTCGAGTTTACCTCTTCCGTACTTTATTCCTTCAAAGGGTATGCTGGTTCCATTGTGGAAGAGTGTTCCTACGGTAATCAAACGCTTACTGGGCATGCAGCCAACATTGACGCACGTGCCTCCAATTACGGTCCCCCTTGTCACATTCTCACCAATCATCGCGGTCTTCACTCCGAGACTGTCCGCCTTGATTGCCGCAGCGAACGCCGCGGAACCTTGCCCTATGATTACAAGCTCATACTCCTTCGTGAGCAATCACCTCTCCAGCACATCGCAAGTGAAGAGGTTGCTGGCGTAGTTCCTGAGGTGGTTATCTACGACCTTTAGCAAGGGAAGTACAGTCTGCTCGTTGATGGAGTAAATCCTGGACTTACCCTCGCGACTAGGTGTAACCAATCCGCAGAAAGTCAGGCACTTGAGGTTGTGAGAAACATGAGTCTGCTCCAAACCTAATTCGTTGCAAATCTCGGAGACACTCATGCCTCCCTTCTCCGACAAGAGATGTAACACTTGCATTCTAGTTTGGTTTGCGAGCGCCTGAAAGAATAGCGCGTAGGGCTTGATGGATACAGTTCTAGTTGGCACAGACATCTTTCTCCTTCTCGTTGCCTTCCCTCAAGGTTTCGCCAGCGCTTCTCCGAAATTGCGAGTGTTCGTCAGCCGTCCGAGTTCATGGGCCTGGTCCACCGCCAACAGGAGAGTCCCCTTGTGCTCGGAGCTCCACAGTTCCCCCGACTCGCGAGAACCGAAGAAATGGACGAAATGGCAGAAGCTCTGGATAACGTCCGCGTCGAAGACTCTGCTGGGGGCAAGAAAGGAGACTACCGTGTCGGTTGGCTCAAGCTCTTTGACCCCCTCCGGCTCCACCACCAGAGAAATCTTTTCGTTTGTGATAGGATCGGTCGACTCGACCCTTGCCGTCTTCCCGAGGATTCCGGGGATGAACAGGCTGTCCCAGGCGCACCAGGTGTGCAGGTTTCGGCCGTCAACCTGAAAGCGATGTGGCATCTCGGAGAGGGCCAACCCCCCGAACCCGATGACCGCTCTTGTATCATCGTAATAGACCCCCGGCCATCGGGAAAGGGTTTCGCGCACAGTGCTTCCCGAAAGATTAATGGTCTCAGCGAGTCGTTCTGGAGAGACCGGTTCGCCCTCCGCCAACAGGCGATACAGTCCAACGGCAATTCGTCGCTCGCCAGATCCGAGCTTGGGCATCGCATTCACGATCTTGTCAGCGAGATTATTGAGAGTTGACATAGATGTCATATGACAAAGATGTCATATAAATCCTTCGGTAAAGAGGCTAGACACGAGGGATATCAAGTTGTCAAAGTCCCGGTGCAGAAACTATCTCAATAGTGGATGGTGTCTCATTGTGGGACAAGCCGGATTAGATTCGGAGACGGTATGAAGAAAGATAGTTAGGGTATTAGGGAAACAATAGATAGGGTATTGAGATACCGTACATCACGAAACAGATATAACGACAAACATCCCAGCTGAGCCTCTGAAAAACCAAAATCTGGTTAGAGTGTATGCGCTGACGTTAGGCATCATCCTCCTTTCACTGACTCTCACAAACGTCGCACGTGCAGACAGCGAAGAAGAACAACTCACACGCCGATTCCTGGCAGGAAGCGGCCTGCTCTGCTCCCTTCCACCATCCCCCGAGGGACCGGCTTGTCCGGATATCGCTCGTGCCGCCAATGGAGATACTGTAGCAATTTCTGGGTCCGGAAAATTCGAACCAGGCGACGACGATGCTTCGGGTCGTGGAACCTTTACTCACAGAAACTCTGCAGGAGCCGTACTAGCTAGCGGGAAATGGAAGGTGGAGGAGCTGGTGAGCTTCAAATCCTTCGGTCTTGCTGGCCCAGGTTTCCCCCCTGGCGCTGAAGGTGGGGTTGCAGTGCTTCGGATCGAGTTGAGGCCCTCATCCGGAGGTAAGATCCAGGCTCTCCTTACCATCAACTGCGTACTAGGTTCTCCGCCCCAAGGCGTCGAAGAGGGGATACAACTCAACGTGGGCTTTATCAACTTCGACCACTCTGTCAGTGGATTCACACTGTTCATTCAGGTAGCCGACGACTAGGCGCCAAAAGCACATCGGGCTCGAACAACGGGTGATGCCTCCCCTCCATTTTCATGAGTGATGAGTTAGGCTTCGCTCTGAAAGTGGGTACCCTGTAGAGGGTTTGGCCGAGTGCAGAGATTTCTGTTGCGGTCTATGTGCCGCCTTCGGCTTTATGTTCTGGTTGAAGCGGAAGCGGTTCGTCGGGTCGTCTGGTTCTTGAGGGCACCAGCCTAGCGTAGTGTCCTCCCTTAGGCCGCCCTGACCCGCTCATCGCCCTCGTGCCTCAGGAAGTTGACATAGATATTTAGTCAACCGACCTGCGTCATCACTCATGACGCACACAACTAATCCATCCCTCATACTTGGAATAGTAGTCCTGTTTGGTGTCGGCACAATTATCCATCTCGCACGAAGATATCGCCTTGCGCGTACAACGTTCACTCCAGTAGAAGGGATTTCGTTCGACAAGCTGCAGAGGATCTTGCATTGGGCGATTGGTGTTGGCGTCCTGGGGCTTGTCATCACGGGACTTCCAGTTTATCTCTCACAATTTCTTGTGAATCCGCCGACACCCAACCGTCTCCAATTCGTCTACTGGGGGATGTTAGTTTTCGACTGGCGCACAACCCATATCGGACTCGCTTTCCTAGTTGTTTGCTTGGTTGTCCTGCACGCCTCCTGGGATGCGTACCACTTGAAGACGACGGCCAGGATGCGAATAACTAAGAAAGACATTCGGGAGGCAATCGGGAGAAGTCGAAACTTCTTTTGGCTAGCTAGGGAATACCTCCCTCCCGGATCCAAGTATGATTTTTTCCAAAAGATGTTTCATTGGAGCCTGATCATTCTCGGAGCATTCCTCCTGATTTCGGGGCTGCTAACCTGGGAAGCGATCACCTGGCAGGGTATCCCTCTCTTCGTCTGGCTCGACAGAATAAATCATCCGTTCATGGATTCATTCATGAGGACAGGGCACCTCGTAGCCGCCATGTTCGTCTTCGGCCTGGCCCTGTCGCATGTCTACTTCGCGATGCTTCCACAGAACAGGAACATCCTCAAGGCCATTACCTTGGGGCGGAAAGTACAGGAGCACCTCAAGACAGACTGACACGTCATGGGAATGGGTCAACTGTAGATGGCGAAGTGGAAGGACTAATTAATTCACCTCGGCCCAAATTGAGCGCGTCCAGCCAATAAGAGGTTATTCTGAGTTTATTTCCGCGTCTCCGCTTCCATCACCTACAACAGACGGCATTAGCAACCCTGGAAGGCTCCGCTGATTAGTAAGCGTGATCCGACCGAAGGGGCCCACGACTTCTATCCGAAAATCGCTGGAAAAGCCGCTGAAATGAACTTGATGAGGAAGCCGATCATCCCGATAATCAGCACACCGAGGCTCACGAGCTTGAGGTAGAGCATGAACTCCTCCCTGTCGCTCTTCTTTGAGAGCCTGAATACCGACGCCATGGACCTCATAAAGTCCCTCGCTCCCAATTTCTTCCTCTTGAGGTCAGACTGGTGGACTGGCTTATATTGCTTCCAGTCTCTGTGCCAGGGGTGAAGAGAATGGCGACTGAGAGGCTCTTCCTTCGCGTCTCAAGTGAGCCGGGTCCGATGCGACTCAGTGAGATCCCAGAGGGGGGTTTCTGCCTATCGGCGTTCCTGGTGATCTCGAACTCTAGAAACCCGAAGGAGGTGCTCCTCGGCCATCTGAACCCTGACGCGCCGTGGGACCACATCGGGGCGCTAGACCCGCCCAGGGTGGAGATGCACAAGAACGGGTGGCTCCTCCCCTCGTGTCACCTCATCGTTGGTGAGTCACCCCAGGAGGCTTCGAAGAGAATCCTCAGGGAGCAGCTCGGGTTGAGCGAGCAGAAACTGGAGGGGCCGGTCATCTTCTCGGAAGTCTACGGAAAGCACTCTCACTGGGACCTGGAGTTCGTCTTCCTGGGAAAGAGGGAGAGCGTGAAGAAAACTCCAGCCTGGAGGGAGCTCCGTTTTGTGGACACCTCGAAGCTCAGGAAGGAGGACTTCGCTAGGCTGCACGAGGACATACTTGCCAACGTCGGCAAGTGGAAGCCTACCTAACTTTCGCGGGGTGATGGAGGATGATGCCTCACGGGTCGCCGACGATAGTTCTCGTCTCCTCGTCGAAGGACCCGGCGTCCCAGAACCTCGCGAGGGAGATGATCGAGAATCAGGGCTTCGCTTCGACGAGGATCGCCTTCCGAGGGAGGCCGCTTCATCAGAAGGACTCGCTCCTGCTCGCGACGATAGACGAAGAGATAATCAGACCGCCCAATCTGGACGATTACTTCAACCCTCAGTCTTACATCTTCCTCTCCAAGCACAGGGCGAAGTCCGGCGTTCCTTCTCTCACGGCTCACACGACCGGAAACTTCGGCGAGGCTGAGCTGGGAGGGAATCCGAGGGAGATCGCGAGGGTCAACCCAGACCTCCTGAAGAACTACCTGATCTCTCTCACGAAGCAGGGGGAGGCGGTCAGCGGATACCAAGTGACGGCCGAGGCGACTCATCACGGCCCAACCTCGCTCAACAAGCCCGTCCTCTTCGTGGAGATAGGGTCTGACGAGAAGAACTGGAACGACAGGGATGCGGCGAAAGCGGTCGCCGTTGCTCTACTACAGAGCCTGCGCGAGCCACGGAGCTGGGATAAGGTCGCGGTCGGTTTCGGCGGGACACACTATCCAGAGAAGTTCAACAAGCTTCTGCTCGAAGACGAATTCGCCTTCGCCGCGATTGTTCCCAAGTATGCGCTTCAAGAGTTCGACTCGGCGCTCTTCGGCCAGATACTTCAGAAATCCACCAAGCTCCCCAGATACGCTCTCCTCGACTGGAAGGGTCTGGGCCCTGAAAAGGATAAAATCGTGAGTCTCGTAAGGCAGTACGGGTTGGAGGCTGTCCGAGTCTGAAGAATGAACCTCTCTCAGAGGCGGTATATCGATTGGTGTCGCAGATCCCCGAGGGGAAGGTTTCAACCTACGGGACGTTGGCGAGGGAGCTCAAGGTACCGAAGGCTAGTCGAGCGATCGGGTCGATACTCCGGGCCAATCCCCACCCGATAGTCGTCCCGTGCCACAGAGTTGTGATGTCGGACGGTCAACTTGGAGGATACGGAGGGAGGGAGGGGGTGGGACGCAAGGCGGCGCTCCTAAGAAGGGAAGGCGTAAAAATCACCAAGGGAAAGATAGACCTGGGGCGCTACCTCTTCAAGGGTGACTGAAGCCCGGCTTCTCAGACGGACTAATTTCGGATTCCGAACTTCCAGGTCAAGCCTTTGCGGCGTGAGTGGCAGGAAGCACTCTGAGAAGTTCAACGACCTCTGAGCAGAGACGCCGCACCGGCCTTCCCGAGCATAAGGAAGCAGAGAAGCGCCTTCGTCGTGTGGAGTCGGTTCTCGGCTTCATCCCAGACGACGGAGTTGGGGCCATCAATCACGCCCTTCGAGACCTCCTCTCCCCTGTGAGCTGGCAGACAGTGCTCGAAGATCGCATCTCTCTTGGCACGGGACATCAGCTCCTCGTTCACCTGGTACCTCGGCAGGAAAGCCTTGACCCTGGCCTCCCTCTCCTGGTCGAAGCCCATCGAGACGAAGGTATCGGTCATGACGCAATCCGCTCCCTCGACGGCCTCCCGAGGGTCTTCCATGAGAGTAATCTTCCCACCAGTCGATTCGGCGATCTTCCGGGCGGAGGCGACGACGCCCTGTAGCGGCGTATAGTTCGGCGGGGTAGCCACGGCCAAGTCAACTCCTGTCAGTGAAGCCCCGTACAGCCAAGAGTTGCAGACGTTGTTCCCATCGCCGACCCACGCGACCCTGAGCCCTTTCAGCCGCCCCTTGTGCTCGGAGAGTGTCAGGAGGTCGGCTAGGACCTGAACGGGGTGATAGAGGTCGCTCAGCCCGTTGATGACAGGGACACCTGAGGCGGCAGCGAGCCCCGCGACCTCGTCGTGCAGGTTGACTCGGGCCATGACCGCGTGCACATACCGCGAGAGCACTCGTGCTGTGTCCTCGACCGTCTCTCCCCTCCCGAGTTGAATCTCGTTCGAGCTGAGACTCACCGAATACCCCCCCAGCTCCTGGACCGCGACCTGAAAGCTGACCCGGGTTCTCGTGCTCGGTTTCTCGAAGAGGAGCGCGACCGTCCTTCCCCTCAGGACGTCCTTCACCACCGATCTCTTGCGAAGCTTCTTGAAATTCTTCGACAGACTGAGGATTAGCAGGAGCTCTGCGGGTGAAAGCTCCTCAAGCGTGAGAAAGTCCTTGCCTCTCAATTTCGACTACCACCCCCGCCTGCCTGATAAAAAGTCAATTTTCGAGGAGTGAATCGATGAAGGTTTGGGGGTCGAAGGGCTTGAGGTCCTTGTATCCCTGACCCATCCCAAGGAAGAGTATCGGCTTATGGGTCGAGTAGACGATCGAGAGGCCTGCCCCTCCCTTGGCGTCAGCGTCGGCCTTCGTCAGGATCACCCCGTCGAATCCGGTGTACTTGTTGAAGAGCTCTGCCTGCGAAACCGCGTCGTTCCCGGTCAGGGAGTCGGCGACGAAGACCTTGAAATCTGGCGTGACGACCCTGACGATCTTGGCCATCTCTTCCATCAGATTCTGGTTTGTCTGCATCCTACCCGCGGTGTCTATCAGGAGGACGTCCACGTGGTGCGCCTTCGCGTAAAGGTATCCGTCTCTTCCCACCGCCGCCGCGTCGGCGCCGTATCTCTGCGAGACAACCTTCATTCCCAGCCTCTCCGCGTGCTCCGTAAGCTGCTCGATCGCGCCTGGTCTGTGCGTGTCGCCAGCGGCAGAGACGACGGAGACCCCCCTCTCCTTCAGTATCTTCGCGAGCTTCGCGACCGTGGTTGTCTTGCCGCTCCCGTTTATCCCAAGGAAGAGGATGACGAATGGCTCCCCCGAACTCTTCTTCTCCTCGATTCGTCGGAAGAGGTCCACGGACCCCGCCTTTGCGAAGACCTCCTCGAGGACTCCCCTGATGCTCTCCTTCACGAAGAGGGCAGGGTTGTCAGACCGCTCTATCGAAGCACCGCTCAGTTTCTTCTTCACCTCTTGAATCAGCTCCTCGGCCACCTGTTGCGCCACGTCGCTCTCGATGAGTGAAATCTCGAACTCTGAAAGGAGTTCGTCAAGTTCTCGACCCGAGATCTTCCTTTCTCGGGTCGCATTAGCAACAGCCGTGAAGGCCTGCCTAAGCTTCTCGAACAAGTCAGTTCTTTTGGTTCTGCCTTGACACTATCGCCTGGAGGGCCTGGCGGTCGGCCTCCAGCCTCGCCGCAATCTGGTTTCTCTGCGAGAGCAGCGAGACTATCGAGTTCTCTATCTCCCTAGCCCTCCCTTCGAGGAAGGCCACGGCCTCCACCCTTTTTCGCTGGACCACGACGTTGGCCCCTACGTTCAAGAGGACATCCTCCGCGTTCGGCGGGGGCGACCTGAGCAAGACCCCACCCCCGACGGGAACGAGAACTTCATCAGGATTCGACTCTGACAGCCCCTTCAGGGCGTCGAGCGCCGCCCTCGTTTCAAGGAGGGCTCTCTCGAAGAGGTTCTGCCTCGCGGACAACTCGTTAAAGGTGCCTTCGAGAACCCTGATCTCCACCACTAGAGAATTGAGCTGTTCCTCTTCACTGACCTGCCTACTACTTCTACTACTACTCGCCGTGACGGTCGCCTTCGTTCAGACCTTCAGCGCCCGCGTTATAAAGACGAGTTCGGGTCCCGTCGTCTGACTCCCGGCTATCGCGTTCTTCGAGTTCGCGACAAGACCGGAGGAGACGTACGGCACACCGCCATTGACCGAAGTGGGATAGGCCTCCACGCCGAGGAGGCTGGCGATGTGGGAGACCTCTCCCTCGTCTAGTCTGGGGTATGTGGCGGCTCCACTGTTCGTGGCGACCACTAAGGCCCCCACCTGGGTGTATTCATGAATGGTCATTCTTTCGACGTCAGTTCCGAGGACGTCCCTGACCTGATGGAGAGTACCCGAGTCCAGGAGTGCCGAGACGAGCGCGAAGCTGTCGTTTGCAGCGATGAGGTTCCCGACAGCGGTGTACTTCGAGTCGAAGCGACCTATCGCCATGCCCGTCGCTGCTGCTATCTCGCGCATCTCCTCGTCCTCGGTCAGGCGCGAAACGAGGATCCCGTTGTTGTTCATCGCCACGAGCGGTCCCAGGAGCCTCGAGCCTGCTATGGAGGTGTAGCAGACGGAGACACCGAGCGCCTCTTTGAGCTTCTCGCCCTTGCTCGGGGCCAAGCCTCTGGGCGCCAGTAGAAGCTTGTCGTTCGTCTTAAGGAAGATTCCGATATTCGGACTTCGGTAGATATCCACGAGGTGGAGGCCCATTGCTCTTGGACACTGCTACTCTTCTTCCGGCGCCACTCGTATCGAGACGATCCCGTCTTCGTCGCGTTCCATCTCCAGCTTGATTCGACGTGGTGGATTCCGGATTCCGCGGGCCCAGACAAGCTTGTTCACATCCTCCTCGATCTTCACCTCACTCGCCTTCATGTGCCTCGTCGCAAAATCCCTGATCAGCCTTATCGCGACCTTCGCCCTCCTGTAGCGTGGCGTTTGGAACGCCTCGCCGAGGGGAACGGTGTAGACCCTGGTCAGCTCCTCCACCTTCTCTGACATCTCCGTCACCTAGCGTGGAGCTTCCGGTGCCGCCAGTCTCTGTGCTTGGGGTTGGTCCTGACCTTTCTGTTGGTCCTCACGATGACCCATGTAGGCACGGACCTCGTCTCCCTATTGGCTTTCATCAACCTGTTCTTCTTCGACCTGTCCTTGACTCGGGCCATCTGACCGTTACATCCTCCTTATCTTGATGTCTCGCTTCTTCTCCTGGAGAGCGTAGAGCATCTGCTTCAGCTGTTCGTCATCGACCACCTTCTTGAGCCTGCCGGCCGAGGCCAGCTGAATCACGTACTCCTCTATCGCGCTGGCGAGCTCGGGCCTCACCATCTTGACGTTCGCGAGCCGCTGCCTAGCCTCCGTGGTAAGCGCCGTTCTGAGCATGCTCTCGCGAGCGGCCTTCTTCTCGGGGTCTTCTCTATCGGAGCCCCTTCCGCCACCGGTACTCGTGCCCGCGGACAACAATCACTCACCCGTACCTCGTAATTGCCGGGTTCTCCTCCGAGAGTTTCTTGAAGATCTCCTTGCTCAAGTTATCAAGAAGCGCCGCTCCCTTCGGGGTCAGTACCCTCCCCTTGGGCGTCTTCTTCACGAGCGCCGCACCCTCGAGCTGTTTCAAGATCTTCCTGTTGGCGGAGCTCCCGGCGTCTCTCTGGTGCTTGGGGTTGTACGCCACGGCCTTGCTCCCGCCGTATGCTGTCTCGAACTCGGTGAGACCGAGTGGACCGCGGAAGTAGAGCTTTCTCAGCAGCGATGCCGCGCGGACGTACCACCAGTCGGGCTGCTGTGGAGGTCGCTCCGCGTGCGAGCCCGTCTTCGCGTAATGGGCCCACTCCGGGACCTCCAGCTCCGGGAGCTTCTTCACCCGCTCGGTCAGAGCTACGATGAGCTTGCTCGCCGGGACGTCGTATGCGTTTACCATGATTATTCCTGAGCGAATTTTCTGAGCTTTGGTGCAGTATATTTAAGCAAGGCGCTCTTGAGCGATGACCTTCCTATTAACGTGGCCGCACTCCAAGCACGTGAGACGAAGCACCTTCTGACCCCCACCCGCAAGGCGGACCCTGGCGTTGACCCCGGGCACGATTAGTCTCTTGCATCCGTGACAGTAGAACCTCTTCCGGGACCAGTCGAGCCTGACGTTGAACTTGAGCATCACCCTTCTGGCCAGCTCGGCCTGCTCCCCGGCGAGCTTCGGGTCCCTCCCCGCGGTCGAGACCGCCCTTTCAAGTAGCTCCTCCGCGACCTTACCGGCTTCGGCCTTCGGCCTCCTCTTCCGTCTCACGCCGGATTCTCGTTGCGCAAACCAATAAACCGTCCGTGGGGGACTGCGGCACATGAAGCTCAACCTCGTAATCGCTGAATCTGCACTCGAACTGGTCCCCGACGAGATCAGACGCTCTCCCGCTGTCGTCAACGATGCGAAGCGGAGGGAAAGGGACCCCTCGAAGATACTGCTGGACAGGAGTCTTCACCACGCGTCGATGGTCAGGCTGAAGGAAGACTACAAGCGCGGGAGGCCCGACATCGTCTTCATGACTCTGCTCAGCGTCACCGGGACGCCGCTCTACGAAGAGGGTTCCGTCAAGGTCTACGTGCACGCTCGAGGGGATGTGGTGCTGGAGATTGCGGAGAGGACCAGGCTCCCGAAGAGCTACTTCAGGTTCAGAAACTTGGTCGAGAAGCACCTCTCGGAAAGGTCAAACAGCGAGTTGATTCGGACGCAGGAAATGCCCCTCAGTGAGCTCCTGAGGCAGGTTGTGCGAGCTGACCCCGTGATTGGCCTCTCCACTCAGGGCGAACCTAGGGCGCTGGAAGAACTCGCAGGGGAGCTGGTAGGGAAGAAGGACCCGTGCGTTGTAATTGGGGGGTTTCCTCACGGTCATTTTTCCGAAAGCACTCTAGGCGAGCTTGACGGCCTTGTGAGAATTCATCGAGGGGCGCTCGACGCCCACGTCGTCGCTTCGAGGCTGGTTTACGAAGTGGAGAGAGCAGCTCGAGGCAAGAATCAATAAAGAGGATTAGAAGGTCAGAGGTTGACGCGGTCGTCGTCCAGTCTGGATCCGCGGAGAGGACACTCTAGGACATCAGCCCTCCAAGCTGGTAATCCGAAAGGAACAGAGACCCGGGTTCAAATCCCGGCGACCGCACACTGGATACGACCTAGGTACCTTGGACACAATAAACTGTGCTGTAATCCCACCCGCACCATATTGTGTTTGATGCTTTTCCAACGCTTTGAAGCTGCCAGAAGACTTGAGGGAGGACGAGGATGACTGTGTCTCAATCCTCCCATGCCTGCCACTAGGCGCCCTTCCCACATTCCGCCAGGGTTCGCCGCGGTAACCCCCTATATCACCGTGGACGATCCGGATACGCTCGTCGCCTTCGCCAAGGCAGCCTTCGCGGCGAAGGAAATGAAAAACCAACATGTATCAGGCTCAGACGGAAAGACCATTCACACCGCCTTCCGCATTGAGGAGTGCATAATCGAGACCGGCCGGGCCTCAGGTAAGTGGAAAGCACTTCCCGGAGCAACCACCTGTACGTTCGTAACGTGGACGCAGCCTACGCCCGTGCCCTAAGGCTGGCGGAGAGCCTCCATGAGGTTCGTGACATGGACTACGGAGAACGGTCCGGAACCGTGCGAGACACTTGCAGCAACCACTGGTACATCGCCACGTATGGGGGCCGGCGGGGAAGAAGGGCTAGCTGAAGGGTCCCCTCCCTCTCTAGCAGAATCGACCTCCATTCGCCTCTGGAACCCGATCGCACGAGTCGACTAGGCTCGACCGAATGGAGGTGCATGAGGCGACTCCTTTTCTAACATGCGAGTGATTCCCCTGCAAGAAGAAATTCTATGCTCCGTTCGGAAGTAGAACCCCCGTCCAAGATGTCCACTGTCTGAGGTAGGCATGTTCGAATCCCACACCCCCCGCACTACATGGAGGGTTCTAGCTTCGGCGGC
>WNEQ01001560.1_pt1 | contig 12067 bp, 4 predicted proteins | sample 5399971 | NCBI WGS metagenome assembly WNEQ01 (sample SAMN13153330, study PRJNA577476) | soil metagenome | isolation source: 20 cm grassland meadow soil 2 days after 1st rain plot 5 | place: USA:California | collected 2015-09-18
CATCCCGATGGTCTCGGCGCTCATGGGGGCCGCGCGCCCGGCGGCGCCGGCCGCCGCCGCGACCGCCGGGGACAGGCAGGGCATGAAGCGTCTCCTGCATCGCTCGTTCGTCACAGCCCCGGGGGTCGGCCTGCGGTATGTCCGCCGCTGGGCCGGCGTCACGGGGTCGTTCATCGCCCGGGTCGCGCGTCCGATCACCTACACGTTCGACCGCGGCCTGGACGCCGTCATGAAGTCGTACCCCGTCGTCCTGCGCTGGTCGCTGCGGGCGCCGGGGACGGTCCTGGGCACGGCGCTCCTCGCCTTCCTGGGGTCCCTGGCTCTGGCGCAGGGACTGGGGATCGACCTGATCCCGTCCTTCTCGCAGGGGGAGTTCAGCTTCCTGGTCGAGCTGCCGGAGGGGACGCCGCTCGATTCGACCGACCGCTTCGTTCAGGACGTCCAGGCGGTCCTCAAGGACGACCCGCGGGTCGACGCGGTCTCCAGCATCATCGGCGGGGCCGGGCTGTCGCTCTCGAAGACCGGGACGGAGGGCGAGAACGCCGCCCGCCTTCAGGTGCGCCTCAAGAAAGGCCTGGGGCGCAAGGACGAGGAGGCCGTAGCGGCGGTCCTGCGATCGCGGCTGGAATCGACGCGCATCGCGCGCTACAAGTTCGAGCGCCCGTCCTACTTCACGTTCCGCACGCCGATCGAGGTCGAGATCTACGGCGACAGCCTGACCGATCTGGAGACTTCGGCCGCGTCCCTGAAGAAGGAGATCGAAAAGGTCCCGGGACTGGTCGACGTGAAGTCGTCGATGGAGATCGGCAACCCCGAGCTGCAGCTCACCTTCAACCGCGAGCAGCTCTCCAGGCTCGGGCTCGACCTGTTCCAGGTGGCCACGACCGTGCGCAACAAGGTGCAGGGCGAGGTGGCGACCCGCTTCCTCGAGGGCGACCGTGAGATCAACGTCCTGGTGCGCTCGGTCGAGGTCGGGAGCGCCACGGTGGACGACGTCAGCGGGATGATCGTCGCGCAGCGCGACGGCGTGCCGATCTTCCTCAAGTCGGTCGCCGACGTGAAGCTGGCGGAGGGGCCGAGCGAGATCCGGCGCGTGGCGCAGAAGCGCGCGGCGGTCATCTCCGGCGATATCTCGGGGCGGGACATGGGGGCGGTGGCGGCCGACGTGCGGGCGACGATCGGGCGGCACTCCTTCCCGGCCGGCGTCGTCGCCGGGCTGAGCGGCCAGGAGGACGAGATGCAGCGCTCGTTCCAGTCGCTGAAGATGGCGATGGCGCTGGCGATCTTCCTGGTGTACCTGGTGATGGCCTGCGAGTTCGAGTCGCTCCTGCATCCGTTCGTCGTCATGTTCACAGTACCGCTCGGCGTGATCGGCGCGGTCCTGGCGCTCGTCGTCACCGGGCACTCGGTCAACGTGGTGGCGATGATCGGCGCGGTGATGCTGGCCGGGATCGTGGTCAAGAACGCCATCGTCCTGATCGACGCCGTGAACATGCTGCGCTCCGAGGGGCTGCCGCGCGAAGAGGCGCTCATCGAGGCCGGGCTCCGGCGCATGCGCCCGATCCTGATGACCACGGCCACGACCATCCTGGGCCTTTTGCCGATGGCGCTGGGCCTGGGCGAGGGGGCCGAGCTGCGCGGGCCTTTGGCGGTGACCGTCATCGGCGGCCTGAGCGTGTCGACCGTCCTGACCCTCATCGTCATCCCGGTGATCTACACGCTCGTCGACCGCAAGGCGTTCGTCCCGGCGGTCGCCGGCGCCCCGGCGCCGGGGGGCGACGGAGCCCCGGGCATGACCCCTGAAACCGAATCATCGAGCGCGGCTCCCGGATCCGGCTTCCTGCCGCAGCCGGCCCTGGGGAGCCCCCTTTCGGCCCGCTTCGCCGACGGGGTCGAGCCGGGCCCGGTCCCGACGCGGCAGGAGCTGTAGCGCCGCGCGCCCCCGGGCCGACGGAGCGTTCGTTTTATGAGCCTTCCCGAGCTGTCGATCAAGCGCCCGATCACCACCCTGATGATCCTGCTGAGCGTCATGGTCGTGGGCGGCATCGCCATGGCGCGGCTGCCGCTGGCCTTCCTGCCCAGCGTCGACATTCCCGAAATCAGCATCACCATCCCCTACCCGAACTCCAACCCGACGCAGATCGAGAAACAGATCACCAAGCCGGTGGAAGAGGTCCTGGCCACCATCCCGGGGGTGAAGCGGCTCGGCTCGACCTCGACCGCCGACAGTGCCGAGATCCAGCTCGAATTCAACTGGGGCCAGAACCTCGACATCGTGCGGATGCAGGTGAGCGAGAAGATGGACCAGGTCAAGCCGAGCCTGCCGGAGGGGATCGGCGAGATCCTGATCGTCTCCTTCAACACCAGCGACATTCCGGTGGTGCAGTCGCGCATCGCCACCGAGGGGATCGACCTGTCGAAGAATTACGACCTGCTCGAGAGCCGCGTGGTGAACCGCATCCGCCGGGTCCCCGGCGTGGCGCGCGTCAGCCTCAGCGGTGTCGAGGCGCGCGAGATCTTCATCGACCTGGTCCTCGATCGGATCAAGGAGCACGGCGTCGACATCGGCTCTCTCCTGCAGCGGCTGCAGGGGGCGACCTCGAACCTGGTGCTTGGGCAGGTCAGCCACGACGGCCTGCGCTACACGGCGCGCGCCCTGGGGTCGTTCGAGTCGCTGGAGGCGATCGGCGGACTCTCGGTGAACGACCGTGGGCTCAAGCTCAAGGACATCGCCGAGATCCGTTACGAGGAGCCGCCGATCGGCATCGGCCGTCATCTCGACGGCAGCCAGGCGGTGGCCCTGGACATCTTCAAGGAGTCCACGGCCAACACCGTCGACGTCGTGCGCGCCGTGATGAAGGTCATCACGGAGGACATCGACAAGGATCCGCTCCTGAACGGGATCAAGCTCTTCACCTTCGACGACCAGGCGAAACAGATCACCTCCGGGATCGACGGCTTGAAGCACGCCGGCATCCTCGGTGGCGTATTCGCCATCATCGTGCTGTACTTCTTCCTGCGCCGCTTCGACTCGACGTTCATCGTGTCGCTGTGTATTCCGTTTTCGGTCATCGCGGCCTGCGGCCTGATGTATTTCATGGGCAAGACACTCAACATCCTGTCCATGTGCGGGCTGATGCTCGGCATCGGGATGCTGGTGGACGACGCCATCGTCGTCCTCGAGTCGATCGACCGCCGCCGGCGCACGGTAAGCGACGCAAACCTCGCGGCGCAGATCGGGGCGCGCGAGGTGTCGATGGCGGTGACCTGCTCGACCCTCACGACGATCATCGTCTTCCTGCCCCTGGTCGTCGGCGCCAGCACAGAGCTCACCACCTGGCTGAAGGAGGTGGGCCTGTCGATCTCGATCTCGCTCGCCTGCTCCCTGTTTTCGTCGCTGACGCTGATTCCCCTCATGTCGGCCTGGTGGCTGCGGCGCCGGCCGGCGGAGCAGCCGAAGAGCCTCGCCTGGCTGGAGGAGCGCTACGTCGCGGCGCTCGCCTGGACCCTGCGACACAAGGCCTGGACACTGCTCATCGTCGTGCTGGGGCTGGGCGCCGGGGTCGTCCCGTTCATGACCGGGATGGTGCAGACGGCGCTGTTCGCCGGGGTCAGCAACAAGCGGCTGTTCATGCGGTATGAGTTCTCCGATTTCGCCTACAAGTCGGACGCCGAGAAGGCGGTGAGCACCGCCGAGGCGTTCTTCCGCGCCAACCGGGAGCGCTTCTTCATCAAGTCGATCTACAGCTTCTTCCGCGAAAACGAAGCGGGCACCGTGCTCATTCTGACGCGCGAGAACATCGGCGACGACGAGATCAAGGCGATCCGCAAGCAGATCCGGGACGAGCTGCCCCAGGTCCCGGGCGCCCGCATCTTCTTCTCCGAGGAGGCGCAGGAAGGGGGGAACAGCACCTACTTCGCGGTCAAGTTCTTCGGGCATGACAGCGGCATCCTGACGAAGCTCGCCGACGAGGCGGCGCGACGCCTGTCGACCGTCGAGGGGGTGCAGGACATCAATTCGTCCCTCAACAAGGGACGCAATGAGATCCAGGTGGTGATCGATCGGGCCAAGAGCCTGCGCGCCGGCCTGACGGCCGACGATGTGTCGCAGATTTTCCAGTTCACGCTCGGAGGGATGCGGCTGCGGCGGTTCAACACCGGGGACAAGGAGGTCGAGTCCTGGCTGGAGCTGCGGCAGATCGATCGCGAGAACCTCGAGGACCTCAGGGCGATCCAGCTGGGCCCGCCGGACCGGCCGGTGCGCCTGGGCGATATCGCCTCGTTCCAGGTCATCCGGCGCGCCGACCAGATCGCGCGCGAGAACCGCAAGGTGCGGGTCGCGGTCAACGCCACCTACGAAGGGAAGGACTGGCAAAGCACGCAGAAACAGATCACCGCGCTGATGGACTCCTTCGACCTGCCGCCGGGCTACACCTGGTCCTACGACGACAAGATCATCCAGCAGGGAGAGGAGAACCAGCAGATGGGGATCAACTTCCTCCTGGCGCTCGTCCTGGTCTATCTCGCCATGGCGTCGCTGTTCGAATCGGTCGCGCAGCCCTTCGCGATCCTTTTTTCGATCCCGTTCGCGCTGCCGGGCGCCGCCTGGCTTTTGGCCGCGACCCGCACGCCGTTCAATCTGATGGCCCAGATCGGTCTTTTGATGCTGATCGGCATCGTGGTGAAGAACGGCATCGTCCTTCTCGACCACATGAACCAGCTGCGGCGGGCCGGCCTGGGACGCGACGAGGCGATCCTGCAGGCCGGGCGCGACCGGCTGCGCGCGGTCCTGATGACCGCGCTGACTGCCATCGTCGGGCTGATCCCGCTGGCCCTCGGCCGTTCCACCCTGGGCGGCGACGTCTACTACTATCCTCTCGCCCGGACCGTGATCGGGGGCCTGGCCTCGTCGACTCTCCTGACGCTCATCGTCCTGCCTTACATCAACCTCGGCGTCGAGGCCGCCGCCCGCTGGGTCCGCGACCTCTGGCGCGCCTCCGACCCGGCTGCGCCGCCGCAGACGACGAGAGTCCCCGGTACGGCCGACTTCGATACCACCGGGGTCCGGACCGCGAGCTGAAAGGGGCGGGCGCCCTCAGCGCAGCGCCCGCTCCAGCTCCTCCAGGACCGCGCGCTCGGCGGGGGAGACCTTGGACCCGAGTCCGAGGAAGCCGCCGGCGGCTTCGGCAACGCCACGCGCGAGCTCGATCATGCGTGAGTGCACGGCGCGGCGCTCCGCCTCCCCGAGCGAGCCCCAGATGGCGCGCACGTAACGCGTCCACGCCTCGAGGAGATGAGACTCTGGCCGGCGTATGAGCCAGCCCTCGAGGAGCCGGCGGGCGGCGCTCCCCGGCGCGACGCCTCGCTCCTCGGCCGCCTTGAGGAGTGCGGCGCGCTCGCGGGGATCGATCCGGCCGTCGGCCCAGGCCACCGCCACGAGCGGGACGAGGATGAGGGCCAGGATAGTCTCGGGTCCTAGATCCATCTCGAGCAAGCGGTCGAGGAGCGCCTCGTCGGCGTTCGGGACCACCTCGCGCAGGGCCTGGCGGCGCTCCTTGTGGCGGGCCTCCTTCCTGAGTTTCTCCAGCAGCTCGGCGTTCTGCTTGGCGAAGAAGGCCTCCTCGAGGGATCGTGCGTCGGGGTTCGGAGGATGGCGTTCCATGGCGGCTCCTGTCGATCGCTCGCCCCGGTGTGGCGGGGCGCTACTCCCTTTCAGTTCTTCACGGGCGGCGGCGGCACCGGGGGGAGCGTCTTCGGCCCCTTCCGGATCTGCTCCATGACCACCTCGATTCCCTTCTCGAGCTGCGGGTCGCGGCCCTCAACGACCAGGTCGTCCCGGTTGTCGACCTCGATGTCGGGATCGACGCCATGCCCCTCGATGACCCACTGCCCTTCGAGACCGTACGTCCCGAATTCCGGGCGGGTGACATAGCCCCCGTCCACGAGCGGCGAATAACCGCGGATGCCGACGACGCCGCCCCAGGTGCGCGTGCCGATGAGCGGCCCGAGCCCGTATTTCTTGAAGAAGTAAGGGAAGATGTCGCCGTCGGACGCCGAGTAGTGGTTGATCAGGCAGACCATCGGCCCGTAGAAGACCTGGGATGGGTAGGTGGTCACGCCGCCGTTGCGGCTGTTCCCCATGCCGGCGAGCACGCGGCGCAGACGCTCGAGGATCAGCTCGGAGACGAAGCCCCCGCCGTTGTTGCGCACGTCGATGATCATTCCCTGCTTGCGGATCTGCGGGTAGTACTGGCGCACGAACTCGTTCAGCCCGTCGCCGCCCATGTTCGGGATGTGCAGGTAGCCGACCTTGCCTTCGGTCGCCTTCTCGACCTTCTTCCGAATGGTCTCGATCCGGTCGAAGTAGCGCAGCTGCTCCTCGTCGGCAAGCGGCCGCACCGCGACCTGCCGGGCGCCCTTGTCGTCCGGGCGGCTGTTGATGGTCAGGGTGACCGTCCCTCCGGTCTTGTTCTGCAGCAGATCGTCCGGAACCGCCGGCGATTTCAGATCGACGCCGTCGATCTTCAGGACGTAGGACCCCTCCGGCACGTCGACGCCCGGCTCGGTGAGCGGCGCGCGGCGCGACTCGACCCAGTTCTGCCCCTGCAGGATGCGCTCGATGCGGTAGCGACCGCTCGCCCTGTCGAGCCCGTAGTCGACGCCGAGAAGTGCTATCGGCACGGTCTTCGCCTTCGGCATGTCGCCGCCGCCGACGTAGGCATGACCCGCATTCAGCTCGGCGATCATCTCGCCGATGAGGTACGTGAGGGCGAAGCGGTGGGCGACGTGCGGAACGAGAGCGCCGTACTTCCGCTTCATCGCCGGCCAGTCGAGGCCGTGCATGTTCGGGACGTAGAAGAAGTCGCGCTCGAGCCGCCAGGTTTCGTCGAAGATCTGCCGCCACTCGGCCCTCGGATCGAGAAACATCGACAGCCCGTCGAGCTTCAGAACGCCGTCGCCGACCTTGGCCGCCACAGCACCCGGCTTCGCGTCGATGATCCCGTATTGCTTTCCGGCTGAGTAGATCACCTTGGCGCCGTCCGCCGAGAGGTCGTAGCTGCCGACGTCGGAGATCAGCACCGCGTCCTTGCGCTTCTCCATGTCGAAGGCGTGCACGACGCCCTTCGACCCGCCATCATCTCCGTCATCGCTCAGGTTCGGGGAGGGCCCGGTCATGTAATAGACGGTCGATTTGCCGGCGCGGAGGTCGGACACGGTCGCGGGCTGTATCGGGAACGCTGCGATCCGCTCCTCGATGCCCTCCAGGTCGACCTTGATCGGCGCGACTTCCTTCGCCGCCTCTCTGGCGCCTGCCTTCTTCTCCTTGCCCGCGGCCGCTGCGCTCTCCTTGCCGGTCTCCTTCTCCGTCCCGGCCTCCTTGCCCGCCTCCCCGACCTTCACCTCGTCCGATTCCGGGGCGAACGGAGAGGGCAGATCTTTCCGGAGCGTCAGGGCATACACGCGCGTGACGTTGTTGTAGACATAGGAAAAGTCGAACGCCCCGACGCTGGCATTCAGGTCGCGGTCCGACAGGAAGTAGAGGTAGCGTCCGTCAGGGTCGAAGACGGGGGCGCGGCTGTCGTTCATGTCGGAGGTGACCCGCGTCACCCTGCCCGTTTCGAGGGAGTAAAGGTAGATCTGCCGCATCTGGTCGGGATTCTGCTTCGAGTAGGCCAGCCAGCGGCTGTCGGGAGACCAGGCATAATCGTTGATCTCCGCTTCCCTGGCCTGGTCGGCCTGCGTGACCCTGCCGCTCGCGACATCGACCCAGAACAGCTTCAGGTCCTTGTCGGCGAACGCGATCTTCCTGCTGTCGGGCGAGACGATCGGTCCGAAACGCCAGCCGTGGCCGTCGCTCGTCAGGCGTCTCGCCGGGGCGGAGCCGTCCTGGGGGACGATCCAGATCTCGTCCTCGCCGGTCTGGTCGGAGAGGTAGGCGATCGATTTCCCGTCGGGCGACCAGGAGGCGCCGCGGTCGTGCGCTCCGGACGAGTTGGTCAGGTTGCGCGTGTTCCCCTTCTCGGCGGGGACCGTCAGGACCTCGCCGCGCGCCACGAAGACCGCCCGCTTGCCGTCCGGCGACAGTCCGAACTCGGTGATCTTCTCCGACAGCGACACGAAGCCCGGCCGCGCCGCCGGCCGCTCGGCCGGCACGCGGATGGCGACCTTCGCGCTCTTGCCGGCGGCGATGTCGTACAGGTAGATGTCGCCGCCGTTCTCGTACACGACGCCACCGGGGCCGCCCGAGGCCCAGCGCGCGTCGTACTCGCGGTGATCGGTCAGCTTCGTGACCTTCTTCGACTCCGGGTCGACGGAGAAGAGATTGAACGTCTTGTCACGGTCGGAGTCGAAGTAGATGCGGTCGCCGATCCAGGCAGGCTCGGTCGCATTGTTGTCGTTCTCGGTCAGCTTCTCCAGCTTGTTTCCGGGGATATCGTAGACCCAGAGGCTGAGCGTCATCCCGCCGCGATACCGCTTCCAGGTGCGGAAGTTGGTCCAGATACGGTTGTAGACGAGCCGCCGGCCGTCGGGCGAGAAGGAGGCGAGGCCCCCCTCCGGCATAGGCAAGGGCTCCGGCAGGCCGCCGTCGACGGCGACCGTGTACAGCCGGCCGGCCCGGTCCTCCCACGCCTGGTGGCGGGATCGGAACAGGACCCGCTTCCCGTCCGGCGTCCAGCCGACGACCATGTTGTTCGGTCCCGCCCTCTCGGCCGGGTGGCCGGTGTCGGTCCAGAAGGTCAGCCTCTTCGGCTCGCCCCCCTCGGCCGGGACGATGTACACGTCGCGGTTTCCGTCGTACTCGCCGGTGAATGCGATCCACGTCCCGTCCGGGGAATAGCGCGGCATGAGCTCCAGCCCCGGATCGGCAGTGAGTCGCCGCGCCAGGCCGCCGCCCCGCGCGACCGTCCAGATGTCGCCCGCGTACACGAAGGCGATCGAGTCGCGCGACAGGGTCGGAAATCGGAGGAGACGCGTCGCCGCGGCCTCGTCCGGCTCGGCCGCCCCGGGCGAGCCGGGTGACCGGGCCACGAAGAGAGCGCTCAGGATGATGAGAGCGGCGCAGATCGGCGGGACTGAGCGGGGGGACGGCGCACGGCGCATCGCGGGCTCCTTGGTTGTCGGTGCGCCGCGTTTCTACTCGTTGTACCGGCCGGGCGTCAAGTCTTTCCGGGTGCATGCGGCGCCGGGGGGCGCACCCGCCGGGCACGGGTCCGGCTTGCTGCGCAAGCCTCCCCTCGCTTCGCCACGCGCCGCCCACCGCGCTGTGAAGCGCGCGTCGGGGCCCCGGCGCGCGGTCTCAGACGGCCCGGCGGGCGCGCCCCCCGGCGCCGCTCACCGCCGAGACCACGTCAGCGGCCAACGTCAGAGAGGAAGTGGATGGCAACCGACCAAGAAAGGTCGAGGCTGTCGCAAGCGGTGGGCATCGGGTCGACCGCCCTCGTTGCGATTCGAGCGGGGGATGATCCGATTGATCGCGGGAATAATCCCGGGGGTCAGGTGGCGGGCCGCACCCCGCTGCGGCCCGCCACCCGGCGCAGGTTTCCCCGCAGAAGAGGGCAGGAAGGCCCCTAGGTCGCGCACTCCCCTTCGCCGACCTCCATCTCGAACGGCCTGTCCGACCCGATGTCCTTGAAGTCGTCGTCCCGCAGATCGGCCTCGGAGCAGGCCGTCAGGTCGGCGAGAACCGTGTTGACGCGTTCGAGGTCGACGCGCTTGTAGAAAGCCAGCGCCGATTCGCCGGGGAGACGCTCGTCGCGGAACAATGCCAGGAGGCGGGTGAGCGCCTCGGGCACGCGGCGGGCCGGGATCTTGGCGGAGCGCCTGCCGAAGTGGGCTCCGTCCCCATCGACGCTGCCGCCGAGGAACATCTGGTAGGCCGGGACAGCGCGGCCGTTCGCGTTGCGGGCGGCGCCGTGGAAGCCGATGCCGGCGACGTGGTGCTGGCCGCAGGAGTTCGGGCAGCCGCTGATCTTGATGCGCAGGTCGGAGGCGGCCTCGACGAGGTGCCCGCCGCCGTTGCCGGCCGAAGCGCTCAAGGCGCTCTTCACCGCCAGCGCCAGCTCGCGCGAGCCGGTGACGGCGATCTTGCAGGACTCGGCCCCGGGACAGGACGTCGGATCGAGCAACCGCCCCGCCTCGCCCTGTCCCAGGCCGATGGCCTCGAGCGCCCGGTGCACGGCCGGGAGCTCCTCGCTCTTCACCCAGCGCACGAGGATGTTCTGGTCCTGCGCCGTGCGCACCGCGCCGTTGCCGTAGGTCTCGGCGATGCCGGCGATCGCCTCGAACTGCTCGGTGGTGACGTCGCCGCGCGGCAGGGTGATGAAGGCCATCGAGTAGCCACGCTGCCTCTGCGGCCGTGTGTTGGTCGCCGCCCAGGCGCGGAAGGAGGGGACCCCCGAGCGCGCGATGCGGGTGTGAAGGTCCGCCGGGGCTTCCGGACGCGGAGGGCGCGCGTCCTCGACGTACCGGCCGGCTTCCGGGTCGCGCATCGCCGGCAGACCGAAAAGCTCCTTCTCGATCTCCGCCTTGAACGTCTCGAAGCCGAGCTTGCGGATGGCGTACTTCATGCGCGCCTGCCCCTTGTTCTTGCGGTTGCCGGTGCGGTCGAAGACGCGCACGATCGCTTCGCACACGGGCAGGAGTCTCTCGGGCGGCAGGAACTCGTGCAGCACCCAGGCATTCTGCGGCGACACCGACAGGCCGCCCCCGATGACGACCTTGAAGCCGATCTCGCGCCTCCCGTCCACCTCGCGGGTGCGCGCGATGACGCCGATGTCGTGCATGGCGCCCATGGCGCAGTCGGTGGGACAGCCGCTGAGCGCAATCTTGAATTTGCGCGGCAGGGCCTGGCAGATCGGGTTGCGCAGGAAGAACCGGGTGAGGGCCTCGCCGTAGGGCGTGACGTCGAACGGCTCGTCGGCGCATACGCCGGCCATCGGACAGGCGGTGATGTTGCGCACCGTGTTGCCGCACGCCTCGCGCGTCGTCAGCCCGACCGCCTCGAGGGCCTCCATCGCCTTCGGGACGCCCGCCATCTTGACGAAGTGGAACTGCACGTTCTGACGCGTGGTGACGTGCCCGAATCCGCGCGAGTGTTCCCGCGCCACGCGCCCCAGGCGGCGCAGCTGGTCGCCGCTCAGGATCCCCTGCGGGATCTTGACGCGGATCATCTGGACGTCGTCCTGTCTCTGGCCGTAGATGCCGCGCGTCAGGCGGAACGTGCGGAACTCGTCCGGCCCGATGACGCCCCGCTCGTACGCCTCGAGAACCGAGACGAATTCCTCGATGTCCTTCGCCGAGGCGAAGCGGCGGGGCGGCGCCTGTGTCTTGACGGCATCATCGATCGGCATGACAACCTCCCGGAGGGCGGTCACCACGGCCGAGGCGGCTCAGGCAGCCCGCCCCGGCCCGGTCTCGGTGTGCAGCCCGCACTCCTTCTTCTGGAAATTCGCCCAGCGGCCGGCCCGCGGATCCTCGCCCGGCTGGACAGGGCGCGTGCAGGGAGTGCAGCCGATGGACGGGTAATTGCGATCGTGCAGAACGTTGTACGGGACGTCGTGGGCGCGGATGTAGGCCCAGACGTCTTCCGACTTCCAGCGCGCCAGGGGATTCAGCTTGACCAGGTTGAACAGCTTGTCCCACTCGACGAGGCCGGCGTTGGCCCGCGTCGGGGCCTGGTCACGCCGGATGCCGGTGACCCAGGCCTGGAAGCCGCCGAGGTGTCGGCGCAGCGGTTCGACCTTGCGGATCTTGCAGCACTGGTCCGGTCGGCGCGCGAACAGATCCGGCCCGTGCAGGGCCGCCTGCTCGTCGATCGTCAGGACCGGCTTCACACCCAGCGGGCGGATGCCGTACCTCTCGACGATCCGATCGCGGACCTCGAAGGTCTCCGCGAAGAGGTACTCGGTGTCGAGGAAGAAAACCGGGACGGAACGATCCATGCGGGCGATCATGTCCACCAGCGCCACGTCCTCGGCGCCGAAGGAACAGGCCAGCGTGATGCCGCCGCGGAACTTCTCGAGCCCCCAGCGCAGCACGTCCTGGGGGGAACTCGACTCGAACGCGC
>WNEQ01001566.1_pt1 | contig 12050 bp, 9 predicted proteins | sample 5399971 | NCBI WGS metagenome assembly WNEQ01 (sample SAMN13153330, study PRJNA577476) | soil metagenome | isolation source: 20 cm grassland meadow soil 2 days after 1st rain plot 5 | place: USA:California | collected 2015-09-18
CGAGAAGCGGAACAGCACCACCGGATCGGGGGTGACGCGCCGCCGCCACGGAACGTCGGCGGGCGCGGGCTCGCGGCGTGGCGCCTGGTTGCGCTCGCCCGCCTTCACTTCCTCGCGGAACACGGTGCGCCGCTCCTCTTCGAGGGCGAGGCCGGCGGGCGTGAAGATGCGCTGGACAGTCGTCGCGAACACGAGCGTGCCGGTGCCGCCGGTCTTCAGCGAGAGGTCGGCCAGCTCGGTGTCGCGTCGAAGCGTGTCGCCGATCCTGATCGGCCGGTGGAAGCGCAGGCGCTCGCCGGCGAACATGCGGCGCGGGAGCGGCATCGGCGGCACCACGCCGGAATCGAGCGGACTGCCATCGGGCCGGAGCTCGTCGGGACCGAGCCGGGGCAGGAAGTAGAGGATCTGCCAGCCCGGCGGGAGCGGATCGCCATCGCGAAATTCGGGCTCCGGCCTGGCGAACGCGAGCCTCAGCAAATTGGCGGGGCCCGCGGTGACGAGGTCAGTCGACGTGGCCCGCCGTCCGACGTGCTGCTTCAGATTCTCGGGGCTCAGCTCGCTGGTGGCCATCGTGGCTTTCCTCCGCTCTCGAGTGTCTGGAGTCTCCTCGGCGTGAGCGGCACGTGCGCCACCCGGACGCCTTGCGCGGAGAGCGCGTCCTCGACGGCCGAGGCGACGACGGCCGCGACCGGGAGCGTGCCCGACTCACCCACGCCCTTCAATCCCAGCGGATTGAGCGGCGAGGGCGTCTCCAGGTGATCGATCTCGATCGGCGGGATGTCGTCGCCGCGGGGCAGGGCGTAGTCCATGAAGCTCGCCGAGAGCGCCTGGCCGGCGGAATCGTAACGGACCTCTTCGAGCAGCGCGCTCCCGATTCCGAGGGCGACGGCGCCCTGGATCTGGCCCTCGACGATCGTCGGGTTGATGAGCCGGCCGCTGTCGTGGCTCACCCAGTAGCCACTGAGACGCACGTGCATCGTGTCCGGATCGACCTCGACGAGCGCGACGTGAGCGCCGCTCGCATAGGTGATGCCGGGCGGCTGGAAGAAATGGGTCGCCTCGAGCCCGGGCGCCACGCCGTGCGACGCCGTGGCCATCGCGGCGACCGCGGCGAGCCGGCCGAGCTCGATCCGATGCTCGGGGTTCGCGCGCTCCGCGAAGAGCTTGCCGTGCTGCTGCACCTCGTCCTCCGCGATCCCGAGGGCCTGAGCGGCGAGTCGCGTGGCCTTCGCTCGCAGCTCGCGTGAGGCGAGGGCGACCGCGGTACCGCCGACGACGGCGGCGCGGCTCGCGAACGTTCCCACGCCCTGGCCGATGCCGAGCGTGTCGCCACCGATCACGGTGATCTCGTCCGGCGTGACGCCGAGCTCGTCGGCGGCGACCTGTGCGAGCGTCGTCTCCAGCCCCTGCCCCTGAGACGGCACGCCGGTGAAGACGGTGATGCGACCGGCGGCGTCGGCGCGAACCGTCGCGCCCTCGAATGGCCCCACGCCGGTCAGCTCGACGTAGCAGGCGACGCCGACGCCCTGCACGCGGCCATCCACGCGGGCGCCCCGGCATTCCTTCGCGAGACGGTCGTAGTCAGCCATGTCGAGGGCGCGACGGAGCACGGCCGGGTAGTCGCCGCTGTCGTAGACGACGTTGCCGGCGCCGCGATAGTTCGTCAGGCCCACGTCGTAGGGCATGTCGGCGGGCTGCACGAGGTTGGTGAAGCGCACGGCGGCGCGGTCGCGGCCCGTCTCGCGCGCGATCAGGTCCATGACGCGCTCGATGACGAACACTGCCTGCGGCTGGCCGGCGCCGCGGTACGGCGTGACGGGCACGCGGTGGGTGTAGACGCTGTCGAACGTCACGTCGATGTGGGGGATGCGGTACGGGCCGGCCAGCATCGACGCGCTCAGCAGCGGCACCACCAGACCGCGCGGCGTGTAGGCGCCGGTGTCGTGCACGAACCGGTCGCGCAGCGCCAGCAGCCGGCCGTCGTCGTCGAAGCCCACCTCGACCGTGTGGACCTGCGTGCGCTCCTGGGTCGCCGTCAGCATGTGCTCGAGGCGGTCCTCGAGCCAGCGCACCGGGCGACCGAACCGCAGCGCCAGGAACGGGATCAGCACGTCTTCCGGGTAGACGATCAGCTTGGCGCCGAAGCCGCCGCCGACGTCGGGAGCCACCACGCGGACGCGATGAGGCTCGAGCCCCAGCACGTCACCGATGAACTGGCGGACCTGATGAGGGACCTGTGACGACGCCCACACGGTCAACAACTCCGCCGCCGTGTTGTACTCGGCGACGAGGCCGCGCGTCTCCATCGGCTGGCCACCGGCGCGGCCGACGTGGAGCGTCAGGCTCGCCCGTCGTGGCGCCGACTGGAGCGCCGCGGTGACGTCGCCGCGAGACAGCCTCACGCGGCCCGCGAGGTTGTCACCCAGGTCGTCGTGCACACGCGCGGCCCCGGGCGCCGTGGCCTCCTGCACCGAGGGCAGCGGCTCCCACGCGACGTCGATCAGCGCGCGCGCATCCTCCGCAGCGTAGCGGCTGTCGGCCACGACGACGGCGACCGCCTCACCGACGAAGCGCGCGCGGTCGCCGGCGAGCAGGTGGAAGTTCTTCCCGCGAAGCGCGGCATGCGGCGGCACGACCGGCAACGGCCGTGCGGCCTCGCCCAGGTCGGCGAACGTCACGACGCCGGCGACGCCGGGCGCTTCGAGCGCGCGCGATGCGTCGATGGCGCCGATGCGCGCGTGGGCGTGTGGGCTGCGGACGATGGCGGCGTGAAGCATCCCCGGCAGCGCGATATCGCCGACGTAGCGCCCGCGGCCCTGGACCAGTCGCGGATCCTCCTTGCGGAGGAGCCGGTCGCCGATGAACTTCACCGGTGAGCGCTACACCGTACCCAGCCGAGGGTGCTCGAACATCGGCAGGTTGACGCCCCACGGCGCCATCCGCTTGCGAATCTTGGCGAGGAACTCGGGGAACACCCGCATCTCGTCTTCCGGCGTGTTGCCTCCCAGGCCCGCCTCGCAGGAGATGCGGTCGGCGTCGATCTCGGCCGGCGTGGCGCTGCCGCCCTCGATCGCGAGCCAGAGGTTGCGGTAGCCGCGGAACTCGACGTTCTCGATCATCGCGGTGACGGCCTTCTCGATGTTGCGCACGGTCTCGGGCGTGAAGGACGGCGCCCACGCATCCAGGCACTGCCAGCCGAAGGCGATGTGGCGCACCTCGTCGCGCAGGATCAGCTCCATCAGCCGGCGCACGGCCTGGTTGGTTGCTTTATGGACGGTGGACTTGAACACGTCGATGAGGATCTCCTCGGCGGCGCACACGAGGCTGGCGAAGATGCCTGGGAGCGAGGTCTCGGGATCGAACGCCATGCGGCGCACGCCGTGGGTGCCGACGGCGCCGGCCGTCGGCGGGTTCTGCGGCTGCGGGAAATAACGGCCCAGGCGCTCGGCCATGAGCCACGACGCCTCGGCGTGGCGGCCCTCCTCCATGGTGCGCATCGTGAAGAAGAACTGGAGGTCGGGCAGCCGGCGCTCGAGGCAGAAGCGCAACAGCAGCGCCGGGCTCTCGGAGATCGCGCCGTACTCGCCCCACGTGCGCCGGCTCCAGTACATCTGCGCCGCCAGCAATTGCTCGGCGCTGTAGCGCTCGGGGTGCAGGTCCTCCCAGGGGATGTCGGTCTGAGGATCCCACTCGAGCGTCTTCGCCCGCTGCCAGAGCTCCCACACGTCGGGCATCGCCGAGGAGAGCGGCAGCGGATAGCGCTGTTCGGGCACGTACGCCTCGGCGCGCTGCTTGTCGACGAGCATGACGCTCTCCTTATTGGCCTCGAGCTATATGGTTCCGAGCTCGGCGTGCTCGACACGCGGCAGCTCGAGCTTCCAGGCCGCGAAGCGCTCGCGCACCTGGGCGATCGTTGCGCGCAAGACGCTGCGCTCCTGCGCCGCGCTCGACGCCCCGAGGCCCTGTCGCGCCGTCTCTTCTTCGGCGCCCAGCCACGGCTCGCGGCTCTTCTCGGGCAGGAGCCACGTGTTCCGGTAGCCCGCGAGGATGACGTTCGCGAGCACGTCGTGCACAGCATCGATCACGGCTGACCGGCCGCGCGCGTCCAGCGCCGGCACGCGATGGTCCAGGAACGCCCACGCGAACGCGACGTGACGCGCCCGGTCGCTCGCGATGAGCCGCAGCGCCGTCCGCACGGTCTCGTCTTTGGACTGCTGAAGGTGGCTCACGTAGAGATTCAGGTCGAGCTGGTCGTCGAGCGCTCCAAGCGCCGCGATGTAGGCCTCCACCGGCACGTCGCCGTCGAGCGCGACCTGGGCGAACGGCTGGTTGCTGATGCGCGCCAGGCCGGGCTCGCCGGGATCGGGCTCGTACCCGCCGAGCCGCTCGGCCAGCATGTGACAGACTTCCAGATGCTTGGCTTCTTCCGCGGGACGGAAGGACAGGAAGAGCTTCGCGTCCATCCCGATCGACCCGGACTCCAGGCAGAAGCGGATGAGCAGCGCCGTGCTCTCGGTCAATCCTGGATACACGCTCCACGCGCGGCGGCTCCACGTGCGACGCGCGGCCTCGCATGTGGCCTTGGCGTAGCGCGACGGATCGAAGCGGTCCCACGCGATGTCGGTCTCGGGGTTCCAGCGCAGGCCCTTGGCCTGGCTGTAGAGCTCGCGGAGCGCCGGCACCTCCGGCGCGAACGAGAGCGGGAAGCGCCGCTCGACGAACCGCTTCTCCTGCGCCTGGTACGCGCTCAGCAGCCGCGCGGCGTGCTCGCTCGTCTCACTCATTCCGCGTGTCTACGCTCGGGGCTCCGTGTCGAAGAGCCGCCCGAGGCCCGCGATGGGCTCGGTGATCTCGAGGCGGCGGAGGGCGGACCAGAGCACGGCCTGATTGCTGTTCACCACGGGCTTGTCGAGCTTCCGCTCGATGTCCTCGATCGCGTCGATCATGCTCGTGGCCGTGCAGCTCAGGAAGTAGCCGTCGGCGTCGGCGCGGCGGTTCTCCACCGTGAGATCCGTCCACTCGCGCGGAGTGATCCGGAGATATTCGTCGCCGCCGCCCGTGAGTCCGAGCCCGAGGTCGTGAACGACCTCGTAGCCCGCCTCGCCGAGGAACTCGATCTCGTGCTCGTTGGTCGCCTTCACGTACGGGCTGATGAGCACGAGCTTGCGGAGCCGGAGCCGAGCGAGCGCTTCCTTGACGGCGAGGCCCGTGGTCAGGGCCTGACAGCCGCTGGCCTTCTCGACCAGCTCCAGGATGCGCGCTTCGCCGGCCTGGCCCTCGGCCATGGAGTTGGCCGTGCAGTGGAAGACGATCACGCCCGGGCTCGTGTCGGAGAGCGCCTCCGCGGCTCGGGTGATGTCGTCGGCGAGCTGGCTCAGCGGCCGCGACCACTGTCCGGTCATGCGCAGACGTGTGGTGTGCACGCCGACCCCCGCAGGCGCGTAGCGTTGGAACTGCACCTCGGCGGCGGTGTTGCTGGCCGGGACGATGAGTCCGATGCGCGGCGTCGTCATCGCTGATCCCTCCCCAAACGCTGCGATGGTACTCGAAGACGGCCAGAAGCTCCTGAATGGGACCAAGGTCCAATAACAGCCTGCGCTCACGCCCTGATACCGTCCGTGGCGCCGATAAGGAGGATGAGCCCCATGAAACCACATACCCCTGTGTGGCGCTTCGCGGTCACGACGCTGTGCGCGTCGGTGGCTGTGCTGACGGGCGCGGGTACGGCATACGCGCAGGCCGAGCCCGCGAAGAAACCCGCGGCCAGCGCTCCCAAAGCGCCGGCCGTGACCGAGTCGCAAACCCAGGCTCGCGCAATCCTGATGCGCATGGCGGAGTTTCTCGCGGGGACGCAGAGCTTCAGCGTCAGCGTGCGAGGGGACTACGACGCCGTCCAGACATCGGGACAGAAGATCGAGTTCGGCGAGAACCGCACGGTCACGTTGAGCCGGCCCGATCGGCTGCGCGTCGAAGGCCAACGCAGCGATGGGGTGAAGACGCTTACCGTGTTCACCGGCAAGGAGATCGTGCTGATCGACGCGGCGAACAACGTCTACGCGACGGCGCCGCAACCCGGAGGCGTGGACCAGACCATCGTGCACTTCGTCAGGGACCTCGGTATGAAGCTGCCGCTCGCAATGCTCCTGGTGAGCCAGCTGCCTGCGGAGCTGACGGAGCGCGTACAGTCGGTCGACTACGTGGAGAAGACGAGCATCGACGGTGCTCCGTCGCATCACCTCGCCGCGCGCACCGACAGCGTGGATTTCCAGGTCTGGGTGGCCGACGGTGCCACGCCCGTGCCTCAGCGTGTCGTGATCACCTACAAGAAGGCCAAGGGCGAGCCGCAGTTCCGGGCGCAGCTGTCCGAGTGGAATTTCGCGCCGGCGATCGCGGATTCGACGTTCCTGGCCACGCCGCCAGCCGGCGCGCAGAAGGTTGCGTTCGCAGCGCAGCTCCCGCGCATCTCGGCGACGGCTCGCAAACTGTCTGGGGACAAGGGAGCCAAGTGATGAAGATCACCTCATGGCGTGGCGTCGGGACAACGCTCGTGGCGACCGTCTTCGTGCTGGGCCTCGTGAGCGCGGTGGATGCGCAGAGAGGCGGGCGGGGAGGTGGCGGCCGCGGCGGGCAGGGCGGCGGCGAGGGCGGCGGATACTCCCGTGGAGGCGCTGCCTCGGGCGGGGGATTCTCGGGTGGCGGTTCCGCACAGGGCGGAGGCCAGCGTGGTGGCGGGGCTTCCGTGCAGGCCGGAGGTGGGCAGCGTCAGCCGGCACCGAGCCAGCAAGGCCAGGTCGGCGACTCGCGGTCTGATGCGCAGCAAGGCCGGCAAGAGTCCCAGGGCCAGCGGCAGGACAGCGTGAGCCAGAATCAGGACCAGCGCCAGGCTACATCGAGCCAGAACCAGGCGGCCCGGCAATCCACAGCGACGCAGGTGCAGAACACCCGCGTGTCGACCGTGAACAACTACGCCGGCAGCGGCAGCTGCCACAACTGCTCGAACTGGGACAGCGGCGACGCGGCCGCCGGCTTCGTGGCCGGGGCAGCCGTTGTCGGTGTAATGGGCGCCGCCGTGAGCCAGCCGGCCCCCACGACCACGGTCGTCACCGTGGCCGAGCCCGTTGCCCCGCCCCCGCCAGCACCGGCGGCGGCGCCGGCACCCGTTGCGCCGCCGTGCAACGTGGCCCCGGTTCCGATAAGTGGCGTGCCGTACTACAAGTGCGGCGCAACCTGGTACACGGCAGGCTATGCCAGCACCGGTGTCGTCTACATGCCGGTCCCTCCGCCTCAGGGATCCTGACACCTCCTCGCGAAGCGTGACGTCGCCGGCACGCCGCCGTGCCGGCGACGCCCCGGACCGCGAGGCAAGAAAACTCAACGGAGGATGGGTGAGGCGCATCTGGATTGCGTTGCGCTTGATCGCCAGAAGTACATGAGTCTGATCTTGTCGATCAGATCCGGGCTCGCAATCTGCGTCGCGCTGCTGGCTTTGGCTGCCGGGCCGGCCGCCGGCCAGGAGATCCGCCCGACGCTCGACAAGATCAAGGAGACAGTGCAGAAGATCGCGCCAAGGTCCTCAAGGCGCTGGTGCAGAACCCGAGCAACGACGCGGCCCACTCGTCATACGACAGCAAGATGAACGCGGACAGGCCGAGCGGCCCATGCGATCGATGACGTGTCGGCGCCTGCGCATCGCCCTGCTGGTCCTGGCGCTACCGCTCGTCGCCGGGGCGTGCGCCGCGCCGGTGGGGGCGGTGCGGGTCGACGCGCAAATCGTCCAGCGGGAGCTGACCGGCAACGTGCTCAACACCGGCGAGCTCAGCCGGTCCACCCGGAACGTCCTCTTTTTCCACGGCCTCTCCGAGCGGTTCGACGAAGATTCGGAAGCGGCGCTCGACACCATGCGAAAGAACATCGTGGCAGGGCTCACCGGTCGAGACGTCTTTCCCGCCGCGGCGGAGCTGTCGTTCTTCCACGCCGAGGCGAGTGGCAAGCGGTCGTACTACCTGGCCGCGGCGGTGTATGCCTGGATCTTCCTCTTCCCCGACGGCGGCGCGAGCCTGCCCGATCCCCTCGACCCGCGCCTGCGCATGGCCGCCGATCTCTACAACCGGGGCATCGCGCTCGGGCTCGCCTCGCCCGACAAGACGGTGATGGAGATGCGGGCCGGGACATACGAGCTCCCGTGGGGCGAGCTGGACGTGGCGTTCGACAAGGATCGGCTCCGCTGGGCCGGCCGGGACCTGATCGACTTCGTGCCGATTGCCGAGCTCAAAGTATCAGGACTCCAGGTTCGAATTCGGCGGCCCGGCATCGGCGCCGCGCTGGCGGCAGGGATGGTTCCGATCACCGAGGACCAGCAGGTGCGCGACATCATCGCGCCGCGGATCAAGGTCTCGGCCACGGCGCTGATGCGAATCGACGACGCCCGCAAGCAGCTGGAGGGCAGTCGGATGCGGGCCACCCTCGACCTCTATCCCGAGTCAGAGACCGAGACCGTGGTGATTGCCGGGCGTACGGTGCCGCTCGAGCAGGAGCCCACGGCGGCGCTGGCCTGGGGCCTCCAGGAGTCGCCGGTCTGGGAGCGGGAGTTGAAGGGGTTCTTCGGAAGCGTGTTCCAGGTCGGCGCGAAGAACCAGCTGGTCTCGCTGACCCCGCCCCGGTTCGGGCAGATCCCGGTCGTCTTCGTCCACGGCACCGCCTCGAGCGCGGGCCGCTGGGCGGAGATGATCAACGTCCTGCAGGCCGATCCCGCCATCCGGGACCACTACGACTTCTGGGCGTTCTCGTACAACAGCGGCAGCCCGATCGCCTACTCGGCGATGATCCTGCGCGACGCCCTCACCAACGCCGTGCGTCTGCTGGATCCCGAGGGAAAGGATCCGGGCCTCAAGCAGATGGTCGTGGTCGGCCACAGCCAGGGCGGCCTGCTGACGAAGATGACGGCCGTGCACACGGGGAGCCGGCTCTACGATGCCGCGTTCAAGAAGCCGATCGACCAGCTCAACGTCTCCGAGGAGACGCGGGACCTCGTGCGCAAGGCGCTGTTCGTGGAGCCGTTGCCCTTCGTGAAGCGGGTGATCTTCATCTCCACGCCGCACCGCGGGAGCTTCCTGGCGGCGCGCGACTTCGTCAGAAGCCTCCTCCAGCGGCTCGTCAGCACGCCGGCTCGTCTGGTGAAAGGCACCGCCGAGCTCCTGGCGAACCGCGAGGCGTTTGCGGCCCAAGGGGGGAACCGCTTGCCGACGGCGGTCGACAACATGTCCCCACGGAATCCGTTCGTCAAGACACTCTCGGTCATTCCGATCGACCCCGGGGTGGACGCCCACTCCATCATCGCCGTCAAAGGCGACGGCCCGGTCGAGACCGGCGACGACGGTGTCGTCAAGTACGAGAGCGCGCACATCGAGGGCGTGAAGTCCGAGCTGGTGGTCCGGTGGGAGCACTCGGTCCAGAGCCAGCCCGAGGCGATCATGGAGGTCCGGCGGATCCTGCTCCAGAACGTCGGCGCCAAGTGATGCGTGCCGCCTCATGGTTGCGGGGGATCGTTGCCGTCCTCATAGGCCTGGTGGTGGCCGTGATGACGGCGTGGGCCGCCGGGGCGATCTACTACTCGAACCTCCCGGGAGGCCAGCTGCGAGCCGGGCTGGCGATTGGCTTCGTGGTGCTAACGGTCCTGGCGTTCCTCTTCATGCGTCGCCGTCGCCGCACGCTCGTGGGCTTCCTTGTCGTCTTCGCCCTGCTCGTGGTGTGGTGGCTCCGGATTCCCGCGTCCAATCAGCGGGACTGGCAGCCAGAGGTGTCGGTGACGCCGTGGGCCACCATCGACGGCGATCGAGTGACGATCCACGGCGTGCGGAACCTCGAATACCGGACAGAGACTGACTTCGTGCCGCACTGGGAGGACCGCACCTACGACCTGCGAAAGCTCGACTCCGCCGATCTCATCGCCGTCTACTGGGCGGGCAAGCCGATCGCCCACATCATGGTGAGCTTCGGCTTCGAGGGGAAGGACTACCTCGCCGTCTCGATCGAGACGCGCAAGGAGCGGGGCGAGAGCTACTCCACGATCGCCGGGTTCTTCAAGCAGTACGAGCTGGTGTACATCGTCGCCGACGAGCGGGACGTGATCGGGGTGCGCACGAGCTATCGCCAGCCCCAGGAGGACGTCTACGTCTACCGGCTGCGGACGCCGCGCGCCAACATCCACCGGGTCTTCCTCGACTACATGAAGACGATGAACGAGCTACGCGACCGCCCCCGCTTCTACAACACTCTCATCACCAACTGCACCACGGGGGTGCTGCTCCACACCAGGGTGAACCCGGAGACGCCGCCGATGTCGTGGAAGGTGTTGCTGAGTGGCTACGTCCCCGACTACGCCTACGAGCTCGGACGGCTCGACACGACGCGCCCCTTCCCGGAGCTGGAGCGCATCTCGCGAGTCAACGACCGCGCCCACGCCGCCGGCCGGGATCCGGCGTTCTCTCAGCGAATCCGGACAGGGCTCCCGATCCCGCCGCCGCCGTCGTGATCAGACCTGCCGCGCTGAGGCCTGGAGCGGGAGTCCGTCGGGCAGGCCTTCGGCACGGGTCCAACCCTTCCGGGCGATTCTCACGGCGCTCGGCTCCGGAAGGTTGTCGAGCGCGAAGAAGTCGACGGCGTTCCGGCCGAGTATCCGCTCCTTCTGGGCGAGGCTGAGATCGCGAGCCTCGCAGATGTCCCGCACCGAGTCGGGGAAGTGACAGTCCCAGTGGCAGTAGTCCGAGGCGTAGAGCACGGTCCCCGGGCCGGCCGTGTCCAGCACGCGATCGAGGCCGCTTTCCTCGGATTCGCACGTGAGCACGATCTGCTCGCTCCGGATGATCTCGCTGGGACGGCGGCGGAAATTCGGCATCTGCGGCGCGAGCCTCTCCACGTGCTCGTCCAGGCGCTCCATCCAGAAGGGCAGCCAGCCCGCGCCGCCTTCCATGAAGCCCACGCGCAGGCGCGGGAAGCGATCGAACACGCCTTCGCCGATCATGTGCATCATCGCGATCATCAGCTCGAAGGGGAACGCGGTCATGTGGACGTAGACGTACTTGAAGAAGCGCGGCGTCCCCGCCGCCATCACGCCGGAGACGCCGGGCACGCCTTCGTGGCCGGTCTGGGGATGGACGCTGAGGGTCAGGCCGATCTTCTCGGCCGCCTCGTAGATCGGGTAGAAAAACGGCTCGCCGAGATTTCGTCCGTAGACGTTGGTGGGCAGCATGGCCGAAACGGCGCCCTGCCTGGCCACCCACTCCAGCTCCTTCACGGCCGCCTCGGGCGCCTGGCAGGGAATGAGGCCGACGGCGCGCAGTCGCCGCGGGTCGGCGGAGCAGTATTCGAGCAGCCACTCGTTCACGGCGTGACAGAGCGCGGCGGACAGATCGCCGCTCATGAGTCCGTTGACGGTGAGCGCGATCTGGGTGCCGAAGAGCACGGCGACGTCGATGCCTTCCGCGTCCATGTCCTTCAAGCGCTGAAGGGGATCGGTCATGCCGGGGCGGTCCTTGCGGGCCTTGTCGGTGAACGGCCCCGTCACGCTCGGCCCTGGGCCTTGCGCGGTGCCCCAGATCCGTCCCTCCAGGAGAATCCGCGGGTAGCCCTGATTGTCCTTGAGGCTCACGGGCCCTTGCGAGCGCCACGCCTCGGGCAGGCGGCCCGAGAGATCGACGTCGCCTTCGTTCACGTGGCCGTCGGCGTCCACGACGAGGATCCGATCGAGGTTGTCCATGACGCTCTCCTTCCACCGCGGGGAGTGCGATCCTAGCACGACGGCACTCCGTGCTAGTGTTGACCACCACGCATTCCAAGGAGGACGTTCCCATGCGACGGTTCGGATCGGCGACGCCACTTCTCGCGGCACTGTTGAGCCTGCTGGCGGCCGTGACGGCCGGCGCCCAGGGCGTGATCAAACTCCCGATCGTCGCCGAGATCACCGGCGGCGGTGCCAGCGTCGGCGCCATGTGGCGGGACGCCGTCAACCTCGCCGTCGAGGACATCAACAAAAAGGGCGGCATCCTCGGCAT
>WNEQ01001569.1_pt1 | contig 12034 bp, 7 predicted proteins | sample 5399971 | NCBI WGS metagenome assembly WNEQ01 (sample SAMN13153330, study PRJNA577476) | soil metagenome | isolation source: 20 cm grassland meadow soil 2 days after 1st rain plot 5 | place: USA:California | collected 2015-09-18
CGCCTACGTGAAGAACGTCAACCTCGGGTTCGCGATCCCCTACAGCCGGGACAGCGACACGCGCGAATATCTGCCCGACTTCCTCGTACGCATTCAAGACGGCGGGCGACAGGTTGGGACGCTAATCCTGGAGACGAAGGGCTACGACCCGGCGGCCCGCGCAAAGGTCGCCGGCGCGCACCGGTGGGTGGCTGCTGTTAACGCAGAAGGCTCCTACGGCCGGTGGGCGTATCGGCTGACGAGTGATCCGGCCAATGTTCCGGCTGCCGTGCGATCGGCGGCCGCCGAGCTGGCCCGGTCCACAAAGCGAAGTTGGCGCGACGCCGTGGACCTGTTCGCGGCCGAGGTCCGTAAGGCTTACGGAGCACACCTTGTATCCGTCGTGTTGTACGGATCGCATGCCCGCGGCGATGCCACGGTTGAATCTGACGTGGACGTGTTGGTCGTGCTCGATGACTACGAGGATGTTTGGAAGGAGCAGGACAGGATCCTTGAGCTGGCCGGCCGAGCGTTGACCGAGCACGGCGTCCTGATCTCGGCCCGCCCAGCCCGGCGAGCAGAATTCGAGCAGGGTCGCGATCCGTTCTTTATGAATGTCCGTCGTGAAGGCACTCCGGTCGCGTGAGCCGGGAGACGGACGCGCTTGTCGAAAAAGCGCGTCGAAGCATCGCCGCTGCGAAGCGCCTCCTCGACGATGGCGATGCTGATTTCGCGGCCTCTCGCGCATATTTCGGGATGTTTCACGTCGCCGAAGCATTGCTTCTTTCTCGCGGGCTGACTTACTCCAAGCACTCCGGCGTGATCGCGGGCCTCCATGAACATTTCGTCAGGACCGGAGAACTTCCCCGCGAGCATTTTGATGCGTTCCGGAAAGCCTTCGAAGTCCGCAGCACCGCTGATTACGGGTATCTGGAGCCTTTTCCAGTCGGTAGTGCCCGGGGGCTCATCGGCCGCGCCGAGGCCTTCGTGAGCGAAGTGGAAGCGCTCCTCCGACGCCCGGCCGCCAGTTAGGAAGCCGATCGAAAGTCGCCGGCACGGGGCTTGCGCCGTCCTCTGACCAAGGGAGGGTGTAACTATGTCAAGACTCGAGCGTGCGCGTGTCGCCGGAATCGACCCGGCGGTCGTCGTCCCGGTAAAGGCCAGCAATCCGGCTTACCAGGCCTACCAGATCCTGCACTGGGGCTTCACGGTGCTGCCGATCGTCGCCGGCCTGGACAAGTTCTTCGACCTGCTGGTTCCCTGGCACCAGTACCTGGCTCCGATCATCAACCGGCTCGTGCCGGTGGACGCCCACACGTTCCTGATGGGAGTCGGCGCGATCGAGATCGTGGCGGGCCTGATCGTGGCGTTCGCGCCGAAGTTCGGTGGGTACCTGGTCATGGCCTGGCTATGGGGGATCATCGTCAACTTGCTGTTGATCCCGGGCTACTACGACATCGCCCTGCGCGACTTCGGCCTGTCGCTGGGCGCCCTGGCCCTGGCACGACTGGCGACCCGGTTCGGGGACGTGTAACCGTGCCCGACCTCGCGCAGAACGACCCGCGGTGTTGCACCTCGCGCAAAGGGGAGGGTATGGGAGGGGAGGACTCCTGAGCGCGTTGCTCAATCGCCGCGCTCTGACTACAGGCGTGGTCTGACGTCGCGCGCGAACTTCTCGTAGAGCTCGGCCATCTCGCCGAGGTCGCGAGCGCGTGATTCGAGGATGACGTGGCTGACGCCGAGATCGCGGAGCGCCTTCAGCTCCGCGAGCAGTTCGTCGGCGGAGCGTCGCGCGGCGAGCCCGACTCGACCGCTGATGGTGACGCTCGCCATGTCGCGCCCGGCTCGGCGGCACGCGTCGCGGAGACGGGGCAGCGCCTCGCCGAGCGACTGCGGCGTTGGGAAAGCCGGGTGCCAGCCGTCTCCGAGCTCGGCGACGCGGCGGAGCGCGGCCGGTGTGTCGCCTCCGATCCAGATGGGAATGTCGCCACGGACCGGCTTGGGCTCCACCGCCAGCTCGTCGAAGCGGAAGAACGTGCCCTCGAAGCGCGGGCGCGGCTCGCGCCAGCACGCGCGCATCACGCGCAACGCCTCGTCGCTCCACGCGCCCCGCCGCTGATAGTCCACGCCGAACAGCTCGATCTCCTCCTTCATCCAGCCGACGCCGGCGCCGACGATCACGCGCCCGCCGCTCAACTGGTCGAGCGTCGCCAGCATCTTGGCGAGCAACACGGGATGGCGGTGGGCGAGCACGAGGACGGTCGTGCCGAGCGCGATGTGCTCGGTGGCTCCGGCCACGACGGCCAGCGTCGTCAGCGGCTCGAGAAACGGCGTCTCCGGCGACAGGGGAAAGTCGCCGGTGGGGTTGTACGGATAGCGCGAGCGGATCTTCCATGGAATCACGACGTGGTCGCTCGCCCAGAGCGAGTCGAAGCCGAGCGACTCCATGCGCCGCGCGAACCCGAGGATCGTCGCGCGCGTGGCTGCCGGCCCGTAGACCGGCAGGTGGCAGCCGAATTTCATCGTGGCCGGGCTCAGTCGCCGGCGAGGTGGACGAGACGCTCTTTGAGCTCACCGCCCTCGACCATCGCGGCGAGGCGGGAGCGTTGGATCTTGCCGCTCGACGTCTTGGGGATCGTGCCGGCCCGCACCAGCAGCACGCGGGCTGGGCGATGGCCGCCATGACGCTGCACGCGACGGACGACCTCGGCCACGAGCTCGCGGTACACGTCGGGGGCCGCGGTCTCGTCGCGGACCTCGGCCACCACGTGGAGGCGCTGCGTCCCGGTCCGCTCGCTCTCGATGCCCACGGCCGCCGAGTAACGGATGCCGGGCACCTCGTCGACGACGTCCTCGATGTCCGAGGGCACGACGTTGGCGCCGCCCAGGATCATCACGTCTTTCAGCCGACCCGAGATGTAGAGAAAGCCCTCGGCGTCGACGAAGCCGAGGTCGCCGGTGCGCAGCCAGCCATCGGCCGTGAGCACCCGCGCCGTCGCGTCGGGATCGTTGTAGTAGCCGCGCATCACGCCCGGACTCTTGACGCAGATCTCGCCGGTACTCATCGGAGGAAGTGCCAGGATCGAGTCGTGGGTGGCCTGTCCGAGGTGGTGCGTGGCTCCGCTCGTGTTCGTGGTGTCTTCCGGGGTGTCTTCCCGTGGAGGCGCGATCCGGACGGAGACGCCGCGGCACGGCTGGCCGACGGAGACGAAGCGTCCCGTGGGATCCGTGCGTACCGGGACTCCGATCGGCCAGATCGCGACGGCCAGCGTGGCCTCGGCCAGGCCGTAGCAGGGGACGATGACGTGCTTGAGCCCGAAGTGTTGCTCGAAGCCCTCGATCGTCGACAGGCGCACGGGCTCGGCGCCCGACAGCGCGCTGCGCAGGCTGGTCAGGTCGATCCCCGACGCATCGCGCACGTTGCGAACGCAGTTGCGATAGCCGAAGTCCGGCGAGACCGTGAACGTGGCCCGGACCTCCGTGATGAGCTCGAGCCACTGTCGCGGATTGCGCAGGTCGGGGGGCAACAGCCAGATCGGCGTCCCGACGAGCGGTGGTGTGAACGCGCAGCCGATCAAGCCCATGTCGTGATAGAGCGGCAGCCACGACACGACACGGTCGTCGCTGGTGATGCCGGCGGCCTTGGCCATGACGTGACACGTGCTCACGACGTTCGCGTGAGTCAGCACGACGCCGCGCGGCCGACCCGTGGAGCCCGACGTGTACTGGATGAAGGCGATGTCCTCGGCCGATGCCTCGGGCAGCGGCTGGACTGCCACTCCCGTCTCGAGATCGGGGGGCTCCAGCACGGCCCGGACGCCGGGCGCCGACATCAGGCTCTCGTCCACGCTCTTGCGGAACCAGCCGATCGTCGCGACGGCGACGCTCTCGGAGTCGTTCAGGATGTTGGCGGTGGGCTCCACGCCCAGCGTCGGATAGAGCGGAACGGGCACGGCGCCCACGCGCAGCGCGCCGAGGAACGTCGCGAAGAACTCGGCGCAGGTCGGATAGATCAACGCGACCTTGTCGCCCCGATTCACCCCGGCGGCGCGCAGCGCGCCGGCGTACCGGGCGCTTTGCTCCCAGAGCCGGCCATAGGTGACCGTCTCGCCGTAGAGGTGGAAGTAGGGCCGGGTCGGGTCGAGGGCCGTCCGCCGCCTCAGCACCTCGGTCAGCGTCGTTGCGGTCATCGGGTCGCGCTCAGCCATGACGCTCCTCGTCAGCGTTCTCGACCGGTCCGCCTTCTCGCCAGCGTTCTAGGGCAGAACGGGGAGTTGATGCAACCGCTGTGCCGTCAGCGCGGCATGAAGATACGATCGAACGCCTCCGCAAACGCATAATTCTTTGGCTTGCCCAGCTCGGCCGCTCGCTCACGCACACGCTCTTCCACGCCGGCGAAATCCTTGAACTGGCTCTGGTGACAGGCGAGGGCCTTGAGCTTCAGGTCCATCACCTCGGAGATGTCGACGACGACGTCGGCGTCGTCCCACTGCATCACGTGAACCTCGCGGACCTTGTGGGGCTCGTACTCGGGCATCAGCTCGGGAAACGCCATGTGATCGCGGGCGAGCGGATAGATGCAGTCGAGCACGACCCCGGCGATCGTCCGGTGGTCGCGATGCGACGCGTACAGGTTCTTCGTGCGCAGCGGTTGCATGGTGACCACGAGGTCGGGGCGCCAGGCGCGGATCTGCCGGGTCACGTCGCGGCGAAGGTCACGCGTGTCCTCGAGCTCGCCGTCCTCGTAGCCGAGGAACTCGACGCGCTCGACGCCGAGCACGCGGGCGGCGTTGCGCTGCTCGGTCTCGCGGGTCCTGGCCAGGCGTTCGGGCGTCATCGTGCGGTCGCTCGAGCCCTTGTTGCCGTTGGTCGCGATGACGTAGGTCACCTCGCGGCCGTCCTTGGCGTGCTTGGCCACGGTGCCGCCGGCGCCGAACTCCGAGTCGTCGGGATGCGCGGTGATCACCATGACGCGCTCGATTGCGGGACGCTCCATTCCTCCTCCTGCCGAGTTCTGTCGTCGTGCGCGCATAGCATACAGGACGCCGCGGAAACTCCAGAGTTCCCGCAGCACTGGCTGCTACAATCCCGCCGGGCCAATGGTGAGGCGCCGTGTCGGGCTCACGGTCATGCTCGCGCTCCTCATCATCGGCGTCCTGCTGTCCGTCCTCCCGTGGCATGCCGGGGCCATTCGTCTCGCCGGCGTGAGTGTCACGTGGTGGTACGCGGTCGCGCTCGCTCCCGGCGTCGCCGTGCTCGTCCGCCTGATCGTGGGCACGCCGGCGCCGGTTCGTGCTCTCGCCTCGTGGGTGGCGCCAGCGCTGTTCGTGTCGGTTGCCATGCAGATCTTCGTGGCGGCGCCGGCCGCGCCGCTCGTCGCCCTCGCGGCCATCCTCGCGCCGATGATGGCCGGCTGCGTCCGCGCCCGCGCCGCCGGGTCGCTCCCGCGATTTCTGGCCGCCGGCATTCTGAGCGCCGCCGGGACGCTCGTGGCGTGCGCGAATTTTCTGGTCGCGACCGACCTCGCGCGTGGCGTGGGCCTGGAGCGCTGGCACGGGCTATTGCTGGCCGCACCCATCGCGCTCGTCCTGGCGTGGCGCGGTGGCTCACGGTGGCGTCAACCCGTACTCGTCGGATCGGTCGGCCTGCTCGCCATCGCCGTCGTCGCGGTTGCCGTCGCAACCGGCGTGACTCCGTGGCGGGCGTGGACGCGGCTCGCCTCCCGGCCGGTCGTCGCATTCGATGAGAGCAGCGTGTGGGTGACGCAAGGCCGGACCCTCTCGACACCGACGAGCGTGACCCTGACCGAGGCGCAGCGGATGACGGCCACGAGCATCGCGATGTGGCGGGTCGTGCCCGGCGACGACGGCGACGGCTCGGCGCTCGAGTGGCGTCTGGTCCCGGGCGATTCGCTGGCTCTGCGGTCGGGTGATCAGGTGCTGCTGCCGGCGGGCGCTGGTGTCCGCTTCGAATCCGGACGCCGTGTGCCCGGCGCGCCGATCTCGGGTGTCGCATGGGCCGACGCGACGGCGTCCAGCGCACTCGATGGACTGCTCGCTGCTGCCGGTGCTGTCGTCACCCTGGTGGGTGGTGGGCTGACGCTGCTGGCGTCGCCATCGGCGTCGAAGACGTCGGTGCGATCCCACGTCGCGTTGCTGGCCACCGCGTCCGTCGTCATCGTCGCGGTCTGCTGGGGTGTGTACGCTGCGGACGTCGGAGCCGATCTGGCGCTCGGAGTTCCCGCCGCGACGGCCTTCATGCGGTTGCCGTCTGTCGTGGTTTCCGGAGCGTGGGGCGGGGCACTTGAGGTCGTCACGGCAGTCGCGATCACCGGACTGCTGATGACGGCGGTCACGACGCTCGCCGATCGCGTTGCGGACGCCTGGTCGATCGGCTCGACCCGTCACGCATCGGTGCTGCGCGCCGCAGTCGTGACCGCGGGCGCGCTGGTCGCCCTCGTCCCCACGACGGCCTGGAACGCGTTGATGCTCGGGCTGGGGCTCGCCGCGGCCGGGCTTGGCCCGACGCTCGTCGACGCGCCGCCGCCGCTGCGGCTGATGGCTTCCGTCACAGGCGCGGTGGCGGTCGTGTCGCTGGCTCTCGCCGATCCGTGGCTGTCGCCCATCGCGCCAGCGCTCTCCGTCTATCCCGCGCTGCTCGCGATTCCGCTCGCTGCAGGAGCCGGGTGGATGGCCGCCGCTCGGCAGCGCTGACGTCACGTAGTCCTCGTCACATAGTCCTCGTCCTCGTCGTATGCGCGATCGTCCGACACGCGCGTAGGTGTTTCGCCTACACAACCATTTCTTGGGAATGGGAAGGACGGGAGCCTAGAGTCGACTCAAGAACACAGCTCTTGCAACTCGGGATCGGACGACGCCGCACAACTCGGGAGGCAGGCGTGGGCCGAACACACGAGGCTGTCGTGAAGTTCGCTCTCGGTGGTGCGCTGGTGCTCGCTCTGGCTTCGACGGCCGGAGCAGCCGTCTTCATCGACGTTCCGTCAAAGGCGGTCGGGGTCGTCAACGCCACTGCCCGGACGGACAATCCGAGAAATCTCGGCGAGCTGCGCGTGCTGATCGACGGCGTCGTCGCGCTGCGCTGCACGACACCTCCGCAAACGCCCTGCACGTTCGCCTGGGACACCACGGCGGTGGCCAACGGAGCTCACAGGGTGCGGGCGCAGCGCCTGTCGACATCCGGCTCGATCACGGGCACCAAGACCAGGCAGGTGACCGTTCAGAACCTGGCACCGACTCCGCCACCGCCAGCTCCCACGCCACCACCTCCGGCGCCACCGGCGCCGACACCGCCACCTCCAGAGCCGACTCCGCCTCCGCCGGCGCCAGCGCCGCCTCCGCCGCCGTCGACGGGGCCGCGCGTGCAGGTGTGTCCGTACAAGCACTATCCTGACGCAACCCCGTGGTCGTATGGACCCGCGTGCGACACGGTGCCGTATCCGGCGCCCCGGCCGACGTCGGTTCCCTGGGTAACCAGGAACTCGCCCTCATGGGCAGGTTCGGTGACTGGGCGTGACTGGAATCAGTGGTTCATCGAGCCGGTCGAGCACCAGGCGCACGATCTCTACGAAGAGCTGCCGATGTTCGTGCGGCGGGCCGACGGCTCGGTCGCAGTCGGCTGGAAGTACGATCAGGTCTACTCGAACGTGGCCGACTCGGTGGACGGCGTCACGCGACACGTCAACTACGACGGGCCACGCAACGACGCCCTCGTGAGCCCGTATTCGACCTACGCCCAGAAACCGGGAACGAACGACTGGTACGGCATCGACATCGCCGGCCGTCTCGTCCTGCTCGAGGCCAACGGCACCGTCACGACGCTGGCCGGGCCGGTCACACGACGTGACGTCGTGCCGCTTCAGGATCCGCTCAGCCCGACCGGGGTGGGTTCGACGACGGTGTCGACCGCGCAGATCGTGGCCGCCAACAAGGTCACGATCGGCAGCTTCGAGGGCGGGCTGCTCTTCAACGGTCCGAGCGATCTCGCCGTCGATCCGACGAACGCGAGCATCCTTTACGTGGCCGACAGCCTGAACCATCGCATCGCGAAGGTGGATCTCTCGACGACGCCCGTCTCGGTGACCACGTACGCGGGGACACCGCACGTGGCGGGGCAGGTCGATGGCCCGCGCCTGCAAGCGCGGTTCAACATGCCGACGAGCGTGGCCTTCGGCGCGACCGGCGACCTCTATGTGACCGACAACGGTCGTCCGGGTGCCGTGCGCGAGATCGAGCCCGACACGGGGCTCGTGAGCACGCTCCCCGCGTCACCCGCGGTGAACCAGCCGCTCGTGGTGCGCGTCGATCCGCAAGGCGATTTCGTGATCGCGCAGAGCTCGACGAAGACCGTGCACCGGCTCAGCAAGACGACGGGCGCATACACCCAGCTCGGGCCCTCGTTCGGTGCGACGCTCGACTCCTGGATCTGGCTCGACGTCGACCGCGCCGGCACGATGGGCCCGGTCGGTGACATCCTGGTCGCGTTCTCCGTGGGCCAGGGCCGCGCCGAGATCTGGCGACTGTCAGCGGACGGGACGACGGTGCGCCAGCACGCCGGTGGCACGGGGCCGCTGTACCAGGGGCCGCTCTCGATCGTCGTCGACGCCGGTGGCCACTACTCCTGGGCGATCGCTGTGTCATCCACCGAGGCGCGGATGATCACGTCCGGCTTCGGCTCGCTCGGCGTCAGCGTGTGGCGCCGGCTCCTGCCCGGCGATCCGACGTACCGGAGCTTCTTGAACAACGACTACTCGTTCTGGCTCAACGGACAGAACATCTACACGCGGGGCACGATCGCCGGCGGTCCGACGCGGCCGAGCTTCGTGCTGCTCCGAGGCCTGAATGGCCTGGGAGCGCTCGGGCTGCCGAACTTCGACGAGATGGCGTACTGGAGCGACGCGCAGCTGGCCGACTATATCCACGCGGGGATGGGCGGCGAGGTGCCGCGCCCCGAGATCACCGGCGGCAACCTCTGCGATCTGATTTTCTACATCCGTATGACGTCGATCCGCGCCATGCGCGAGGAGCTGTCTCGGGGAGCGTGCACGCTGCCGTAAGAAAACGCCTTTAGACTTGCACCCTTCGTCCGATCTCGCCACAATAGGCAGGATATGGCGAGTGATCGGATCGTCATCCGTGGTGCTCGGGAGCACAACCTCAAGAACATCGACCTCGAAATTCCCCGTGATCAGCTGGTCGTCATCACGGGACTCTCCGGATCCGGCAAGTCCTCACTGGCCTTCGACACGATCTACGCCGAGGGCCAGCGTCGCTATGTCGAATCGCTGTCGGCGTATGCCCGACAGTTCCTCGAGCAGATGGAGAAGCCCGAGGTCGACTCGATCGAAGGCCTGTCGCCGGCCATCTCCATCGAGCAGAAGACGACCTCGCGCAATCCGCGGTCCACCGTCGGCACGGTCACCGAGATCTACGACTATTTCCGCGTGCTCTTCGCCCGCATCGGGATCCCGCACTGTCCGTCCTGCGGGCGGGTCATCTCCGCCCAGACGGTCCAGCAGATGGTCGATCGCGTGATGTCCCAGCCGGTGGGGACGCGGCTGCTCGTGCTGGCGCCGGTCATTCGCGGCCGCAAGGGCGAGTACAAGAAGCTGTTCTTCGATCTGCGCCGTCAGGGGTACTCGCGCGTGCGGGTGAACGGCGTACTCCGAGAGCTGACCGACGAGATCGACCTCGACAAGAACCGCAAGCACACGATCGAAGTTCTCGTCGACCGGCTCGTCGTCCGGGAAACCGTGGGCAGCCGGCTCGCCGACTCGCTGGAAACCGCACTGCGCCTCGCCGACGGCGTCGTCTTGGTGGAGCCTCTGGGCGACGGCGACGGCAGTAGCACCACAGCGCAGATGGGGGGGTCTGGGGGGAGCGGTACGCGCCCCCCGGTCAAAGAATCGAGCGGTATGGTCCCCCCGGCAAAACACTCGGGCGGGACGGTCCCCCCGGTTAAACAGTCAAGGCCATCAGTCAAATCGCCGGCCTCGGAAAACGCAGAGCCCATGCTCTTCTCCGAGCGGTTGGCCTGCGCCGACTGCGGCGTCTCGCTCCCGGAAGTGTCGCCGCGCATGTTTTCGTTCAACAGCCCGTACGGCGCGTGCGAGACGTGCTCGGGCCTGGGCAGCCGCTGGGAAGTCGATCCCGAGCGCGTGGTGCCGAACGCCGAGCGCACGCTCAAGCAAGGCGCGCTGGCGCCGTGGGCCGGCCACGAGTCGCCGTACTTCAAGCAGACGCTGGCCGTCCTGGCCAAGCGGTACAAGTTCACGCTCGACACGCCCTGGAAGTCGCTGAAGAAATCGGTGCGGGACGTCATCCTCCACGGCGATGCGGATGGCGGCTTCGAGGGTGTCGTGGCCGTGCTCGAGCGGCGGTACCGCGAGACGGAGTCGGAGGACATCCGGCGCGAGATCGAGCCGTTCATGGCCGAGCGGCCGTGCCCGGCCTGCAAAGGGTCGCGCCTGCGCCCGGAGTCGCTGGGTCTCAAGGTCGGTGGCCGGTCGATCGCGGAGGTCGTCGGCTTCACGATCAAGGAGGCGGCAGCGTTCTTCGCCGACATCACCCTCTCCGAGCGCGAAACGCTGATCGCGCGCCGCGTGCTGAAGGAGATTCGCGAGCGGCTCGGCTTCCTGCGCGACGTCGGCCTCGATTACCTGACGCTGGACCGGCCGGCGGGGACGCTGTCGGGTGGGGAAGGCCAGCGCATCCGGCTGGCCACCCAGATCGGGTCCAGTCTGGTCGGCGTCCTGTATATCTTGGACGAGCCCTCCATCGGGCTGCACCAGCGGGACAACCGCCGGCTGCTGGAGACGCTCAAGCGTCTGCGCGACCTCGGGAACACCGTGCTCGTGGTCGAGCACGACGAGGAAACGATCCGCGCCGCCGATTTCGTGGTCGACCTCGGGCCGGGCGCCGGCGAGCTCGGCGGCCATCTCGTCGCGCTCGGTACGCCGGACGAGATCATGGCCAACCCGGCCTCGCTGACCGGGCGCTATCTGTCGGGCGCGCTGTCCATCCCGGTCCCCGACGAGCGACGCAAGGGCCACGGCCACGCGCTGACGATCCACAACCCGCGCGAGCACAATCTGAAGGGCATGCCGGTGAAGATCCCGCTGGGAACGTTCACGTGCGTGACCGGCGTGTCGGGCTCGGGCAAGTCGACGCTGGTGAACGACATCCTGTATCGCGGCCTCGCCCAGATGCTGCATCGCGCGCAGGGGCGCCCGGGAGCCCACGAACGGATCGAAGGCGCGCAGCATCTCGACAAGGTCATCGACATCGACCAGTCGCCGATCGGACGGACACCCCGGTCGAATCCGGCGACCTACACGGGCGTCTTCACGTTCATCCGCACGCTGTTCGCGCGCACGCCGGAGGCCCGGATGCGCGGCTACCAGCCCGGCCGCTTCTCCTTCAACGTCAAGGGCGGCCGCTGCGAGGCCTGCCAGGGCGACGGGCTCGTGAAGATCGAGATGCACTTCCTGCCCGACGTCTACGTGACGTGCGACGTCTGCAAGGCCAAGCGCTACAACCGCGAGACGCTGGACGTCCGGTACAAGGGCAAGTCCATCGCCGAGGTCCTCGACATGACCGTCCGGGAGGCGCGCGAGTTCTTCGACGCGGTGCCCGTGATCAAATCGAAGCTCCAGACGCTCGACGACGTTGGCCTCGATTACATCCGGCTCGGGCAAGCGGCGACCACGTTGTCGGGCGGTGAGGCCCAGCGTGTGAAGCTCGCCACCGAGCTGAGTCGTCGCGCCACCGGCCGCACGCTCTACATCCTGGACGAGCCGACCACGGGGCTGCACTTCGCCGACATCCAGAAGCTGCTGGAGGTGCTGAACCGGCTCGTCGAGCAGGGCAATACCGTGGTGATCATCGAGCACAACCTGGACGTGATCAAAACCGCCGATTGGGTCATCGATCTCGGTCCCGAGGGGGGCGAGGAGGGCGGCCGCGTGCTCGCCACCGGCACGCCGGAATCGGTGGCGCGTCAGTCCGCGAAATCATACACGGGACAATTCCTGGAGTCC
>WNEQ01001570.1_pt1 | contig 12034 bp, 11 predicted proteins | sample 5399971 | NCBI WGS metagenome assembly WNEQ01 (sample SAMN13153330, study PRJNA577476) | soil metagenome | isolation source: 20 cm grassland meadow soil 2 days after 1st rain plot 5 | place: USA:California | collected 2015-09-18
GCGCGCTCGCTCTACGAGTACGGCACGCTGCCCGGCGTCGTGAACCTCTCGAAGATGGGCGCGCTGCCGATCCGCAACTACACGACGAGCGTCACCGGCGACGTGGACATGAAGTCGTGGGAGGCGCCGCGGTTGCGTGAGGGCTTCGACCACCGCGGGCATCAGTGCAACGCCTGCGGCATGCACCACTGCCACATGTCGGTCATCCGCCAGGGTCCGTACAAGGGCAAGATCGTCGACGAGCCGGAATACGAGGGGTGGTCGGGCGCGGGCTGGACGATCGGCGCCACCGACCAGAGCGGCGTCGCGTGGCTCAACACGCAGACCGATCGCGCGTGCGTGGACGTCAACGAGTTCGGCTGGGTGATCGGCTGGGTGATGGAGGGTCTCGAGAAGGGCTGGCTCACCAGGCAGCAGGTGGGCTTCGACCTCAAGTGGGGCGACGTCGCCGGCGCCAACCGGCTGCTGCAGATGATCAACCAGCGCGAGGGATTCGGCGACCTGCTCGCCGAGGGCGTCAAGCGCGCCTCCGAAAAGCTCGGCGGCGAGGCGGCCAAGGCGGCCATCTACACCGGCAAGGGGGCCTCGCCGCGCGGTCACGACCACCGCGCGCGCTGGGAGGAGATGCTCGACACCGCGACCTCGTCGACGGCGACGATGGAGACCGGCAACCCCGTGCACCAGACCGAGCTCGGCCTGCCTGCGCGCATCAATCCGTTCGACGGCGTCGATGTCGCCAAGCTCGTCGCCGGCTGCCGCGGCCGCCGCGCGTTCGAGGATTCGCTCGGCATCTGCATCTTCACCACGCGCACCCGCCTGGAGAACGTCTGCCGCGCGCTCTCGGCGGCGACGGGCTGGTACTACACGGTCGCCGAGGCCATGCGCTTCGGCCGCCGCACCGCCGCCATCAACCGCGCGACGGCGCTGCGCTGCGGCCTGACACCCAACCTCGAGGTGCCGTCGTACCGCTACGGCTCCACGCCGCACGACGGCCCCGCGGCGGGGCAGGCGGTCTCCGCGCAGTGGGACAAGATGGTCGAGACCTGGTACAAGGAAGTCGGCTACGACCGAAAGACCGGCAAGCCGCTGCCGCACACGCTGAAGGATCTCGGCCTCGACTGGCTCAGCAAGGAGCTGTGGGGCGCCCGCAAGTAACGACCGCGACGATCCGCAGGGCGCGTCCGCGCGACGCCGCCGACATCGCCCGGATGGCCAACGCCCTCAACCGCCACGAGGCGTTGAGCCCGCGCGCGTTCACCGCCGCCATCGTGCGTCGCGACGCCTTCGGCCGCCGTCGCGCGTTCCGCGTGCTGGTTGCCGAGGCGCGCGGTCGCGTCGTTGGCTACGCCTCGTTCGTCGCCGGCTACAACACCGACATCGCGGCCCGCGAGCTCTGGATGCACGACCTGTTCGTGCAGCCGACCTGGCGCGGGCGCGGCGTCGGCCGCGCGCTCGTGACGGCGGTGGCGCGCGAAGCGGCGCGGCGCGGCTTCGGCTGCCTCGAATGGGGCGTGCGGGCCACCAACGCGCGCGCCCTCCGTTTCTATCGGCGCCTGGGCGCGCGCGTCGGCCGCGCGCGCATCGCGTCGCTCCGCGGCCGCGCCCTGGCCGCCGTCGCCGAGGGCCGGTGATCCGCCTCTTCGTCAACGCCACCGTCCTCACGATGGACGCGAGCCTGCCGGTGGCCCAGGCGCTCGCGGTGAAGGACGGGCGCATCGTGGAGGTCGGCGGCACCGACGAGGTGCTGTGGCTGCGCGAGGACGACTACGAAGTGATCGACCTCGAAGGGCGCACCGTCGTGCCGGGCTTCGTCGATCCCCACAATCACTTCTCGATCGGCGCCTTCGAGACGCTCTGGGCGGACTGCCGCGGCGCGCGCTCCGTCACCGATCTGCAAGCCACGCTCGCCTCCGCCGCGCGCGCGACGCCGGCGGGCGCGTGGGTTCGCGGCGTCGGCTACGACCATCGCCTCGTCGGCGTCCACCCGACGCGCGGCGACCTCGACGCCGCGGTGCCCGACCGCCCCGCGCTCGTGATGCACTTCTCGCATCACCAGGCCGTCGCCAACTCGCGCGCGCTGGCCGAGGCCGGCATCGCGCGCGGCACGCCCGACCCGATTGGCGGCGAGATCGCTCGCGACAAAGCAGGCGAGCCGACGGGACTGCTCTTCGAGCGCGCGCTGAGCCGGGCGGAGACGGCGTCACGCGAGGCGTGGGAGACGCGCTTCGTCGAGGTCGCGCGGGCGGCGAGCCGGCGCTACGCCGCGCTCGGCATCACCGCCATCCAGGACGCGGCGGTGACGCCGGCGATGGCGCGACGCTATGCGGACGCGCGCGCGGCGGGCGCGCTGGCGATCGAGGTGGGCGAGGTGATGGTCGGCTCGCGCGGCTGGTTCGAGCGGCCCGACGACGCGGCGCCGGGCACCCTCAAGATCTTCGTCGACGGCGGCTATCGTTGCGCCATGCGCGTGCGACGCGAGGGGACGCCGCGCACGAGCGGCTTCCTTTTCTACACGCGTGAGGAGCTGACGGCCGGGCTGCTCGCGGCGTGGCGGACCGGCCGCGCCGTCGTGTGCCACGCGATCGGCAACCTCGGCGTCGAGACGGCGGTCGGCGCCATCGAGGACGCGGTGGGCGTGCTTCCCGAGGGGCGCGAGCGCGTGAGGATCGACCACGCGATCTTCCTCACCGCCGAGCTCATCGCGCGCATCGCGGCGCTCGGCGTCCGGGTCGTCGTCCAGCCATCCTTCTTGTGGGACTGGCGCGGGCCGTCGGACGCGCCGCCACTCGATCCGGCCATCGTCCAGCGCCCGTTCGCCAGCGCGGCGCGCGCCGGCGTGCAGCAGGCGTTCTCGTCGGACTTCCCCTGCGGCTCGAACGCGCCGCTCCTGGGTATCGCGGCCGCGGTCACGCGCACGAGCCGCGATGGCCACGTCGCGGCGCCCGACGAGGCGATGTCCGTCGCGGAAGCACTCGAGGCCTACACGCTCGGCGCTGCGCGCGCCGCGGGCATCGACGCGGTCGCCGGGAGTCTCGAACCCGGTAAGCGCGCGGATTTGCTCGTCTTGTCGTCGAACCCGCTCGCGTGCGCGCCGACGGAGCTGCCGGCGATCCGGATTCTCGAGACGTGGATGAAAGGTGTCCGGAGCGATCCACCTTGACCCTTTCGCGCGCCTCGTGTTACTTCTCTGCGGCGCGCGAGACAAAGTCCAATGCTCACGCGGGTTTTCGCCCGCATAGCCGTCCTCTGTCGGGGGAGCCATGGCACAGACCATCGGATTCATCGGGCTCGGCATCATGGGCCGGCCCATGGCGAAGAACCTCATCAAAGCCGGTTACCCGCTCGTCGTTCACAGCCGCAGCCGCGGGCCCGTCGACGACCTCGTCAAGTCGGGCGCCAAAGCGGCGTCGTCGCCCAAGGACGTGGCCTCGCAGTGCGACGTGCTGATCACGATGCTGCCGAACTCCCCCGACGTGGAGCAGGTCGCGCTCGGCAAGGATGGGATCATCGAGGGCGCGCGGCCCGGTCTGATCTTCATCGACATGTCGACGATCTCGCCGATCGTCTCGCAGAAGGTCGGCAAGGCGCTCGCGGCCAAGGGCGTGAAGATGCTCGACGCGCCGGTGTCGGGGGGCGAGAAGGGCGCGATCGACGCGGCGCTGTCGATCATGGTCGGCGGCGACAAGGCCACCTTCGACGCCGTGTTGCCGATTTTCCAGGCCATGGGGAAGACGATCACGCTGCTCGGGCCGCTCGGCTTCGGCGGCTTCACCAAGCTCGCCAACCAGATCATCGTGGCCGTCAACCTCACCGCGCTGGCCGAGGCCCTCACGCTCGGCAAGAAGGCGGGGCTCGATCGCGAGCTGCTGCTCACCGCGCTGGCCGGCGGGCTCGCGGGCAGCAAGTGCCTGGAGCAGAAGAAGCCGAACTACGTCGCGGGCACCTACAATCCGGGGTTCAAGATCGATCTGCACTTCAAGGACCTCGGTCTCATCATGGAGTCGTCGCGGACCCTCGGCGTGCCGCTGCCGACCACGGCGGTGGTGCAGGAGCTCTTCAACGCGATGCGCGTCAAGGGCCGCGGCGGCCTCGACCACTCCGGGATCATCACGCTGCTCGAAGACCTCGCGGGCGCCTCGTGAGGGCCACCGTCGATCGCGCGGGGCTGGATCCGCAAGGGCGGCTGCCAAAGGTCCAGGTCCGGCGCGTTCGTAAGGGCGACCTGTCGCGCGTCAAGGACGTCCTCGAGCAGACCTTCGGCGATTTTCTCGAGCGGCAGCTCGGCACGCGGCCGCGCCAGGCTTTCGGCGGCGCGCAGTACGTTCATCACCGCTGGCTGATGGAGCCGTGGGGCTGCTTCGTGGCCGAGGAGGACAACGCCAAGATCGTCGGCACCGCGCTCGCCGCCGCGTGGGGCTCGGTCGGGCTGCTCGGGCCGGTGGCCGTGCTCACGCACTATCAGAATCAGACGATCGGCCAGCAGCTCATTCGCGCCACCCAGGAGTTCTTCGACGAGAACAAGACCACGCTGCAGGGCGTGATGACCTACCCGACCAGCCCCAAGCATCTCGCCCTCTATCACAAGTTCGGCTATCACCCCAAGGCGCTGACCGCGCTCATGAGTCGCATCCTCGATCGCAGCGCGCCGCGCCCGGCCACCAAGCTGGCGCGCGGGCCGCTCGCCGTGCAGCGCTTCTCGCGCCTCGAGGAGACGAAGAAGAAGGCGGCGCTCGGACGCATGCATCGCATCACCAACGCCGTCTACCGCGGCCTCGACCTCGCCAAGGAGGTCGAGATCGTCGACGGCCTGGCGCTGGGCGACACGCTGCTCCTCGAGCGCGGCCGCGACCTCGTCGGCTTCGCGGTCGTGCACACGCCGGGCGTGAGCGAGGCGCCCAGCGGCAGCCTCTACGTGAAATACATGGTCATCGACCCCGCCCAGAAGCGCGTCGAGCACCTGGAGCAGTTCGTGGCCGCCGTCGAGGACCTCGGTCACGAGCTCGGCGTGCAGCGCGTGACGCTTCCGGTGTACTTGCGCTACTGGCTGGCCTACAGCACTCTGGTGAGGTGCGGCTACCAGATCGACTTCACGATGCTGCGGATGCAGAAGGGCAAGCAGGAGGATTACGAGGACCCGACGCACCTCGTCCTCGACGACTGGCGGTGATCCGCAGGCGCTCCGTGCTGCTCGCGCTCGCGCTCACGCTCGCCGCCGTCGCCGCCGTGCACGCCCACTCGCTGCTCCTGTCGTCGGTCCCGGCCGCCAACGCCGTGCTCACGACCTCGCCGCCGTCCGTCACGCTCCGCTTCAACAACCGCATCGAGAAGCGGCTGTCGCGCGTGCGCCTGGTCGACGAGCACGGCACGACGGCGACGGCGCCGACGACGCGCGCCGAGGGAGAGTCCGCGGAGACGCTCGTGGCCGCCGTGCCGCCGCTGGCGGCGGGCGCGTGGCGCGTCGAGTGGCAGGTCTTCTCCACCGACGGCCACGTGGTCAGCGGCAGCTACCAGTTCCGCCTGGCGCCCTGAGCGATGGCCGGCTTCGTGGACGTCGTGCTGCGCGGCCTGATCCTCGTCCTCACGAGCGTGGCCCTCGGCGGCGTCGCCTGGCTGCGCTTCGTGCTGCGTGCCGAGCCCCACGTCAAGCCGGACGCGCCGACGACGCTGGCGCTGCACGCGATCGCCGCCGCCGCGGCCGGGGCCGCGCTCGCGCAGGCCGCCGTCGTGCTCGTCGGCCTCGGCGCCGTCGCCGACGCGCACGGCGCCTGGCCGCTCGCCGCGTTCATCGAGACGACGTTCGCCCTCACGGCGACGGCCCGCGTCGTCCTCGCCATCGCCGTCGCCGCGCTCGCGCTGACGCTGAGCCGGCGGGCGGCGTCGGGCACGGTGTGGGGGGCGCTGGCGGTGACGGCGCTGCTCCTCGTGGCATCGTCCGCGGTGGTCAGCCACGCCGTCGCTCGCGTCGAGTGGCGCGCGCCGCTCATGGCGCTCGACGCGGCCCATCAGGTGGCGGCCGCGCTGTGGGTCGGCGGCCTCGCGCATTTGATTGTGGCGGGGACCGCGCGCCCGGCTTGGACCGAGGGTGGCCTGTTCAGGATGCGGCGTGGCTCCGACACGCCCACCACCGCGGTCCTCGATGTCGCGACACTCGTCCGCCGCTTCTCGACGCTGGCCTTTCGCTCGATGGCCGCGATCGTGCTGGCCGGCCTCGCGCTGACCTTCGCCTACGTCGGCGACCTCGCCGCGTTCGTCGGCACCGCCTACGGCGTGATGGTGCTGAGCAAGGTCGCGCTGCTCGTGCCCGCGCTGGCGCTCGCGTACGTCAACATGCGCGCGGCGCGTCGCGCCGCCGCCGCGCCGGGCGCGCGGCTCGGGAGCTTCGTGGAGGTCGAGCTCGGCCTCGGCATCACGATCCTGTTCGCGGCGGCGTCGCTCACGTCGCTGCCGCCGGCGGTCGACGTCACGACCGATCGAGCCAGCGTGGCCGAGGTGGCCGCGCGCTTCACGCCGGCGGCGCCGCGCCTGACGAGCCCGCCCATCGACGAATTGCTCGGTGCGGCCGATCCGCTGATGGGGCGGCAGGTCGAGCGCAAGCCGGTCGAGCGCGCGTGGTCGGAGTACAACCACCACTGGGCCGGCCTGTTCGTCGTCACGATGGGGACGCTGGCGATCCTGCACTTCCTCGGCGTACGGGCGGCGCGCCACTGGCCGCTGGTGTTCCTCGGGCTCGCGACGTTTCTCTTCATCCGCAACGACCCCCGCGCGTGGCCGCTCGGCCCCGCCGGGTTCTGGGAGAGCCTGACCCTGCCCGACGTGCTGCAGCACCGCACGTTCGTCCTGCTCGTCGTCGTCTTCGCCGTCTTCGAGTGGATGGTGCGCACGCAGCGGCTGGCGGAGCGGCCGTGGGGGTACGTGTTCCCGCTGCTGTGCGCGGTGGGCGGCGGCCTGCTGCTCACGCACTCGCACGCGATGTTCAATCTCAAGGACGAGTTCCTCAGCGAGGTCACGCACGCGCCGCTGGGCATCCTCGGCGCCTTCGCGGGGTGGGGCCGGTGGCTCGAGCTGCGGCTGCCCGCGGCGGGCCGCGCGCCCGGCTGGATCTGGCGCGGCTGCTTCACCGCGGTGGGACTCATCCTGTTGTTCTATCGTGAGGGCTGATGGCGCGAGGACGCGCGTGATCGCCGGCTGGGCCACCGCCGAGGGCACCGCCCGCTACGCCGCGAGCCAGGCCGAGCGCACGGCGCCCGCGCACTTCCGCGAGTTCCCCGGCGGCGCGCGCGCGTCGTCGCTGGGCCTGGGCACCTATCTCGGCCGCGAGGACGCCGCCACCGACTCGCTCTACGAGAAGGCGATCGCGCGCGCGCTCGAGCGCGGCTTCAACGTGCTCGACGCGGCCATCAACTACCGTCACCAGCGCAGCGAGCGCGCGATCGGCCGCGCGCTGGCGGCGTGCATCGCCCGCGGCATCGTCGCGCGCGAGGACGTGGTGGTCACCACCAAGGGCGGCTATCTCGCCTTCGACGGCGAGACGCCGCCCGATCCGCGCGCCTACTTCGCGGCGACGTACGTGCAGCCGGGCATCGTCCGCCCCGGCGACGTCGTCGGCTGGCACTGCATGACGCCGCGCTTTCTCGCCGACCAGATCGAACGCAGCCGGACCAACCTCGGCCTCGACACCATCGACGTCTACTACCTGCACAACCCCGAGACGGAGCTCGACGAGGTCGAGCGCCCCGCGTTTCTGTCGCGCCTGCGCGAGGCCTTCGGCGCCCTCGAAGAAGCGGTGCGCGCGCGCAAGATCCGCTGGTACGGCGCCGCCACCTGGAACGGCTTCCGCGCGCCGCCGCAGGAGCGCGGCCATCTCTCGCTGCTCGAGGTGCTGGCGGTGGCCCGCGACGCCGGCGGCGGGGACGGCCATCACTTCCGTGTCGTGCAGCTGCCCTACAGCCTCGCGATGCCCGAGGCCTTCACGCTCGCCAACCAGCGCGTGGACGCCGGCCTGGTGCCGATGCTGCGCGCGGCCGAGCACGCGGGGCTGTACACGATGGCCTCCGCCTCGATGATGCAGGGCCAGCTCTCGCGCGGCCTGCCGGCCGAGCTCGGCACGGCATTGCCGGGGCTCGCCACCGACGCGCAGCGGGCGCTGCAGTTCGTGCGCTCCACGCCCGGCATCGGCACCGCGCTCGTCGGCATGAAGGCCGTCGCCCACGTCGAGGAGAACGCGGGCGTGGCCAAGACGCCGCCCGTGCCCTGGGAGCAATTCCAGCGTCTGTTCACCGCCGCGTGAAGTTGCGCACGTCCGCATCGTCCGGTACGGTGTGTCGGTGATCACCCTCGAGCGAGACCACGAGCGCGCGCTCGGCGTGCGCCCCAGCGTCTCCGCGATCATCTTCGATCGCCGCCGACGCCTGCTCCTGCAGCAGCGGTCGGACGGCGGTCAGTGGGGCCTGCCGGGCGGCTCGGTCGAGATCGGCGAGTCCGTGGCCGACGCGATCGCACGCGAGGTCCGCGAGGAGACCGGCCTCACCGTGGCCCCGCGCCGGTTGATCGGCGTGTATTCGGATCCCGGCCTTCAGGTCGTGCGTTATCCAGACGGCAACGTATGGCACTACGTGAGCATGTGCTTCGAGTGTGTGGTGCGCGGCGGAACGCTGACCACGTGTGACGAGACCCTGGCGCTCGAGTGGTACGCGCTCGACGCGCTGCCGGCGACGCTGCTGGCGAACCATCGCATCCGCATCCGCGACGCCCGGGCCCGGCGCGTCGCCGCGTTCGTGCGGTAAGGAGGAACCTCAACGTGTTGCGACGCATCCATCACGTCGGCGTCGTCGTGAAGCGGCTGGCCGACGCCTACCGGTTCTATCGCGACGTGATCGGACTGCCGCTGCTGAAGGAACGGACGATCGCCAGCCAGGGCGTGCGCACCGCGCTGCTCGCCGCCGGCGACACGGAGATCGAGCTGCTCGAGCCGCTCGACACGACCTCGGGCATCGGCCGCTTCCTCGCCCGGCGCGGCGAAGGCCTGCATCACCTCTGTTTCGAGACGCCGGACGTCGGCACCGCGCTGGTGAGCCTCAAGGATCGGGGCGCGGAGCTGATCGACACCGCGCCGCGCGAGGGCCTGGCCGGACGCATCGCGTTTCTGCACCCGCGCGCGTGCTGCGGCGTGCTCGTGGAGCTGGCCACGCCGCCGGCGGACGAGGCGCCGGGCCACGCCTCGCCGCTCGGCCTCAAGCGTCTGGTGATCGGCGCCAAGGACGTCAAGCAGACAGCGGGACGCTTCCAGACGCTCTTCGGGTTTTCCGAGGTCGTGATGAACGGCGGCCCGCGCACGATGCTCGCGGTGGGAAAGGGCGCGCTGCTCGTCGTCCCGGCCGCGGAGGTCGGCGGCAGCGAGGGCATGGTGGCGCTCTCGCTCGTCGCCGAGGATTTCGCCGCGCTCACCGCGGCGCTTCGTCGCGCCGGCACGCCACGGCTGGAGGGCACCGCCGAGGTCTCGGTCGAGCCCGCCGGCAGCCACGGCGTGCACCTGCACATCAGCCGCTACAACTTCCCCTAGTCCCGAGGGCGGCCACGGCTTCGAGCGGGCGCTCAGCCGCAATCTGGCTTCTCATCGTGCTGGTGGCTTCTCCCGGCACTTCCTGGGCACGGACGATCGAAGACTACCTCAGGGCATTTCGGGACCTACGCCCCGAGGTCAGGAGAAACGCGCTGAAGTCGGAGGAGTTGGCGAAGTGCTACTCAGAAGATTTGGAAGAGGGAAGTTGTCCGTGGAGCGAAGAAGACTTCACGCGCCTCACAAGCGCTCTGATCAGGCTGCTTTCAGATCCAGAGCCCGACATTCGTAAGGATGCGGCTCAGTATCTGATTTCATCGACGGACGCGCGCGCCACCGGACCACTCGCACGCTTGCTAACGGATCCGGATGATGGCGTGAGAGCCGTCGCCGCCAGCGCATTTGTCCATATATGGGTCCATGATGACGCCATCGTGGGTCGTCTCGAGAAACTGCTGTTGGACCGGAGCGAGAACGTACGGGCGGGAGCCGCAATGTCGCTCGTGCTGAATGGGACCGTGACGTCGTTGGAGCGGCTCAAAGAAGCTCATGATCGTGAAACAAACCAGGACGTCAAGAAGCTACTGGCCGACGCGATCAAACAGCTCGCCAAGCGGACGGGGAAATAGTTCAGAACGCGTCGCGCTCGCTCGCGATGCGGTCGAGGTCGGCGCGCGTGTAGCTGCCGAGCGAGCGGAAGTCGAGGTCGCCGTAGTTCTTGATCCAGCGCATCGCGATCTTCGTCGCCTTGCGATAGCGCTCCTGCGTGGCGGCGTCTTTGGGCCGGCGCCCGAGGATGTCGTCGAGCTCCTCCTGCAGCAGGCGCTTGACGAGCGTGAAGTCGTGCGTCGCCGACGGCCCCTGCGTCGTCGGCGCGCGATGCCGGACGCGCTGCGCGATCTGAGCCACCGACATGCGGCCCGTCGCGAGATCCTCCATGAGCGCCGGATGCACGCCCGGCTTGCCCTCGAGGCTGTCGATGCCCTTGGCACCGCGGCCGTTGAGCCAGCCCTCGACGTACTCGATGACCATGCGCGCGTTGCGCCGCGTGCCCTCGAGCGTGATGGGGCCCGCCGGCACCTCGATCCGCACGGGATAGTTGTCGGGCTTCGCCATCTCGGCCGTGGGCCCGAAACCGGACGCGATCAGCTGCTTGAACGGATCGGCCGCCGTCTTCATGTGGAAGATGTGAGCGACCCAGCCGCGGAGGAATCCCTGCGCGGCCTCCCACTCCTTGTCCTTGCGAATCGCGTCGGCGGCCACGCGGTTGACCTCGGGATCATTGCTCGGCAGCGCGGTGGCCATGCCGCCGATCGGAACGGCACCGCGCTTGAGGCAGATGGCGACGAGACGGCGGAAGATGTCGGCGAGGAACGGCGTCGTCTTGATGTCCACCCCGAAGCGATCGGGCCAGACGGCCCTCGGGTCGGCCATCACGTACTCGAAGATCGAGGCCTTGAGATCCCAGCGCGCGGCGTTGAGGCCGGCCGCGTACGGGCCCAGCGCGTGCAGCATCTCCTCCATGGAGTAGACGCACGGCAGCGACTCGACGAGGATGATGCCGCGGATCGTCGCGGCCTTCAGAAAGGGCAGCCGCTCGCGGCACGCGTCGAACAGCTCGCGATAGAAGCGCGCCTCGTCGGGCGCCTCGAGCTTGGGCAGGTAGAAGTAGATGCCCTGGCCGCGGTCGGCCTGCGCGCGGCCGGCGTAGAACAGCGTCAGCGCGGTGCCGAGAATGGCCGCGTTCACCGGCGTGCCGTCGACGCGCACGTCGGGCTCGTCCAGGTGCAGGCCGCGCTCGCGATGCATGAAGAACGGCAGCTCGCCCGGCGCGACCTTGTATTCGCGCTTGCGCTCGGTGTCGTTGAAGGAGAGCTCGCGGTTCACCGCGGCCAGCCGGTTGGCGGCGGCGCGCACGGTGTCGACGAGGCGGTGACCGCCCGAGTCCTCGTCGTCGTCCAGGTCGCCTTCGGCGCGCTCGCCCTCGGGCCCCGGGTTGAGCGCGTTGATGAACATCGACGTGATCGAGCACGGCCCGGAGATCTCGATGCCGGGCTTCTTCAGCTCGTCGGGAACGGGCGGGACCTTCCAGGGGCCGCTCGTCGCCTCGCCGGGCGGCAGCGGCGCGGGCAGGCGTCCCGCGTGCGCGTCGGCGAGCATCCGCGCGCGCTCGGCGCGCAGCTTCAGCGCGCGCGCGTGCAGGCGGTCGTGCAGCGCGGCCAGGAACTCGTTGAAGGCCGGCGTGAACAGGCGCTCGGCGCCCTCGACGGCCTCGAATCGTACGCGTGACGTCGGCGTCATCGGTCGGCGTTCTCCTGCGGGACGGGTGGCGAACGGGGCCGTTTTCGCATGGCGGCCCTATCGTGTCAATGGAGATGGGGGGCCCCGAAATGGCCCCCCAAACCCCCCAGCGCTCGGGGCGCCCCGGCGGAGCCGTGGCGCCCCTCGATATCCGCCCTCAAACGCTCGGGCGCCCCG
>WNEQ01001934.1_pt1 | contig 11992 bp, 5 predicted proteins | sample 5399971 | NCBI WGS metagenome assembly WNEQ01 (sample SAMN13153330, study PRJNA577476) | soil metagenome | isolation source: 20 cm grassland meadow soil 2 days after 1st rain plot 5 | place: USA:California | collected 2015-09-18
CCTGTACCAGATTCACTGTAGTGGGTGCAACGCTAAGACTGTAATCGAAGGACGCGACAACACTTAGCGTGAAAGTAGTCGTCCTAACGACTCCTCCAGTGGAGGTGCCGGTTATGGTTTTAGTGACGCCGGAGACAACTGGAGCAGTAGCCGCGGCAGTCAGGGTGAAGGTCGAGGTCGACGCTGGGCTAGCTGGAGTAACTGGGTTCGGAGTGAAGGCGGATGCGGTGACGCCTGTTGGTAGACCGGATATTGAAAGTGTAACGGTCTGAACTCCCGCACCGGTAGCGACCAGTAGAGCAGAGACGGTGGAAGTTGCACTGGTCGTACCCTGGACCAGGGTAACGCTACCAGGTGCAACGCTCAGACTGTAATCGAACGAAGCAACCACATTCAACGTGAAGGTCGTAGTTTTGCCGAGAGGAGCCCCCGTTATCGTCACAGTAACGCCGGACACGACTGGGGCAGTAGCGGCCGCAGTCAAAGTAAACGTAGACGTAGCCGCTGGACTCGCTGGAGTAACTGGGTTCGGAGTAAACACGGAAGCCGTTACACCGGTAGGTAGACCCGATATCGAAAGAGTCACCGCTTGCGAAGTACCCGAGACCAGTAGCGCGGAAACTGTGGACGCAGCACTAGTTGTGCCCTGGACTAGTGTTACAGTGGTAGGTGCAACACTGAGACTGTAGTTGAAAGCGGCAAGAACATTCAGTGTAAAGGTCGTAGTTCTGACAATTCCACCGGTAGATGTGCCGGTGATCGTCACCGTAACACCTGAAACAACAGGTGCAGTAGCCGCAGCGGTTAGTGTGAAAGTGGATGTCGCAGCTGGACTAGCTGGAGTCACAGGGTTAGGAGTAAACGCAGACGCAGTCACACCTGTTGGCAGACCGGATATCGATAACGTGACGGTCTGAACACCGGCACCTGTAGCAACTAGCAATGCGGAGACAGTCGACGCAGCACTGGTTGTACCTTGGACAAGATTCACAGTTGTAGGGGCGACACTGAGACTGTAATCGAATGAGGCGAGAATATTCAGAGTGAAGGTTGTAGTCCTGACGACGCCACCAGTAGACGTGCCTGTGATCGTTACAATTACACCTGACACGACCGGTGCAGTCGCTGCGGCAGTCAGGGTGAAGGTCGAAGTGGCGGCTGGACTGGCTGGAGTAACTGGGTTCGGAGTGAACACGGAAGCTGTGACGCCGGTCGGGAGACCGGAGATCGACAGCGTAACAGTCTGAACACCCGCACCAGTGGCAACGAGTAGAGCTGATACCGTCGAAGCGGCACTGGTCGTACCTGAAGTCGTCTGGGTTACTCCACCACCGGTAGCACTGATCGTTACAGTAGTAGTGCCAAGAGTGGCGGTTGAACTTGCAGTGAACTGGACGGTAACTGAACAGGTTGGACTGCATGGATTGTTGAAGAAGGATGCGGTGACACCGGAGGGCAGGACTGAGGTGACGGAGAAGGTAACAGGGGTGGTCGTTCCGGTCGTCAGTGTCGCGGTAATCGATGAGGTTGGACTAGTCGAGCCCTGAACCACAGTCAAACTGCTGGGCGATGGAGTGGAAAGAGTGAAACCGAAACCTCCACTGACCGTTTCAACCAGATTAGCTGACCTTTCCTGAATTGAGGAAGGCGAGTGAGTGGCATCATTCTCTATGCCAGTTGCGAAAGCCGTGTAACCCGAGCTTGGGGAAATGTAGCTGTGAATAATACTCGTACTGTTGGCAGCACCCGTACCACCCATCGCAATGGTCCCTGTGCCGAACCCACCGTCTCCGAATAGTACCTTCACGTTAATGCTAGTAGCGCGGAAGGCGAGAGGATAGCTGGTCGCATAATGAGCTACTAGGGTAAAGTTGACCGGTTGGTTAATCGTAGGGGTAGTCGAATTAGACGTTAGGGTCAATGTGTAAGCTAGCGGAAAACCTGTGACAGCCGTGACATTGGTGAAGAAGGCGAACGTTGCAACGTTAGGTGATCCTCCAAGGGTTGGAGATACTGTATCGGTGATCTTCAGAGTGTCTGTGAAGGTCCCTCCGAACTTGTAGAGGACAGCATTCTGCGTGTTAAGCTGACTATTCGATGCAGTCGTAATCGAGGCAACCGCCCTCGAGCAAACTGTTTGTACTAACGCAGTACCGGGGCAGAACCTCCAACTGTAAAGGTAAGGAGCGTTACCTCCAAACCAGAAGCCTGGAAAACTCTGCCCTGCGTTGGCGTTGAAGGCCCGCGGCCCTCCAACATTGACGGTCAGAGGCAGGATACGAACAAGATTGATAACATGAGCGGCCGAATCGGTCACTCGAAGGTCTATTCTGTTCGCACCAATGGTCAAAGACGGTATCGTTACCGTGACAGGATTAGTGGTGCACCCGCTGCAGGGCGCGAACGGGGTCAAGTTGGTTCCGTTCATCATCCACGCGAAAGTGTAAGGCGCTGTGCCGCCCGAGACAGTTGCTTGGAAGCTGTTCGAACCACCAGGGTTTAAGGGGGAAGAATTCGTGAAGGATGCGACCCAATTTATGGTATGAGACGGGTCCCAGAAGGTTTCTGCGTCAAAGGCACCTTGAATAGTCTGGTGGGCCACAGCGCCAGGGTTGGTAATTGTGTCCTGACTGATCGTCAGTCCCGATGTGCCGACGCCGACAACATCAAAACGTAATCGGAAGAATACAATGTCCCCGCCTACATGAACGAAAATAACCTGGACCACGTGAAATTGGCCGACCGAGTTATCGACAGACGCCTGCTGAGTGAAGGGACTAAAGGTGTTCCAAGGAAGGCCATTCTGGTCGAACTTGACCATCTGAAGGACCCTCGGGTTCCAGTTAATCAGCATGTCGAACCCGTTCGTTTGAGAGGTAGAATTCTGAAGATAGACCACATCGACAGTAAACCCACCACCAACAGCGGTGGAAACTGTGCTGCTGAATACCTCGTCTTGGTCCACGACGAGAGGCTCATTTGTTCCATCAGGCGCCGCGGCATAGTTGCCATAGTCGCCAATCCAAGTACAACTTGGAAGGGTCTCGAAGGTTCCAGCTTCAGATGGCGCAACGGGGAAGCTAGTTCCGTTCAACACCGCTTGAGTCGCGCCCTGACCGCAGTCAAACCCGAGCTGGGGAAGGCCGGTAACCGGTTGTTTGATTAGGGCTGGGTTTAGGGAGTGGTTACTTTCTGAGTGTGAAAATGCAAGTAACGCGGTTGGAACTCCTGCGAGAATCAGCAAAACTGCAAGGGTAGCGAGTTTCTTACTGGTCAGACTTCGGTTCAACTATTCAATCTACCTTTTTTTGATCTATTTTCGTCTCGGAGCACTCGCTCTCGAGATGCGTGGGTCAGGCCGATACTGCGAATATAAGAGTTTGCTACCATTAGGCCCACGTGTATATCCCGGGCAATTCGGAGCAGGCGATAGAATACTCCCATTACCTATCCAAAAGATCTCGATCAAGAAAAACGGATGGTGAAACGAAAGAAGTTGAGTCCCGACCATTCAAATAAAATCAAGTCCGAATGCGTCGGGATAAAATAAAGCAAACCCTCGAGAAAAACTCGCGAATCAAGCGCGTTTAGCTTCCTCTCGCACACGATACCGTGCGCCAGCGGTGCGGAAGCGGCGCTTACGGACCTATGTGAGGTAAAGGAACCCTTCCGAGAAATAAGAGCAAGAGGATCAGTCCAACTGCGAGAGAATACCCCACGATCTGCCCAGCGGTTCTCTTCCAAAAGTCGTGAATGTCAAAATTGTCGGCGCTCCCAAGCCTCCTTTCCACCACGACGGTGAGACCGACAAGTCCAACAGCTACCATGCCTACGAATACCAGTGGTCCGAGGAAGAGAGTGTATATGACCAGAAATACCATGCCCAAGATTATCACAGGCGCAGACATCATAACAAAGATGCCTTGCATAGAACTCAACGTTCCCGTGATCCGTCCAAAGATTTTTCGCAAAAGACCATTGACGTGTTGAGTCTCCGCGTGAATCTGTTGGAACCGATCGACATCATAGAAAAAAGTCCGACGCTTCTTCTTTCCCTTCTTCTCTTCGGTCAAATCCACGACCTCCAACGGCGTTGACCAGAGAATCTCAAAAGTTATTCATCTGTGAAGGGACCGTTCGCAGTTTTATGTCTATCCCCAATTCTGAGAGAGGGACAAAGAATCCGCGAAACGAAGTTTTCCCGACAAAAACCAAATTCCCAAAACCGATAGCCCGTCATGGCAAGGTTTCCAACCCGTGAACAATCGCGGGCCGAAATTCGATGGAATTTCAAGCTAGCACAACTCAAGCACATCATAGGTGGGGAAGGATGATATCTCATTGTTAACGATTGAGAAATATCTCCATTATGAGAATTCCTATTTGGACCACGTTTTAGTTGCGAAACGAATCATGAAGCTAACATTTTCGACCATCCCATTTTGATTTAGAATTCTCAGATAGTGATTCGGTGATTCAGAACTAGGTCCCGATTCAGAAGCGTGAAAAATCGAATCTGCGAACCCTTGACGACGTCGTCAGCTCTTACAAGTGAATTGTTCATTTTTGTCAGTCGAGAGTTTTGCGATCTTTAGAATCACATTTAGCAGATCAACCAAGGTTAGCACCATTACCATGGAACATAATCTATCCACGAACCGATCTCCCCCTTTTCCCGAATCTAATCGAGACTCGGCTCGTCACGGATCTCTTGTCTCAAGACGAGCACTGTCCGAAGGAAGGTTAAAGCCGATAGTCTACGGAGCCATAGGCTTGGCGGCGTCATTCAATTGGAGGTTGCGGGTCGGGCGAGAGACATACTGACCATGATCTTTTTGGCGTCAACCGTCGGCTCGGCGGGAGTCGCGGGCGTCTTCACCTACCACTATGCTGAGTTCTTTCCAGCGATGAAACAACTGCAGCTAGACATTCCATCCTTCAACTTCAACCCGACAAACCTCTCTCTAAACGCAACGGTAACCTTCACGATTACAAATCCATCATCCTACTCCGGAGTCAGTGTGACCGACTTTGTCACCAACTTCACCGTCCAAGCCCCAGGAAACATAATCATACCTCAGGGAATTGTGAACTTCTACATTCAGCCCACTGCACTGGACCCTCAGAATCGAGTCACTTTGAGAATCCCCCTCATGGGTTCGCTTAGCGGACCATACAGAGTCTATCAGTTGCTGAGCAATTATACAACGTCCCAGTTCCGATTCAATTTCACATCAACCGTTTTCCTGTCCACCTTCCTCCAATCCTACGCGACCGTCCAAGCTGTCTACGAGTGCACTACTACGACTGGCGCGGGTAGCTGCGCCCAAGCCGCGGTCCTCCTGAAGACTCATCCAGGACCCGGCACTTCCGCCGGAGGCGGCTAAGATCCAGAGAATCCTCGCAAGCTGGCCATTTCGGACAGAGCAGCGACGATATGCTGTCCTCGTCCTGCTCTGGGGAATATCCATCGCAAGTATCTTCGGCCAAGCACTATTTCAGCGAACGACTCTCACCGTCTACGACCTGGCGTTTCTCTTTGTCATATGCATCACGGCCGGAGCACTCACCCAGGATTTCCCAAAGGCGATCTTCGGATACGTTGGAGCGATGATCATAGGCTTGACAATACTCTTCGTACTCGCGATCATACCCGTGCTGAACGGCGAGGTAGCTCCACCAGGAGATCAATTCCTGATCGTTCTCTGGATCTCGATCCTCGCACAGCAGACCTTCCCGATCCCTATACTTCTCCTCTTCGCCGGCTCCGTCATAGGAGCGGGACTCGCAGAATACTACTGGTATTGACTACGACTAGATCGGTAGGAGTGCTCGCAGGACTAAGGCTCGGATCCACAAAACAACAAAAGAGCCGATGACCTAGGTCTTACTTAGTCGATCAAAGACTTGTGAGACAGACCCCGAGACGGAGCCTAGGGTCAAACTCAGATCCTTCAGAGCAAGCCATCAGCGAAATGGCTGTCTACCTTATTCTTTGTAAGAATAAATATGCAGGACCCGAGAATATCGAAAATCGATAATTTCGAGATCCAATATTTTCAACGCCCGGAACAAGCCTTAACCCCCGTTCACTTGACGGTTCAGCGGGTCAACACGCAAACTGGTCGATCTGCTACGAGGAAGTATCTTATAGCAATATTCTCGATAATCCTAGCCGTCCCGGCCTCTCCACTGCCTTTCGTCGTAGCCACAAGCAACACCCCAACTTACGTTCTAGGGGTTTCCAATCCGACGGATCCATTGATAGTTGACCTGCAGGGGTTAACCTCCTCTCTTACCATACTCCCTGGAGTTTCCAGTCTGACTCTTCTCGGAGGCAACTCAATCCTATTTGTTGACGGAGTATGGCTTCAATCAGCATCGTCAGTGGATCCAACCGTACTGTCACTCGTTGCACAAGAAGCTCTCAAGGCGGTTCCCACCATCGTTGTCAGAGGCACCCCATCTCTCCTTGCAAATTCGATCTCCGGGCTTGTGACGACAAGAGTGCCGGGCCTTCCATTGATCTCGGAAGGGGTCCAGATAATCGGTACCCTGCCAGACGGGACCCGTCAGGGTAACACGTTTCAGGTCATAGCCGGGTTCGACTACGCCGTCCAAGCAGAGTTCACTTGGGCCCAACAGCTCCTTCCACAGACAAGTCTATCCCCCATTCTTACCAACCCCTTGATGAACGGAAGGGGGTCAATATCGGCGACATCACCAAACACAGTGTCCGGTTCTCCAGCATTCTTCGCCTTTGCTGGCAGTGCCAAGACTAGTACAGGCGACTACTTTGCCCCTGTAGCGATGGTCTCTTACAACTTCACAATATTCGCACTACAGAACAGTGGCAGCTCACGCTACCGATGGTTCAACTTCTTCGCCAACGAGACACTACAGCCAGGGATTTCGACTTACAGCAGTAACTGGAGAACAGCGGAGGAGGTCGACCATGTTGCTTTGAACAACCTGACCTCGAACCTCTTGGTTGATCATGGACCTCAACTCTTCAGTACAGCGGGGGGATCATTACTGACCTACACTATCGGAGCACAAGCCGGCGTTCTGAACGCGACAACCACGGCGAGTCAAACCCAATCCTATTTCCTGAAGAGCGCCAATGTGAACGATATCTCCACGAATTCCTCCAGCAACATTGGCTGGGATCATCAGATTAGTTCCCGTACATCCGCAGGCAAGTTGACCTTTTCGATTATTCCAGGCTGGACTGACAGGGTCACCATGGACGGTCAGTATTGACCTCCGGGGTGTCTTCACGTCGCACTTCACTGATCTCACAACCAATCCGGTCCAGACCTCGTCGACATCGCTGTCCTTCTCAATATTCGGCGGCTAAGATCAAAAATTTTACTTTCCAAGCTTCGTCTAATTTTTTCGGCTCCCGATTTCTCGGCCGCACCCCCGCGGAGATGACCAGTCGTCAATCTTGACGTATTACAATCCGAAGTCCCAGTTTGGCTATTTCATCTAATTGAAATCCGCGCGAGAAAGCGGTGAAATCTGAATGCAGTCATCGAGGATGCGTTCGTCCCAGACCTCACCTAATGAACCAGTTCGCATTTGCAAGCTCGGGTCAGAGCGAAGTTTGGCTACTTTTTTCGAGACCTCGCCTTAGACCGCTTTCTGCGGAAATAGACGAAGAGGACAATCACGACCAAGGGTAACCCAAGGGCGGCAGATATCTCTGTCGCTGTCGCAAACCCGTTCGCGTCCGAACTGGACGAGCTCCAAAGTGACGTGCTGTCCAACCTGAATCCCAAAATTACAGTCCCACTGGAGTAGGCCTCGTACTCGCACATAATCCCCGTACTCCGGTCCCAAGATACATGGACGGACTGATCCGACCTTGAGAACAACGTGTACACTTGAGGCCGAGACAGGGCTCCACAAGGATAGGGCTGCTCGGCTAGAATGGAAGTACTGTTACCATTGAAAACAGGGTCACCAACATTCAACCCAGGAGAGACAGCGAATAACACGTTCGACGTGGAATTAGTGTTCCCCGAGAAGACATCGAACCACATGTTTCCGAAGTAGACTCCGGGAGCTGGATAATCCGTGAAGTTCACCGTAACCTGCGTTCCGACTACGCTTAGAACCTTCATCTGACTGTTGTAGTAGTTGTTCTGGTAGAAAATTCTGTACATTACGACATCACCCGGCTTCAACGCGGTCGAATAAATAATGGCGAATGCAGGAGATATAGAAATGGAAAACAGAGAAATTTCAAGGAAAAAGGCCGCGAGAAGGATGATGCTTTGACGGTGCAAGGTTCCCCATGGCAACTATTGGCGGAACCGGGACATAACCATTATTCCACAAAGAGGCTGCTTAGATCGCTGAGTATTCATTCAACAAGTCTTCTAGAAGAGAAGATATCGCAAGCACCAAAGATAGAAGGACACCATTCGTCTCGGAGATTAGCGATTCGCTTAACACGCAGTGGCCTCCCATACAGGCCAAGGCGATCGGTGAGGTATCAATGTCCATACTAACGGGAGGATTGAAAGATGGAAAGTCAGGGCAAACGCATAACATAAACCTTCGACCCCTCGCCTTGGTTACTGTCCTCATTCTCGTCTCAATCGCCGGGTCGACGATTCATCTGACGAGAGCCTTGCCTCTGACTTCCCATTCCCCGATATCCATTGTCGGAAACAGCGGGTTCACGCCTGCCAACGGGACGACGCCAGGAGGGAATGGGTCGCTCTCAAATCCTTACATTATCGAGAACTGGTACATAGACACAACTAACAAAGACGGGATTCACATAGAGCAGACCAACGCATCCTTCATCATTAGAAATGTCTACATACACGGACAGAACCTCGCTAATGGAATATTCTTTCTCAACGTGGCCAACGGGATTGTTGACAATACAACAATCACGAATTCCTACGACGGTGTCACAATATCTCTGTCCAATGCTACCGTCCAGAACAGCCACGTCTCAACGAACGCAGAGCACGGCATCAAAATCCTCGACGGCGAGAGCGTCAACCTGTTCAACAACACACTCACGCAAGAGATGGGAGCGGGCATTTCCAGTGAGTCTTGTGTCAAGTGCGACCTGAATATTACGAAAAATACGATCACATCAAACCATTCAGGTATCGTTCTCCAATCCATGAACAATAGCTTCATCTTCGAAAATACGATTTCCTCAAACCAAAACGATGGCATAGGCGTCTACAGATCAACATACATTGCCCTCGTCCTCAACAACATCACCAACAATGGCATCGGAGCCAACCTAGTCACGTCCACCAACAACCTCGTTCACCACAACAACTTCGTCAAAAATCGGGTGAAGCAAGCTTTCGACAATGAAACTGGACAGAACAAGTGGGACGTCGGATATGCAAGCGGGGGAAACTATTGGTCTAACTATACCGACGTGGACAGCTGTAGCGGTCCCCACCAGGAGATTTGTCCGAGACCAGACGGGATAGGAGACACCGCATACACTTTCGCGAACACACAAGACGATTATCCCCTGAAGAATATCTTCGTGCAATCAGTAATCCATGATGTAGCAGTCTCAAAAATCACCCCCTATTCTGCATCAGTGAACCAGACAGCAATCCTTTCCATCACAGTGACAGTCATGGACGAGGGAGCTACCGCTGAGAATTTCACGCTGACGCTGTACTATGATCGCACAGTAATAGGGTCACATGTTATCCAGGCGCTAGTCCCCGGCATCTCCCAGAATATACGGTTCAGCTGGAACACAACAGGTGTGGCCCCGGGACCCCACAACCTCAAAGCAGTAGAAACGACCGTTTGGGGCGAAATAGACGTGGCCGACAACATACTTGTCGTAGGACCGATAATCGTCGAATCTCCCACTACGACGACACCGCCGGCCTCCGGGCCCCTACCCCACACTTTCCCTCCAACTGACATTTACGTCGAAACAGGAATTGCAGGCCTACTCCTACTCGTCATTCTCTCCATTGTAGCCTTCAGGAGGCGAAAGAATCGCTGACCTTTGTCTTCGATAGTTGCGAGGCTCATCGAGTCTCGACCTTGTCGCCCAACGTATCCTGGAGTAGCTTCGAGACATCAGCAAAGTCCCGTGAGGTGAGGAACTCATACTTGTCATCTTTCGTGAGGATCATCAAGCCCACGAGATCGGGATTCTTATCCAGTTCCACCCGAACCACGTCACCGTAGACGATGTCGAAGTTGTCCTTGTCCGCCTTCAATATCTCATCCGGGCTCATCTCCTCAAAACCCCTTCTGACCCGCCTCTGCTTGCGAGCCTCCCCGGGACTCTTGAACAGGCCCTCTAGAGCGGCCCCCCACTTTCCCAGCAACGTCATCCCCGTCAATTCTCCAGCACCCCTCTTTCCAATGTGGGCGAGAATCAGGCGTCGTGGAGTGAAGAAAAGCTGCAGCAGTTGAGCCCCCGACCGGAGCTGCACTGAAACCTTGATTGACCCGACAATAGTTTCAGGAGGCTCACTCAACCCGCAAAACACAGGGAAACAAGTGCCTAACCTCAAGAAATAAGCACTGCCTCGAGCGAGAACATCGAAGAGATTCCAATGACCCTTTCGCCAAAGGTGATTTTTGGCAAAGCTATTCCGAATGCATAGGCATCCTGATTTCTTTGATCGAAAGTCCCGTCGAGAGCGGAGGCGCCTCCCAGAGCGCTGGGGAAGAGCAACTCTTATTTTCTCATCTGCTTTCGTGGCCTACCGGGAGTAAGTTAGCTCATGACCCGTGTATCCCTGTCTATCTTGATACTCTTCCTTCTTGTCCTTGGAACCTTCTCATTACCAGGAGGTCATCAGACCCCCGGTGCAACATACCCGGCTAAGACGCGTCAAGCCGGTGTCTCTCGTGCACCAACTCTGGGAATTGACTGCGGCTTAGGCGCAAGAGAGGCCGTGTTGAATGGAACCGGCTATCCTGTCGCTCCGAGCGAGAACGGGGCATTCGAAACTCTCAGCTCGTGTACTTGGATCGGCGATGTCGCCTTGACCGGCGGCGGGACAGCGGATGGGACGAATGAGCCTCTAGTCTCGGATCAGGACGAATCTTTCGGTACGGTTTCTCCCCAGATCGGTGGAGGCTTCACAACCGACATCGTATATCTACAGAACGCTACTTCCACATTGAACGGGTTCGACATCTTCGTCTCCTGGAACCCGAGCATCCTTCACGCAGTAATGATTGACCAAGGCGGGACAAATTGGGGAGCCTTGTCTCCTTTTAACGCAGTCCAAACGGTCGATAATACTGTTGGTCAGGCTCATTTGGTGCAGCTGGTCTTCGCCAGCTACGGTCAGAACTTCACCCTCTTCCGGATTCGATTTGATGTTGTCGGTATCGGGAGTACCGGGCTGACCCTCAATAACAGCGTTATCACGAATCCTGGAGCGGTTGTTCATCAGACGATACAGAGTAATTTCAATAGCGAAACCTTCTTCGACCCCACTCACACGCTGAATTGGAGCGGATCCTTCACCTTCTCTCCAAACCCGCCGGTCCCTGGTTTACAGACTACTTTCACGGCGACAATAACATGTCCAGGCTGCACCGGCTTACTACATTACCAATGGGACTTCAATAGTGACGGAGCAACCGACAGCACTACTAGCCCCGCGACGATCACGATCCCGACCCCAACTTTCTTTGTAAGCCGAATAACCCTGAAGATCGCGGACAGCGCCTCCCCTTCAACTCACAACGCTACGGTTGCTGAACGCCTCCCCTTCACCGCAGTCATTCAAGGACCATCCAGCCTTCCAGGCAACACGGCTGCGACATGGAACGGTCTCTGGTTGGGAGGAATTGGGAACTATACTGTCAGCTGGAGGTTCTGTCCAGGCGGGATTATCAATACAGTTGTATGTTCGAAGCCCGCCTCCTCGGTCGCCTCGCAAGCAAGTCAGAATAATACTCAGACCCTCAGCGGTTCGATACCAGGCTATCATTTCTCGGGGGTGTACAATGT
>WNEQ01004232.1_pt1 | contig 11950 bp, 15 predicted proteins | sample 5399971 | NCBI WGS metagenome assembly WNEQ01 (sample SAMN13153330, study PRJNA577476) | soil metagenome | isolation source: 20 cm grassland meadow soil 2 days after 1st rain plot 5 | place: USA:California | collected 2015-09-18
ATTCCCATCTTTCTGGTTGTTATTTCAGCGTTAAGGTGAAGAAACGAATTTCAGGTCTTGGATGTCCCTTTCCACAGCTAGCCATGTTGCCGGATGCCGTTGGTTGCTGCAGAAGGAAATCGGGTGTCCAATAGTTAGAATCGCGTCGGCACGAGAAATCCCCGATTGCCTTTATGTACCGGTAAACCGGTGTCCAAATCCTATCCCTATCATCCCTCGCACCACCTACTCATGCGACCCATTGCAACCACTCTCCGTGAGGGTTGCAGTAGGCGAGTAATTGCTGTCGCTTTACTCCGTTCTCGAAAGTCGATAGCTCTAGCTCCGGCTTGTCTTTTCCAGGCCACCATTCATAAGAGATTTGAAAGATGTCTCTATGTGCTCCACAATCATTCATCACTGAAAAGAATCGTTCTCGCAACTCTTTTCGGAATTGATACACTACGTGGGAATGTGTAATGCAAACGGCCGTGTCAACTGGGACTTTCGAAAGCACTTTTGGTAGAACGGTTAGGACATCGTTTCGGATGACGGTTGGTGGGATTTGCTTGGCAAGTTCGATGGCTGAGTTGAGAGTCTCCGCTCGCTTCCGATGTTCTGGCCATACTAGAGCTTTCAACCACAGAATCATATCTGGGTCGTTCAGATCAATCGGATTCAGGTCTATTCCCACTCGGTAGGTAACTAAGGGTAGTCGAGTAGGAAATGGTGGACTAACGTTGCCACGCAGTACACAAGCTAGCTGTACTGGTGAATTAGGGTCGCCGAATCTTTTACCTTCACCATAGTCGTAGCCATAATGGTCCCATAGAAGATGGAGTCCTGCGCTGGCGCCCAAGTCAATTATGGATAATGGCTTGCCTGCTCTTTGGTACGCTACAGAGTATGCGGGCATCAAGCAGGTGCAACGTTGCACTTCATTAGTTTGCACCCGACGCGTTGAAATCAGATCCTCGATTTCTCTCCTGTGTTCAAAACAGAACGATCGAAAGAAGGGATAGGGATCATCCTCTCTGCTAGATGGGCCGGACAATGATGGATAGAAATTCGAGAGTGGATGCCGAATTCCTCTCAAAAGAAGATAGTGGACAGCCCCGAAAAACAGGTTGGGACTCAATTCGCTTTTCCTAGCGCTGAGTGCTAGAGACAGAAGTTCTGGGTCTTCTGACGCACGACGGGATATCTGTTCGTAAAGAGGAGAAGACCCATGATACACTTTTTCTGCGAAGGACATGAAGTGACGCGCCAATGCCTCGGTATCAAATTCCTCACCGGGTTGTTTTTGACCGACCGAACAAGTTCACCCACTGCTGGACGCGTCAGTAATTTTCAATATTAATCTCTGACCTAACGTATAAGGTTCAAAGACATTACTGCTTGATATGCAAATTTATGCCAGGTTCGAATCCCAACCCCCCGCACCAATCCTATTCTATCTAGAAGTTTCGGGGGTCTCAGCGATATGTACTGGCGGATATCGTTTTCCCGTTTGATCGTCATTGACGAATGGGAGAACTAGTCGCCGGGAAACAAAATATGGATTGTACGTGCCGAACTTTGGCACGGCTTCCCATCCAGAAACATTGGCAAAACTCGCTTTGGAATCAGAGAAGTCAGGGTGGGACGGCTTCTTTCTATGGAATCATCTCGTGGAATGGGACAAGCGGGTTCCGATTTACGATTCCTTCACAAGCTTAGTCGCAATTGCACTCAACACGACTCGCATTCGCGTTGGGACCACGGTCACCGCCTTGCCTAGGTTCAAACCTTGGGAAGTGGCCCGCCAGACAATCTCTCTTGATCATCTCTCACAAGGGCGCTTGACACTCGGCGTGGGGCTGGGCACCGAAGAAAGCTGTGACTATGAAAGGTTCGGAGAAAATGCTGACAACAAGACCCTCGCGGAGAAACTCGACGAATCCCTGGACATTATCACTGGTCTTTGGACGGGCAGACCCTTCAGCTACCAAGGCAAACACTACCGCCTACAGAAGACCAGCTTCATACCAACACCTGTTCAGAAGCCCAGGATACCGATCTGGGTGGGAGGATTCTGGCCAAGAAAAGCACCCATCAAACGCGCCGCGAAATGGGACGGAGTGATTCCTCTAAAACTTCCTGAAAAACTCCTCGAGCCAGAGGACCTTCGCGAGATAACGAGCTACCTCAGGAAGCGGAATATCACCAAGGCAAAGTTTGACTTTGTCAACATCGGATGGACTACAGGTACGAACCGAGACAGGGACAGGGAGAAGGTGGCTCCTTTCATTGAGGCGGGCATGACATGGTGGCTGGAGAGCCTATACACTAAACGGGACTCGCCGGAAAAGATGCGTAAACGAATCCGGCTGGGACCACCCAGAGCGCGAACGCAAAGGAGACAAACCTCCAGCCGAGGTTCAGGCTCGAAACATGCCTCTGTCTCAGAAATGAAGCATTTCCTAGACCGTCTCCGAGAGGAAGATGTCTAGAACAACAGACGAAACTGGATCTTCGTTGACCCGATAAGCTGGAACGGGTTAGCTTAATACTCCACTTCCGAGTCTATAGAATGCTGAGTAGTGTTGGAAGGTCAGAAGTTCAAGGCACGCTTCTCAACGAGACTACCTAACGGAGACTTTCTCGGCATCACAGTATGGCCAGGTAAGAGTGATCCTAACGCTGAGGTTCTGACTGTTCAAGTCCGTCGTCAGACGGGTCAGGATTGGGAAACCGTTGGAAAACTGGCAGTCTACCGAACATCTGATGGAAGATTCTCTCTGCTTCCTGAGAGGACCCAAGCAACTGGACCGCCTAAGGCAGAACCTATCGCACAATAACTCCAAGCTCACATTGGAAAAAAAGGAGGGACAATCGGAGCACTTGTTACCCCGGTTGCAACTATGGCTGGACTGGACAGCGGAAATCAGCGGCGGAATTTCTCGTAACGGTCACCGTCTTCGCTGCCTGAGCGGAGAGCACCGCTTGTTCTGATGTGTGACGGTGAAGACCTTCCAGGCGCCTCCATGGTAGTCTGTGCTCCCTGGAGCTACTGCAGCGATTCCGAGTTGGCCTGCAACGCCGTTTGTTACCTTGTAGAAGTTGTCACGGCCTTCATTGGGAAATGCGGAGACTGTAGTGGTTAGAGTTTTCATTTGATACAATTTCACCTCCCAGATCTTGGGGCCAACTAGCTCTGGGACTACTTTACGTGTTTAGCGAGATTACGCGCAAATTAGGTGCAATTTGCAGAAACGACCCATCCAATGATCCTTGACAAAGACACGTCTCCCCTAAGAGGGCTACAGGATCTTTTTCCGAACAGGCTGAATGAAAGAAAGAAGGGGAGGGTCCAGCGATCGGCGGATAGGTCGGTAGCGGATGTCCTCAGGTTCTGATGAAGACTGTGAAGCCGCTAACTTTTTTGTTGAAGTTGATCGCGTTTTGAACGGCCAGCGTAATTCCTTCGGATTGGCCGTGCGGTGCGCTTCCGAGTTCACAGTCTACATTGAGGATGGCGTTGTGCACTGGGGTTCCATTTACTTGCAGCTGAACTAGTAGTACCAACTGGCCTCCTTCGAGGCTCGAGGGGAGACCTTGGGGTACTGCGTTCCCGAATGAGTGGAAAGCCAGGAAGCTAAGCACAATCCACGTTCCAGCGGCCTTGGTCTCTCCGGAGAGAGCTTTGTGAACGAAGGTCCCGCCACCCGTTGCAGATGAGGAATGGAGGCTGAACGATCCCGCTCCGGCAATTTGTACGGTGTCGCCGTTTGATGCCATTGATACGTCGGGGCAGGCGTTGGACGCGAGTTCACAGAGACTACCTGAGCCGACCAGGAATTGATAGTTTCTCTGGCCGCTGTCAGCAGCTGCAGGGGACATGGAAAGCAGTGATAGAAGAGCAGTTGCAGCAATAGCGATTCCGAGAATCGAGATTTTCAAGAGTTTTCGCCCTTCTCTGAGAAGCAGTCGATTTAAGCACTTGCCCAGGAGAGGCTATCCCAGTCATTCCAGCTCTACCTTGGTAATCAATCCGGCAAGTTATCGGGTGGTTGTACGCAATAAGACCGCTATGCCAAGAACTTCCGCCAAGTTGATAGTTAGAAGGAAGGGGAGGAATCCTTCGGCGATGAGAGAAGCCATGGTGAGGAAGGAATAGACAGCGAGCACATTCTGGGCGAAGAGGATTGAAGCGAAGACAGTCAACCCTATGCTGAACTGCGCATGAGTATCTCGATATACCCGTAGATAGACCCCAATTAGAACCAGTAAGAGAACAGCGCTAACAGCGGAGCTGTACATACTGAGATCCATTAGTAAGGCCATTACTTCTTCACCCCCTGCTCAACCCTGACTTGTATTTGTCGCCATATCTCGTCAAAGATGAAGAGGTGAGCTTCCATTTCCGGCGATAGAAAGTAGAGCTTACCGTATCGTTCTCCGGCGGAAGATACGAGATGGTTCTTCTCAAGCGCTCTGATATGATGCTCCGCAACTCGATAGTGGACCTGGAGCGCCTCGGAGATCTTGTTGATATTGTAGGGCTCCCGACGCAACAGGTTGATGATCCGCCCACGGTTGGGTCCACCGCGGGACCCAGCCAGAACATACCATAGCAGGCGCTTCCAAGAAGTCTCAGAGCCGGGATACGAAACAGCCACGCCTGCGACACCCTAAGCGTTCGAAACCACCCTACGCATACCAAGAATAAGGCTTGGTCGCTTTAGATGTTATCCTCACGAGGCTCTCAATCGTTTCGGATCGTACTCTCTGGAGCCGCAGTCAATTCAGAATTAGATGGCTGTCTCCGAACTCGTGCCATAGATATCGCTGCTCAACTGCTTCATCATACGCCTCCTTCACTCGATCAATCCCAGCGATCGCACTTAGCATGGCCAAGTGACTCGTCACGGGATCATGCAACCCAGTCAGAAGACCGTCCACAATATGCACACCAGCTCCCGGATGGACATAGAGGCTGGTGCTTCCGGCACAGGCTCTGACCCCGTTTCCGATCCAGGCTGTCTCTAGGGCTCGAACTACTGTGGTCCCAACAGCTATCACACGATTCCCACGAGCATGCGCAGCATTCACGGCGTTTGCAATAGCAGGCGAGACCCTGAACCATTCCGGATACAATGCTTGATGCTCCACGGTTTCAGCCTCGATCTCAAGACTCGACACTCCAGTATGCAAAACGACCCCGGCAATCCCGATACCACGCCCGAGCAACGCATCCCGCAATCTAGCAGTGATCGGCCTAGCGGCACTCGGCATCTCCACACTCCCAGGAAATCTGGAGAACAAGGTCTGATACGTTTCGATAGGATAGGCTGGAGCGTAGCCGTAATGGATAGGCTCACCTATCCTCATCATCAATATGCTAGCTGGCTGAGCGAACCTGACGAGCCACAATCTTGGAATCCCTGGATAACGCATCAAAAGCTTGGCACTTGAACCGTCAACCATCAAATTCTCACCTTCCTCCAAAGCAATTGGACCTGGCTGTCCAGGGCTCCATCGCGGCTCTGTAACCCACAAGTATTCCGAAAATCTCGTCGAAAGATTCAATCGAATATTCCCAAATCTTCTCGACACTGCAGGCAGGCTCGCTGGAAGTGTCATGCTCTCGTTCACAACAAGCAAGTCCCCGGTACTCAACAAGTCCGGAAGCTTCCTGAACCTGTGATGACTATTCACTCCGTCAGGGGTTGAGACCATGAGGCGGACATCGTCGCGTGCAAGCCCGCGTAATTCTGGAGGGGAACTTGCAAAGAGATCGGTGGGACGCTCGAACAATAGTTCGTCACGTCTCATGCCGTGACCGGGACCTCCCATAATGTGCCCTGTGCACGATACCGCACTCCCGTGACGGATCGTGGGTCCTGATTGATCAGCCACGCCCAGAACGGTAAGCTAACCTCGGGCAGGGGACGGTCCGAGATATCCTCACCGGGGAAAGCATCCTGGTGCAACTGGGTTCGCATATCTCCCGGGTCCACGGAGACGACAAATACTCCAAGTGGCTTCAGCTCGGCAGCCAATGTTTTTGATAATAGATCCAGTGCTGCCTTGCTGGACCCATAGACTCCCCACCGCGGATAGCCCACCTGACTCGCATCACTCGTGACGTTCACAACCAATCCATGCGTCTGTCTTAATTGGGGAAGAGCTTGCTGAATCAGGGCTAATGGACTAACAAGATTTGTTTCTAGTGTTTGTCGGAATAATTCTAGTGACGCGTTGACCAGTTCAGGACGAGGGGTCTCGCCCAAGTCAGAAGCATTGTTGACTAGCAAAGAGACCCCTCCGATATTCAGTGTCTCTTCCAGTAGGCGTGTTCTATGAGTGGGATCATTGACGTCACCGGCAATCGCGACAACTTTCACATTGGCCTGTTCGGCGGACGCGGCTACCTCGTCAAGTTCTGATCTTGTTCGGGATGTGATTACTAGATCGTATCCTTGTCCCGCAAGGAAGATGGTTAGGACTCTTCCTAAGCCGCGTCCTGCGCCCGTGACGAGTGCGATATTGCTTGTCAGCCTGATTGTGGCCTCTTTTTCGGTGTGATCAAGAATCGGCAGACGTTGGCGCCGGCAACTACTCGATGAGTTGTTTCGACGTTCGCATCCAGGACTTTTTTGAACATTTCATTCTCGACCTGGCATGCTTCCCAGTAGTCCTCAGCGATGGCTATGATTGGACAATTGTGTTCGAGTATCTCGTACTTGCTGGGTCCGGCCTTCTTCTCCTCGGCCATGTACCCTTCCTGATCCCGGAGTACTGTCAACTGTTCGACTCGCCCTGCGAGACTGTCCGCGTCCACCTTCTCCTTGTAACCAACAAGGGTCTCGGTCTGTCTGCGACGCAAAGCTTCTTCCACGCCTTTCCGTCCGAGCTTCTCCTCGATGTATGCCAAGGCAGCGCATGTGACGCCAGCGTATGCGCGTGGAAAGAGTCCTGCTGCTTTGGGGGCGAGTTGTAGGCCGAGGCGTGGTCGACCTTTCGATCCTCTCAGGGTGATTCGTTGGACGAGTCCATGGTTCTCTAGTTCCCGGACGTGTTTGTGCACGGCCATCTTGGAAATGTGGAGATGTTCGGCAAGGCTTTGGAGATCTGTCTGACCTTCACGTTTGAGCATGAGTAGGATCTCTCGTTTTGTCGAGCCGTAAACAGACTGACCGATTATTGGCTGGGTTGGAGCCTCGCTGTCTGTCATCATGAGGGTTCTAGCGAGCCTAGCTTATTTCAACTTGTGGGTTTACAAAGTTTCGAAAACAACTGTTCCAGACTCGTAATCCGCGATAGCCTAGAGGATCATGGCAGATAACAGTCCACGGGACGTGTAGTAGAGACTCCTATCCCAAATATGGCATAACTTGGAGATTGCAATCCCTCGAATCTGTATCCGACCGTTCCATCGCCTCCCTTGGAGCAAGGAACGACGATAGGAATCATTGGTGCAAGAAAAAACGCTAGCCCAATGATCGAAATGATAGAAACAACAGAGCGCCGTTCCATCGTCTTGGACCTCCCTTAGCTAGGACATACGGTTGAGACGTTCAAGAGGTCGATTGTTTCTCTCTTGAGAAAGATACATTCTCAATCCGAGTCCGGTCATGAAGACTCCAACGAGAACTAATGGCAACTGGACGACCAATTGTTTCTGAAGAGCTGAGACGAAATTTCCATAGACGAACATGCTGACCATCAATGTGAGCAGGATAAGGAATCCTACAGAGTAGAGGATTCCACCCATGATCTCTCGTCCCTTGACCATGTACATTGGAATGGATAATCTAGCGCCTGCAAGTGTGAACAGCACACCCAGGAAGGCCAATAACAATCCCGGCCCGGATTCAAAGTATGCGTATGGCGTTGCTATGAACGCTAGGAATCCTACCAATGTCAATACTCCGCCGTAACGGGAAACGAAGGAGAGAACGGCTCCGGCGAGAATCCAGTAAAATGTCACCATGTATAATCCGCCGGGTTGAAGTGTGATCGCATAGATGCCGTTGAAGGTTAGCCAAGGCAATTGTAGCGACAATAATGTGAGACTGCCTCCGATGATGTTGTAGAGGACACGGGAGCTTATGGGAGGAGTCTGGATGATGAGGTTGACTTCTTCATTCAAAGAATAGTTCTCCAGTGACTGCTCTTCTTCTCGCCCATCGCCGGACCAGAACTGAGAATGCCAGTGAAGGGAGAAGGATGAGGAAGAGAATAGCTAGGATTGAGATGCTTGGGAAGGGGTTGATGGTTGAAGCGGCGGGTCCAGCGACGATAGGGCTTTTCTCGGCTAGGATGTAACCCTGGCCGTTGCAGTTTGAGCAGGTGTTCGTTGTTGGCGAATAGTCTGGTCCCGGGAACAAGGCGGCAGGCAACAGTATCAGGATCAAGCCGCAGAGTATTCCCAGTGAAAGTCGCAGCATGATTCTTCGCGAGTTCCTCAAGGATTAACCTCCTGTCTGGCTCCCGTCGATCTTTCTCCTTGACGATAATAATGGACGTCCAAGAGGATAATCCCATGTGTTAGAACGGTTTGTCCAGTGATCAGAACGGTCTCATCCTCCAAACCCGAAAGGTCTCATTCCAGGATACGACTACTGCGGCAATGCCTAAGACGAACGCCATGATATTGTGAGCAGAGAAGTTCGGGGCAAAGACGATCGGATAGAGGACGAGCATGACGGTGAACATTGTCGAGTAGAAGAGAAAGCGAGGCAATTGGAAGCCCATGACCCCTACAAAGTTTTGTAGGATTCCAACCTTCACCTGGTTGACCAGGTTATATTCGCCGGTTCCATCCTTCTCCAATAGACCTAGACCCTTCAATTTTTCGAGATGATGTGAGGCGACGGACGGGCTGCTCAGCCCCATGGCCCTCTGGATTGACCGGACGCCAATGCTCTCATTCTTGTCGAGACCGAGAATGTGCCAGTAGATTCGGAGAGTCATCCCTTTGAGCTCCGACTCGATGATTCGTTCCTTCTGTTTTTCCTCCTGCAATAGAAATCAGCCTAGAGACTACTGGGTGTGTCGTTCAATTCAATCTTGCCCTTTTCACAGGAGCGATAGAAAACTCGTCAGGCTTTCTGAGACGTTCAAGTTATGGATCGAGCGTGAAACTAGGCTGTTCTGAAGACTGGACAGGAATGTTCGACGTACTGGACATCATGTCCTAATCAGTGGGATTAAGCTCGCCGTCCAACATACTATGGGGATATCGAGGCGAGAATTTTGATGCGTCCAGCTGCGAGAATGGGACTCCTTATCGTTTTGACTATTGGCGGGATTCTTCCGGTGGCAACGTTTCTCACGGTTCCTTCGGCTCATGGGATGGTCAGGTTCAACTCTTACCTAGAGTTGCAAAGATTCCTGTTGCTAGAGAGTAGCTGTCGTTATGATTACGGCACCAGTTCGGGCTGGGTTCTCCCGGAAACATCCAGAGCCTTGCCCGCTGCACTTTCCACTGGTTACGCAGCGAGCAGTGCAGATTCTGCGCCTGTGAATGCTGTCCCCTCCCATTCGGAAACCAACAACCAGGTTTCTGGGGTCGACGAGCTTGACACTGTCAAATCGGATGGACAATACATCTACACTGTGACGAACAATACGGTTGCAATTGTGGACGCTTATCCGGTGAATAATGCCCAACTGGTTTCAAGAATATCGGTGGGAAACCAGTCTATTGACGGGATCTTTGTGAGCGGTAGGCGGTTGTCTATTGTGACTGAGGCGCCGAGAAACTTCTACTATGGATACGCCAGCTGTGGAGGACCTTTGATTTTCGCGCCATCATCTCAAGCCGGGATGGTTCCTCAATGCATGGGCTGCTACAATCGTTGGGTGCCGGAACAGAACACTTCGGTGATCGTCTACGATCTCACCAACCATTACGGTCCAACGTTGCAGACAACGCTTACAGTCAACGGGACATTTGTTGGGTCTCGTCGCATCGGCGACATGGTGTATCTAGTATCTAGTGGGCCTGCAAGATACAATGATACCTTGCCGGCGATGGTTCTCAACGGCCAAAGGACTGAGATCCCGGTCACGCAAATCTATCACTCGGATGTCGGTGACAAGGCGTTCAGTTACACGACTGTCGTCGCGCTGAACATGATCCAGGATAATGCTAGTCCGATAGTGCAGTCGTATCTTCTCGGGACGAGCAGCACAATCTATGTTTCTCTGACAAATATTTTCCTGACTCAGCCTGTGTGGGACGGTAGCGGCGAGACGGTGATCCATCGGGTCAGCATAATGGACTCCAAGATCAACTATGAAGCAAGTGGAATAGTTCCGGGCCATGTGTTGAACCAGTTTTCAATGGACGAGGACAACGGCCACTTCCGAGTGGTCACCTCGAACAATGGCTTCAGCGTCAGTATGGTAACAAGCGTGTACGTCTTGGACATGTCGATGAAGATCATCGGTGCATTGGATGGCATATCGCCGGGCGAGACCTTCCATGCGGCTCGGTTCATGGGTGACAGAGCTTACCTAGTGACTTTCAAGAGAACGGATCCATTGTTCGTGATCGATCTCAAAGATCCTGCCAAGCCTACTCTATTAGGCCAATTGAACGTGACGGGCGTCTCGGATTATCTGCAACCCTATGATGGTTCTCATCTTATCGGGATCGGGAAGTCAGCTCAGGATGTGGCATGGGAGAACGCGGCCCTCTTCCTGGGTCTGAAGCTCTCCTTGTTCGACGTCACTGATCCCCACAAGCCCGTGGACCTCAGCGACTTCACAATCGGCGAGAGGGGAACAAATTCCCCTGCTCTTACAGATCAGAAGGCCGTCTTGTTCGAGAAATCTCTCAATCTCCTCGTGATTCCGATTGAGGTTTGGGGACAACCGCCGGCTAGTGGATCGTATGGAGGATACTATCCCTATTCACAAGCCATTTCTCAGGGAGCCTATGTGTTTCATGTGAGTCCCGAGAATGGGATCGTCTTCATAGGTGCCATCAGTCACTTTCCAGATCAAGTCCCGGTCAACCTCGCGGTATCTGCGTACTATGTGACAAGGTCATTGTACATCGGTAATGTTCTGTACACGATCTCCGGCGCCATGGTCAAAATGAACAACTTGACAGACTTATCATCACTCGGCTCGATCGATCTCGTATAGTCTCCTGCCATTCGAGCAATCCTTCATTCTACCCTTCGATTCTCCGGGAGGCATAATTTGTATGGAATTGGTGAATGATTCTGGCGATCCGTTAAGAGTCCAAAACCTTGCCAGACCTGTCCCCGTATGAGCACTACTGCAACAACGAGTAGGATGGCGAGCTGATCTGTCCGCAAGACATTGATCGTTGCCACGATCCTGTCGATAATTCTCGGTGGCCTAGGCGGGCTCGGGGCTGGGACGCTAGCACGTCAACTTGCCAGTACGTCACCTCAGAATAGGGAGATCTTCCTATTCCCGGTCGAGTTGCCTTTCAACGACACCGTGGCAGGGATTCCACATTACGTATTCAACCCGAGCATGATAGTCGTCAACAAGGGCGATACGGTTCTGATTCACTTCTACCAGTATACGGACGAGCATCACAGCTTCACACTAGCAGCCCCATATTCAAAGAATGTTACACTGCCGGCAGCTACACCACTAGGGAATCCAACTAGTATTCCCAAGATGGACATCAGCTTCGTCGTTGATACTACTGGCCTCTTCGTGTATCATTGCCAATTTCATCCGCCAACAATGACTGGGACGTTGCAAATAGTCGGCTAGGACCTTATCGGAAGTCTTTTCTAGGTTCTACTGTCTGATTGAGTTTCCATGCCTCACTATGTAGCGTTGCTTAATTGGACGGAGCAGGGCATTCGCAGTGTGAAGGAAACTGTGAAGCGTGCTGAGAATGCGAAGGCTATGGCGCGGAAGATGGGCGGAAAACTTGATGTTTGGTACACCATGGGCAAGTATGACAGTGTCAGCATCATTGAGATGC
>WNEQ01001603.1_pt1 | contig 11940 bp, 8 predicted proteins | sample 5399971 | NCBI WGS metagenome assembly WNEQ01 (sample SAMN13153330, study PRJNA577476) | soil metagenome | isolation source: 20 cm grassland meadow soil 2 days after 1st rain plot 5 | place: USA:California | collected 2015-09-18
CGTGATCGTGGGCGGAGGCTTCGGCGGCTTGGCCGCCGCAAAGGCGCTCCGCAAGACCAACGCCCAGGTGATTCTCATCGACCGGCAGAATCACCACCTGTTCCAGCCGCTGCTGTACCAGGTCGCGACGTCCGTCCTCAGCCCGGGGCAGATCGCCTCGCCGATTCGCGGGATTCTGAGGAAGCAGCGCAACACCACGGTGCTCCTTGGGGAAGTGACCCGTGTCGACAGCGATCGGCGACGCGTGTTCGTCGACTCGGTGGACCGCGAGGGTGTTGCCGTCGAGTACGACTATCTTATTCTCGCGACCGGCGCGAGCCACAGTTACTTCGGCCACGACGAATTCGAACAGTTTGCGCCTGGGCTCAAGAGCCTCGCCGACGCGGTCTCGATCCGAAACCGAATCCTACGAGCCTTCGAGCAGGCAGAGGCGGAGGAAGATCCGCAGAGTCACCGCGATCTGTTGACCTTCGTGCTCGTGGGCGCCGGCCCCACGGGCGTCGAGATGGCCAGCGCGCTGGCCGACCTCGTGCGCAGGGCGCTGCGATCGGAGTTTCGGCGAATCGATCCCACGTCGGCACGGATCGTCCTCATCGACATGGGGAACCGTGTGCTCGCAACGTTTGCGGAGAAATTGTCGGCGGCGGCGAGGCGTCGGCTCGAGAAGCTCGGCGTCGAGGTTCGGCTCGATCACGGTGTTGAGCATATCGACGCCGACGGCGTCATCGTGGCCGGCGAGCGCATCGCCAGCAAGACCGTGATCTGGACCGCGGGGGTGGCGCCCTCGCCAGCCGGCAAGTGGCTCAAGGCGGCGACGGATCGCGCCGGCCGCGTCCGCGTCCAGCCAGATCTCACCGTGACCGGGCATCCGGAGATCTTCGTGATCGGTGACACGGCGTCGCTCGATCGGGACGGGCATCCGCTGCCCGGCGTGGCGCAGGTCGCGATGCAGCAGGGACGCTATGCGGGGACGCTGATTCACCGACGTATCGGCGCGAAACCCGTGCCGCCTCCGTTCCGCTACTTCGACAAGGGCAACATGGCGGTGGTCGGCAAGGGCTTCGCCGTGCTGCAGAGCGGCAGGCTGGGCCTCAGCGGCTTTCTCGCATGGATGGCATGGGCGGCGGTGCATCTTGAATTCCTGGGGCAATCCAGTCTCCGCGTCAGTGTCTTCGTGCAGTGGGTGTGGACGTATCTGACCGGGCAGCGGGGCTCTCGCCTGATCGTGAATCACTATGCATCGACAAAGCACGACGCGCGCTCGTGAGCACGTCGAGGAGCAGCCTGTCAGGCAGGTTCGCGCACGTCAATCTGCCCGCACAAGTCCTTTTTCGAGGACCGAATCCCGCGGGCAGGAGCGGCCGTCTCAAGGTCTGTCGGGAAGCCGCCGGAATCTGTGTACTCGTGTCGGAGAGGAGAGGGTGATGAGCGGATCACGATGGTGGGTCCTTGCGCTTGGCATCGCGATGGCGATCGCCGGGTGTGTCAGCGTGTCGACCACGGAGACCGTTGCAGACGGATCGGCCCTCCCCGAATCGTCCCTGTCCCCGTCCCCGACCTCCGAAGGAGCCGAAAAGGCGATAGGTGAGGAGACCGTCGTTGAGGATTACGACCCGTGGGCGCCCTTCAATACGGCGATATTCTCCTTCAACCGCAAGGTTGATCGCTACGTGTTGAAGCCGGTCGCGAAGGCGTGGGACAAGATCGTGCCAGACCCGGTGGAGCGGAGCCTCAAGAGGGCCTTCGATAACCTCAGCATGCCGCGTCGCTTGGTGAATAACCTCTTCCAGCTCAAGCTCAAAGGCGCCGGTCAAGAACTGGCTCGGTTCGGCCTCAACTCGACCCTCGGGCTCGCGGGGTTGTTCGACGTCGCCAAAGTTTTCGGTGTCGAAGCGAGCGAGGCGGACACTGGCCAGACCCTGGGCCGCTATGGCGTGAGGCCCGGGCCGTACCTGATTTTACCGTTTCTGCCTCCTCTGACGGCCCGCGATGGAATCGGCTTCGTCGTGGATACAGCGCTCAATCCGTTCAACTACGTCATCTTCCCCTTCGCCGCCCTAGCGGGCACAGCGGTCGGGAAGCGCGTCGACGAGCGGGCGCTCAACCTCGATCTGTACGAGAACGTCGAGGAAAGCACCGTCGACCTCTACAGCGCAGTCCGGAATGGGTATCTGCAACAGCGGCAGAAGATGATCGACGATCTCCGACTGGAGATCCGCTGATGAAACCTGGCTGCCGTGCCTGCCTCGTGCTCGCGAGCGCCCTCGCCCTCGTGCTGCTGACCGGTCCGGGCGCCACTGCCGGGCCGCCAACCGATCAACTGCGGGAGTCCATTGATCGGGCCCTCAAGGCTCTGGCGGATCCAGACCTCCGAAAGGACATCAGAACCAGGGAGCGGCGGGCCGCCCTCCGCGGGATCGCGAACGAGGCGTTCGACTTTGAAGAGATGACGAAGCGTGCTCTGGCGCGGCACTGGCACGGACGCACGCCGGCCGAGCAGAAGGAATTCGTCCAACTGTTCGCCGACCTCATGGAGCGCTCGTACGTGTCCACGCTCGAGCTGTACGCCGGCGAGAAGATCCGCTACGCCGGCGAGTCGGTCGAGGGTGAGCAGGCGACCGTGCGCACCAAGATCGTCACCAAGCAGGGCACGGAGGTTCCCGTCGACTACCGAATGCACTGGCGCGGCGACTGCTGGCTCGTCTATGACGTCGTCATCGAGGGGATCAGCCTCGTCGCCAACTACCGATCGCAATTCAATGCGATCATTCAGACGTCGACGTATCAGGAGCTCGTAGCGCGGATGAAGACGAAAGTGGTTTCGGTCGCCGAGGGCACGAAAGAGAAAGGGGCCGCGCTCAAGCCCTGAGCCGTTCAATTCATGATGAAGCGACGACACCCAGTCCGACGGCGCCGGAGCACTTGCTCACGATGCCGAGCCGGTGATTCGCGCGGCCGGGTGCCAATCGGCTGGCGGGCGATAGCCCGTTAGCATCTCCAGGTTGGCGCGCGGAATCGAATCGCGTGGACGCTTCGAAGATGCGCCTTCCCACTCAGCCACTTGGGACGTCGCGGCGCCTTCCTCGCGCTCGGCACGGCAGTTGCTGATCGACCACAGTAGTCGAAAGCAATGCGCAAATCCAACGACGCCATCCTCGTTCTGAACGCCGGCTCCTCGAGCATCAAGCTGTCCGTCTTCGCCGAGCGTGTCGGTGAGCTCGCGCTTGAGTTGCGGGGGGAGGTCGAGGGTCTGTACACTGCGCCGCGCTTCCTGGCGCACGACCCAGCGGGCCGCGTCGTAGCCGAGAAGTCATGGGGCGGAACGACGCTGGGTCACGATGGCGCGGTCGACTATCTCAGTGACTTCCTGAAGCACCACCTCGCAGATCACCGGCTGGTGGCGGTCGGCCACCGGGTCGTCCACGGCGGTCTGGAGTACACGGCTCCGGTTCGGGTCGATGCCGCGACCCTCAAGGCTCTCGAGCGTTTCATCCCACTCGCGCCGCTGCACCAGCCGCATAACTTAGCGCCGATCGCACTCCTGCTCGAGCGCACGCCGGAGCTGCCACAAGTCGCCTGCTTCGACACGTCGTTCCACCGGACGAATCCAGACATCGCCCAGCGATTCGCGCTCCCGGCAGAGCTCCACGACGCCGGCGTCCAGCGTTACGGGTTCCACGGCCTGTCATACGAGTACATCGCCTCCGAGCTTCCGCGCATGGATGCGAAGGCGGCTTCGGCCAAGACGATCGTGCTGCACCTCGGCAACGGGTCGAGCATGTGCGCCATGGAGGCGGGGCGGAGCATGGCAACGACGATGGGATTCACGGCGGCCGACGGACTGCCGATGGGCACGCGCTGCGGCGCGGTGGATCCGGGCGTGATCTTGTATCTGATGGACGAGCACAAAATGGATGCTCGCGCCATTGAGCGACTGATCTACAGCGAGTCGGGGCTCCTCGGTATATCGGGCATCTCCAGCGACATGCGGACACTGCTGGCGAGCGCCGAGCCGTCAGCGAGGCTCGCGATCGACGTCTATGTGTACCGCATCGGGCGCGAGCTCGGCTCGCTCGCCGCTGCACTCGGCGGACTCGACTCGATCGTGTTCACCGGTGGAATTGGCGAGAACGCGCCGGCGATCCGCGAGCGAGTGTGCCACGACGCGGCGTGGCTCGGAATCGAGCTCGACGCGGCGGCCAACCTGCGGGGCAGGCCGCGGATCACCGCGGGCCCTAGCCGCGTGAGCGCGTGGGTGATCCCGACCAACGAGGAGCTCATGATCGCGCGCCACACGCAAGACGTGCTGGGACGCAAGTGAGAGGACTCATTTCGATGGTTACCTCGTGATGGCCAACGGCCGGCTGCGGGCGCTCGCCGGCGGAGACGCACGCTTCGGCGGGCTGTACGAGCTCCTCGGAGTCGTTCGCGACTACGACTCCGACCGCCTGGTCGTGCGGTTCGCGGTGGTGCAGCGCGAACGCATGGTCGCATGGTGAGCGCGATCGCCTTGATCGTGGCTCGGACAACGGAGGAGGGGTCATGACGGAGCTGATGACTCAGACGCGGCCGACGATGGGCGGCGATGTGGTGGCAGCCGGGCGGCTGTCGAGCGAAGAGCTTCGCAGGATAGACGCCTACTGGCGAGCGTGCACGTACCTGGCGGCCGGCATGATTTACCTCCGCGAGAACCCGCTGCTCCGGAAGCCGTTGAAGCCGGAGCACGTCAAGCAGCGGCTCCTGGGGCACTGGGGCACGAGCCCCGGCCTGAGCTTCGCCTACGTTCATCTCAATCGTCTGATCAACAAGTACGACCTCGACGCCGTCTTCCTCGCCGGCCCCGGCCACGGCGCGCCGGGTGTGCTGGCGCCGGCGTATCTCGAAGGCACGTACTCGGAGGTGTACCCGAACAAGGGCGAGGACGAAGAGGGGATGCGCGAGTTCTTCAAAGAATTCTCGTTCCCTGGCGGCATCGGCAGCCACTGCACGCCCGAGACTCCGGGCTCCATCCACGAAGGCGGCGAGCTCGGCTACAGCATTTCCCACGCGTTCGGCGTCGCCTTCGACAATCCCGATCTGCTGGTCGCGGTGGTGGTGGGCGATGGCGAAGCTGAGACGGGACCGCTGGCCACCTCCTGGCATTCCAACAAGTTCCTGAACCCGATCCGCGACGGCGCGGTGCTGCCGATTCTGCATCTCAACGGCTACAAGATCAACAACCCCACACTGCTTTCGCGAATTCCGCGGGAGGAGCTGGCGGATTTGTTCAAGGGCTACGGGTGGACGCCCTATTTCGTGGAGGGCGACGAGCCCGAGCGCATGCACCAGAAGATGGCCGCCACCCTGGAGGACTGCGTGCTGGAGATCCGGCGGATCCAGCAGGAGGCGCGCGCGAGCGGCACGGCCAGCCGCGCCCACTGGCCGATGATCGTGCTGCGCTCGCCCAAGGGCTGGACCGGCCCGAAGAGCGCGAACGGTCACAAGGTGGAGGGCTTCTGGCGGGCCCACCAGGTGCCGCTGGCAGGGATGCACGAGGATCCGGCCCACCTGAAGCAGCTCAAAGACTGGCTGCGTAGCTATCGGCCCGACGAGTTGTTCGACGACACGGGACGGCTGATCCCGGAACTGAAGGCCCTCGCTCCCAAAGGGACGCGACGCATGAGTGCGAACCCTCGCGCCAATGGAGGGCTGGTGCGTAAGGCCCTTCGCATGCCGGACTTCCGGGACTACGCCATCAAGGTCGACAAGCCGGGGCAGGCCAGCGCCGAGAACACGCGGCCCCTGGGCCGCTTCCTGCGCGACATCACGCGCCAGAACATGACGAACTTCCGCGTCTTCGGCCCGGACGAGACCACGTCCAACAAGCTCGATGCGATCTACGAAGTGAGTAAGAAGCTGTGGCTCGCCGACTACCTGCCGGAGGACGCCGACGGCGGCGAGCTGTCGCCGGACGGCCGCGTGCTGGAGATGCTTTCCGAGCACACGCTCGAGGGCTGGTACGAAGGGTATCTCCTCAGCGGCCGGCACGGCTTCCTCTCGACGTACGAGGCCTTCGCTCACGTCATCGACTCGATGTTCAACCAGCACGCCAAGTGGCTGGCCATCGCCCGCGAGCTGTCCTGGCGTGCGCCGGTGTCCTCGCTCAATCTGCTCATCACCTCGACGGTGTGGCGCCAGGACCACAACGGCTTCACGCACCAGGATCCTGGATTCATCGACCTGGTCTTGAACAAGAGCCCCAATGTGTGTCGCGTCTACCTGCCGCCGGATGCAAATTCTCTGCTCTGCGTGGCCGACCACTGCCTCAGGAGCACCAACTACATCAACGTGATCGTCTCGGACAAGCAGAAGCACCTGCAGTACATGACCATGGAGCAGGCGATCGAACACTGCACGAAGGGCCTCAGCATCTGGCCGCAGGCGAGCAACGACCAGGGCTCGGAGCCGGATGTGGTGATGGCCAGTGCCGGCGACATCCCGACCAAGGAGGCGCTCGCGGCGATCGTGATGCTGCGGGAGAACTTCCCCGATCTGAAGATTCGCTTCATCAACGTCGTCGACCTGTTGAAGCTCACGCCCTCCAGCGAGCACCCGCACGGCCTGTCGGACCGGGACTTCGACAGCCTGTTCACCGTGGACAAGCCCATCATCTTCAACTTCCACGGGTATCCCTGGCTGATCCATCGGCTGACCTACCGGCGCACCAATCACAAAAACCTGCACGTGCGCGGCTACAAGGAGAAGGGCAACATCAACACGCCGCTCGATCTCGCCATTCGTAACCAGATCGATCGGTTCAGCCTCGCGATCGACGTCATCGATCGTGTACCGCGCTTGCAAATCGCCGGCGCGCACGCGAAGGAAAAGCTACGTAATATGCAGATCGACTGTCAGAACTACGCCTACGAGCACGGCGTCGATAAGCCCGAGATCGATCAGTGGACCTGGCCATGAGCGACCTGCTTCCGGTCGTGTACCTGGCCAGGCACGGTGAGACGGCCTGGACCATCTCTCGTCAGCACACGGGAGTGACCGACCTTCCGCTGACCGCCCAGGGTGAAGCCGAGGCGCTTCGGCTCGGAGAACGGCTCGAGCGATTGACGTTCGCCGCGGTGCTCACGAGCCCCTTACGGCGCGCAGTCCGAACGTGCGAGATGGCGGGCTTCGGCTCTGCGGCCGACGTCGAGCCCGATCTCGTGGAATGGAACTATGGCGTGTATGAAGGTCGCACCAGCGCCGAGATTCACGCCGAGCGCCCGGACTGGCAGTTGTTCCGCGACGGCTGCCCGGGCGGGGAGTCGCCGGACCAGGTGGGAGCGCGGGCCGACCGGGTGGTACGCCGGGTGCGAGCCATCGAGGGGAACGTGCTGCTCTTTTCGAGCGGACACTTTCTCCGAGTGTTCGCCGCGCGTTGGCTCGGGCTCGAGCCGGGGGCGGGCAGGTACTTCGTGCTCGGAACAGCCAGCCTCAGTGCGGTGGGGTACGAACATGACCGCTCGGAGCCGGTGATCCGCTTCTGGGACGAGACGCCTCAGGAGGGGCGCAGCGGCCCAGCGCAGGTGCGGGGACACCGGGAGAACGCACGGCGATGAGCGAAAAAGAAACGGCGGCTCCTCGAGCAGTAAGCGCCTCAGAGACGATGGCGGCGCTGCGCCGGCAATACGGATGCGGTCCGGTGGACCTCACAGGTACCGCTCATGCGCTCTACGAGCGGCACCTCCTCTTCGACAACGTCGCCGATCCCGCGGTCGCCGACGCCCGTGAGCGGTACGAGGCCCTGGCGCGCTCCGTCCGGGACGTCCTCTCGCAGCGCTGGGTCCGCACGGAGCAGACCTACGAGCGCGCGAACCCCAAGCGCGTCTACTACCTCTCGATGGAATTTCTGATCGGCCGCTCGCTGACCAACAACATCACGAATCTGCTGCTCAGTCCCCTCGTGAGCGAAGCCGTCAAGCAGGAGTCCCTCGACTGGCTCGGCTTGCTCGAAGAAGAACCCGACGCCGGGCTGGGAAATGGCGGGCTCGGACGTCTGGCCGCATGTTTTCTCGACTCGATGGCGACCATGCAGTTGCCGGCGATGGGGTACGGGCTCCGGTACGAATACGGGATGTTCCGACAGTCCATCGAGGCCGGCTGGCAACACGAGCAGTCCGACAACTGGCTTCGCCGCCCCGACCCGTGGGAGGTGGTCCGCCCGGAAGAGAAGGTCGAGATCAGGATGAACCACTCGATCGAGGTGCGGGATGGGACGCTGCGCGCGGTCCCCGGCCGGCCGTTCACCTTGCTCGGTATTCCGTACGATCGGCCCGTGGTGGGCTATGGCGGCAAGACGATCAACACGCTCCGGCTCTGGGCGGCGGCCGCCTCCGATGAGTTCGATTTCCAGACGTTCAGTCATGGCGAGTTCGTCAGCGCCCTAGCGAAGTCGCTCGCCGCCAAGTCGCTCACGCGGGTTCTCTATCCCGACGACTCCACGACCCAGGGGCAAGAGCTGCGGTTCGTGCAGGAGTACTTTCTCGTCGCCTGCTCGCTGGCGGATCTGATCCAACGATTCCGCCGCGGCAACTCCGACTGGAGCGCGCTTCCCGAAAAGGTCGCCATCCAGCTCAACGATACTCACCCGGCCCTCGCCGTCCCCGAACTGATGCGGATCTTGCTCGACGACGCGCACCTCGGATGGGATCAGGCCTGGGACCTCACCCAACGGACGCTGGCGTACACGAACCACACGCTGCTGCCCGAGGCTCTCGAAAAATGGCCCCTCGCGTGGTTCGAGCTGCTGCTGCCTCGCCATCTGGAGATCATCTTGGAGATCAACCGCCGATTGCTCGATGCGGTGCGACGCGGCTTCCCCGGCGAAGATGACCGTGTCGTGCGCACGAGCCTGATCGAGGAGGGTCCGAGCAAACACGTGCGCATGGCCAACCTGGCCATCGTGGGCTCGCACAGCACGAACGGCGTGGCGGCGATCCACTCCGCGCTCCTGCGCTCGACCACGGTGAAGGACCTGGCCGAGATGTTCCCCGAGCGCTTCAGCAACAAGACCAACGGGGTCACGCCGCGGCGCTGGATGTTGCTGGCGAACCCGGCGCTGGCGGGTCTCATCTCCGAGGCCATCGGCGACGGCTGGATGACCGATCTCGGCCAGCTGGCGAGACTCAGATCGCTCGCCGACGATCGGGGCTTCCGCGACGCGGTACGCGCGGCCAAGCGGTCGGCCAAGTCGGCCTTCGCACAATGGCTGCGATCGACCTCGGGGCAGACGGTGGATCCGGACACCATCTTCGACAGCCAGGTCAAGCGCATCCACGAATACAAGCGGCAGCTCCTCAATGCGTTGCGCATCGTCGTGCTCTACAACCGCTTGCGGGAGAACCCGACGCTCGAGATGACGCCGCGAACCTTCCTGTTCGCGGGCAAGGCGGCGCCGGCCTACCACCTGGCGAAGCTGATCATCAAATTCTTGAACAACCTCGCCGAGACCATCGACGCCGATCCGATCACACGGGGTCGGCTCAAGGTCCTGTTCCTGCCCGAGTACAACGTGTCGCTGGCCGAGCGGCTGATCCCCGCCACGGATGTTTCCAACCAGATCTCGACCGCCGGCTACGAGGCCAGCGGCACGAGCAACATGAAGTTCATGATGAACGGTGCCTTGACGATCGGCACGCGCGACGGCGCGACGATCGAGATGGCGCAAGAGGCCGGGGAGGAGAACTTCTTCCTCTTCGGGTTGACCGCGGAGCAGGTCGCCGGCAGCCGAGGCTGGTACAACCCGCGCTGGCACTACGACCACCAGCCCGAGACGCGCGCGGCGCTGGACCTGATCTTCTCCGACCACTTCAGCCGCAACGAGCCGGGCATCTTCGCGCCGCTGCGCGACACCCTGCTCACTCGCGGCGACTACTATATGCACCTCGCGGACCTCGTGTCCTATCTGGAAGCCGACGAGAGGCTCTGCGCGCTGTACGTGGACCGGGACGCGTGGGCGCGCACGGCCATCCTGAACGTGGCCAGCTCCGGAAAGTTCTCGAGCGATCGCACCATCGCCGAGTACGCGGCCGACATCTGGCACGTCACGCCGTGCCCGGTGGCGTGATGGAGCCCGCGATGATCCACGACATGAAGGAGGCGGCCTCGATTTCGCCGCTGGCCGGCAAGCCGGCCCCGAAGTCCCTGTTGGTCGACCTGGTCCGGCTCGAGCGAGAGTACTACGAGCGGAAGCCCGATGTGGGCGACCCGACGCAGCTCGTCAGCTTTGGCACGAGCGGCCATCGTGGCTCACCCTTCCGCGGCTCGTTCACCGAGGCCCACATCACGGCGATCACGCAGGCTATCTGCGACTATCGCCGCGGTCAGAGGATCGACGGCCCGCTCTACATGGGCAAGGACACGCACGCCCTGTCCGAGCCAGCCCAGCGCACCGCCCTCGAAGTGCTGGCGGCGAACAGCGTCGAGACCATCATCCAGCGCGACGCCGGCGTCACGCCGACGCCCGTCATCTCGTGGGCCATCCTCACGTACAACCGCGGCCGCCAAGCGCACCTCGCGGACGGGATCGTGGTCACGCCCTCGCACAACCCGCCGGAGGACGCAGGCTTCAAGTACAACCCGCCCAACGGCGGACCGGCCGACATCGACGTGACCGAGTGGGTTCAGAACCGGGCCAACGAGCTGCTGCGGGCCGGCAGCGCCGGCGTCAAGCGGGTGCCGTTCGCGACCGCCATCAAGGCGGGGAGCACACACCAGGATGACTTCGTCCTGCCGTACGTCCAGGATCTGAGGAACGTCGTGGACATGGACGCCATCCGGGGCGCTGGCCTCGAGCTGGGCGTGGATCCCCTCGGCGGAGCGGCGAGGCCATACTGGGAGCCCATCAATTCTGTCTACAAGACGAACATCACCGTCGTCAATCCGGTGATCGACCCCACATTCTCGTTCATGACGGTGGATCACGACGGCAAGATCCGCATGGACCCCTCGAGCCCGTACGCCATGGCGCGGCTCGTCGAGCTGAAAGATCGGTTCCGCGTCGCTTTCGCCAACGATCCGGACTCGGATCGGCACGGCATCGTGACGCGCTCCGCGGGGCTGATGAACCCCAACCACTACCTGGCGGTGGCCATCCGGTACTTGCTTACCCATCGCCCCCACTGGCCGGCGCACGCCGCCGTCGGCAAGACGCTGGTCAGCAGCAGCCTCATCGATCGCGTGGTCGAGAAGCTCGGCCGCCGGCTCTCCGAGGTGCCCGTGGGCTTCAAGTGGTTCGTGCCTGGCCTGTTCGACGGCTCGTGCTGCTTCGGCGGTGAGGAGAGCGCCGGGGCCAGCTTCCTGCGGCACGACGGCACCGTGTGGACGACCGACAAGGACGGCCCGATCATGGATCTGCTGGCGGCCGAGATCACGGCCCGCACCGGCAAGGACCCCGGCGAGCACTACCGGGAGCTCGTGGCGGAGTTCGGCGCGTCCTATTACACGCGTATCGACGCGCCGGCCACGCCCGAGCAGAAGGCACGCCTGCAGAAGCTGTCGGCCGAGGCCATCAAGGAAGAGACGCTCGCCGGCGAGCCGATCACCGCCAAGCTGACCCGTGCCCCCGGCAACAACGCGGCGATCGACGGGTTGAAGATCGTGACGGCGAGCGGGTGGTTCGCGGCTCGGCCGTCGGGCACGGAGAGCATCTACAAGATCTACGCGGAGAGCTTCAGGGGCGCGACGCACCTGGACGCGCTCGTGAGCGAGGCCCAGGAGCTCGTCACCACCGCGCTCGGCGGCCGCCCATGAGCCCGCCTCCGTTCCCGGCAGAGTACCGAGCGTCCGGCGTCCTGCTGCACGTCACGTCCCTACCCTCGCCGTACGGGATCGGCGATGTGGGCCCGGCCGCCGTGGCGTGGGTCGACCTGCTTCACGAGGCGAGTCAATGCTGGTGGCAGGCGCTGC